>Ga0209232_1000594_pt1 | contig 21832 bp, 43 predicted proteins | sample ETNvirenome_2_60_FD_184066 | JGI IMG/M metagenome (GOLD analysis project Ga0209232, IMG submission 184066) | Marine viral communities from the Pacific Ocean - ETNP_2_60 (SPAdes) (version 2) | ecosystem: Environmental > Aquatic > Marine > Oceanic | place: Pacific Ocean | collected 2013-06-22
ATAATAAAATATTCCTTGTAGTCCTTCCTTTGTCTGCTTCGTAAGCTTTAAAATTCTTAGTAATTAATTCTTCCTTTAACTTTCTAGCTTCATTTTCATCATTAATTCTGGCTCTATTTATAAAAGCGTCAGGACTGGACATTTTTATATTACCAATAATAATATAAAAATTAAATTATAGGAATTAATGAAGCATGTCCGCCATCAGAATAATTAAAAATTTCTAGAGGAACATTGCCGTCTATTATATATTTTCTCGTAATAGAAATCTTGTCGCCTGTTTTGCTATAAATTAAATAAGAAAATTCTTTTTCCATCTTGAAAGATATTTTATTTTTAATTAAGAAATCTAAACATTCTTCTTCATTCTTAAAATATAATTTTCTATCCATTACAGAATAAATATATTCTTTTAGTTTTTCAAAAGTCCAACCAAAATTATATCTTTTATAATATATTTTAATAACAAACCATAGATTTTTAAGTGTATATTCGTAAGGAATACTATCTTTGAACATTTGATTTAATTTACAACAAACTAGAGAAACGATTAAAGAATCATCTTTATTATTTTGAACGATATAAATTTTATCGGTTGTATCATTTTTCCAAACAAAAGGAGTTTTATAACAAATAGACTCGTCAGAAATCACGTTAATTTTAATATTTTTATTGATAATATTATTCTTCCAATAATCAAAATCTGAAGAAATTAATACTTTATTAAATTGATATTTTTGAAAATCTTCTTCATTACCAATGATCCAGTTATGAGCTTTGAGTTTGGCAATAGAATTTTTACGATCCAGATGAATGATTTGGGTATCTTCTAAAGCGTTAATAATTACAGAACGCCACAACCTCTCTTCTGGTAATAAATTTTTATGAGCTAACGCTTCCGTGGCTATCTCATAATGTATGTTTGTTTCGTAAGGTTCTGCCATCAATGTCCATATATCTTAATCAAATGTGATAAGGTTTCCTCATACAGTTGAATGATATATGATTCAGCTTCTTGGTCAACATAAAACGCATAATCTTTGTAAATGTTATCTAGCATATGCATTCTTTCCACTCCGTTTAATGACTCAGGGTCTACCAATTCAGTAACAAAGACGCTGTGGTCTTTGCCGAATAGATCTTCCCAAATTGATTTTTTGTTAGCCATACTTAATTGTAGGCATACTGATATTAAACTACAAGACTTGACATTTAGTTATTTTCTTCTTCATCTACTAAATATGATACATCTGTACCCTGTTGTTGAAAGTATAAATCCTCAAGTGCTTTTTTATGGTCATTATCTAATCTAGAAATAATAGCATTATGTAAATCAAAATCAGGGCAATGGGCTAATATTTTTAATAATGTACCCATTCTCATCCAACCACCTTTATTTAATTCGGTTTGCGTGTTATGTGGTATACCAGAAAGTTTGGTTAATAATGCTGCAGTTATCTGATGTTTTTTCTTATAGCGTCCAAGATAACCTTTTTTAATTTTTATTTGATGCATTCTCATCGTCCTCATCTACTAAATACGAACCTGTGTGGCCAGTCCCTTGGCACACGGTACATCGCTCACGGACCTTGACTATTTTGGTAGGTTTGGCATCTCTGCCTTGGAACTGTATTACATTGTTTTTAAGTTCATAGTCAAAGAAACCGTTGCCGTTACACTTCTCACAGATAATAAATTTTTTAATCTTGTTTGACATTGGGTTTATTTAGTTCCTTTTTTAACCCGGTCTCATCATATAACTCTTTTAACAATTCATTGGCCAACTCTTGGTCGTCCATATCAACATAAGTTTCTTCTATCTTTTGTTCTTCGTAATCACTCATAACAAATCCTCAAAGTAAGTTATTTTAACTCTTAGTTTATCGAGTTCATCTTTCGATGCCCATTGTATTTTATCTTCTTCCCTATGACTTGCCAAAGTATTAATTAAAAGCACTAAAGCCTCTTTGGTGTGGTCAGGTAGTTCATTGTAACGATGTAACTCGTGCCAATTTAGTGGTTGCGTTAATTTATCCATTGTACTCGTCCTCCCTTGCGACTATCCTTTTTGTTGCTATATCCTCTAATACAGAATTAATATCGATTAAAGTATTATCAGATGTTATATATCGTATCAATTCATCTACTGACATTTCATGCTGTAGTTCTTCTACTTCATATCTTATTATACTACTATGTATATCCATTTTATTTGTCCTCATCGGTTAGTTGTTTGCTTAATTGATTGTGTTCTTGGTTTAGTTGTTCTATGTCTATGCCTATTTCTTTATCAGTTTCTAATCGTATAAAGTTGTGTTGCGTTTGATTTAACTCTTTGTGTTTTTTAAAGTAAGTGGCGTACCAAGCCATAATTCTCTGACAGGTCATGGCATATTCCCCAATACCTTGTATGCCCTTGTTTAGATCTATCAGTCTTTTCTCATCTATATCAGTCATTAGTGTATTTCCTCCTTCTTTGGTTTGTCATTTAGTAAAGATAAAAACTCAACCAGATCAGGATTTATCTGCGTGATTGAGTTCTGCTCGTTATATAGAGTCTTCAACGTTTTGTTGTTGACTCGTTCAGCAAAGGTTACTGCTTTATCGATATGCACTTTATCAAGATAGTTTAGTTTAACCTGGAGATGAAAACTTAATAGCATCGACTCATAGTGATGAATGATGCTAATTAAATTTAATACCTCATCTCGAGACTGTGCTAACTCCTCTCGTAAATTGTCTACCAATTCAGCAAAACCATCTGGTTCTTTGATCATTGGTTTAGTCCCTTTCGTAGTTGTTTAAAAATGTTTTGAGTTCATCGACGGTCATGTCCATGTCTTTCGCTACGTTCTCCTGATAACCACGCATCATGACGGCTACCATTTCACCGGCAGTACGATGCTCATAATTTGCCAATAAGTTTAAGCTATCCATCACGCCTCTTCGGATTGCCATGGTAGTCCATTTTGTTACTTCCTTTTCTTGGTTTAGTTTCATAATTACTCCTTATGTTTCTGAATGATCCTCATAGAGAGGTGCAGAGTCTTGCTCTAAGCACTCTCGTGCATAGTTGGCCGCCTCTTCCTCAGACATACCCATGTCTAAACCCTCTTCGTATTTGTACTCTAAATATTGATCGTTTATTTCATTACTCATCTTGCACCTCTCTTTGCTCTTCAATTGAATTAATAATTTCACGGTAAGTATCCTTTTGTTGACTATCCCATTCACATAAGGGTTCAACTTTATTGGCTTTTCGCATGGCATCTTTTTCACTATCCGCCATGATACTTTTTTGCACTCGGTAAGAATAAGTGCCTTTAACCAGATATTTCCTCACCTTGCACCTCCTCATCTAATATTTCATAATAAGTTTCGCCATAGTCTTTGCCATGTATCCACTCTGCATTGTCATAAATACCAATACCATTAGTGTACATTTCGTCTAGTTCAGTTTCATCTTTGACTTCAACATCAGCATACTCGGTATAATTTACATGATTAATTATTCTAACTTTCATTTTCCATAGTTCCTGGGATCTCTCTCGGTGGTTTAAATTAAGAGGTTGAGCTGGAGACAACAATGAGAATACTCTACCCAACCCCCATAGGATATATGATAAGGTATAGTGAGTTATAATGCAAGTATAATATTCAATAGGTAGAGAGCCACTAAATGGGGTAAACCGATGAGGAAGTTTATTTTAGCAGCCCCCATTACTTTAACGATAAGAGATTCATCAATGAAAATGAATATCCACAGCAAAGTAACATATTGCCCCCAGAAAGACCACCACTTTATGCTTGAAATGGCCTTGGGTGGACTTTATAATCAGACTAACAGCAACCAAATAAGGGATTGTACCTTGGATAAGGATTATCAGATATTAAAAAAAGTACCCAGACGCACTAAGTCGGGGGATAAAACCGTACATCTGAGTGATGAGTTCTTGTTGAACTGGCGAGTGAATATGTCTGGTCGACGTAGTTTTTATCTCAGAGACGATCAAGTGCATTGTTTGTTGGTCAATTACTCTAGAAAGGGTTCACATTCGTTTGGGTATGATTACCGTAAGGGCAAGGTCCATAAGTCAAAAGTCTTTGGGTATTTTCCGAATATGACGGTTGATGATGCACGGCTCAGGGCCATTGAGATAGAGAAAGAATGTATCCAGGGAGATAAAGATTACGATGAATTGTTTGAAATTCACCGGTTGCCCTTGTTTTTGTACTTTTTGATGACCGATGAGGGTGAGATTAAAATTGGACACTCAACAGATGTGTGGAACAGGATTAATTCTTTGGTAACCACGCAACGTGGGGTAACCCTTTTGGGACTCCGAGAAGAGTCGAAATTTGTTGATGAACGGAAATTGCACTATTTATTTCGTGCTTTTCGGATTAAAGGGGGTGAATATTTCCAGAAAAATGACTTTTTGTTGGAATTAATTGCTCGTTTTTGCGTGTATCGGGACTCAGATGTGCAAATTGCACGGCTCATGGGTCAATTTGACACAGAAATTTACCCAAAATGATGGTTTTTTCCCATTTTCTACTATGCAGCTCCTTAGAAAAACTTTTTTTAAAAACACTTTGCAGAATAGACAAATATTTTAGGAAACTAGGAAAAATAGCATAAGAATAGGCTTTTAAGGATTTACTACTGGGAAAATTTTAGGAATTATTCCTAGTTTTTAGGAAAAATAGCTAAATAAAGCAAAAAACCGACTAAAAAAATAGATTTTTTTTATTTTTTTTTATATTTCTAAGGGTGTGCATAGTAGTTTTAGGACAAAATTTGCTATTTTAAGTTAATTTTATATAATATTTTTATGGGATCACACAAACCAATAGCATTACGGACAGAAAAAGACCTAACTTCTAAGCAAAAGAAGTTTTTATCTCTACTTGTTAAGAACTGGGGCATGATAAGTCAGACTGAGGCAGCTTTGAAAGCCGGATATGGTAAAAATGAAAGATCTGCTGCTGTAATGGCAAGTAAAATGTTAGACCAGAATAAAAATCCACATATTGCTAGAGTTTTAGAAAAAATGTTAGCTAAAGAAGCTGAGAAATATGAAAAAGATAAGTTAAGACGTTATAAAACATTTGAAAGATTAAGAGATGGGGCAGAAGATAAAGGTCAGTTTACAGCTTCAATTAATGCAGAGTATCGTTCAGGTCAATTAGCCGGATTGTTTGTCGATAAAAAAGAAATACAACATTCAACATTAGAAGGTATGACTAGAGAACAGCTAGAAGAAAGATTAAAAGACCTAGAAAACAAAATTGGTGCAAATACTATTATTGTTGAAGGTGAAGTTAAAAGTTAATCTTGTATTTCAAGTTCATACATTTCCGTAATACATGATTTGAGGATTAAATCTAAACCACCCCAACCACCATCTGAGGTATAAGTATTACATAGTTTTACACATTCTTTATCTTGATGAATTAGATAACCAATACTATAAGCCAAAACGTGCTTTTCCTTAGTTACCTCTTCTACACTTTTCCAAGAGCTATCACCAGTATGATCTTTCCAGATAATAATATATAGCGGAAAATTAGGTTTATTCGTTTTCATCTTCAACTACAATTTTTGTATTTTCTGCAAACATTATTCTTTTAATGATTTCTATATTTCTTACGATATCTTTTGGGTGTACTTCAATATGAGTTATACCATTTTCTTCGTGATGTATTATTTCAGGGTGTTCTTTGTCTAATAGTTTTTTGGTGTAAGCTGTGTAAAATGCATTTTCAATTATTTTTTTAATTGACCTATCTAATCCTAAATAAAAATAAATAAATTTAGCGTCATCTTGTTGATCAGAAATATCAAAAAGAGAAACTGTCAAATTACCATCTTTATCTATCGTTTGTTTCATACTTAAACACCACAAAAAATGTCTTTTGTTAACAACTATGGTATCTTTTGAGCATAAAATGTCAATAAATGAGTCAAAATTGTGGAAAACTATCAAGACCGTGCAGAAACCCTATTCTGATTGGTTTCTTTTCCGCCTAGAATCCAAGACTATCAACGGAATTCCTGATGTTTATGGGTGTATTAGAAATACATCATTTTGGCTTGAATTAAAGTGTTCAAATGCTAAAGATAAAGGACTTTCAAAATATCAATGGAATTGGCATATTGATTATTTACGCTCTGGTGGTAAATCATATATTCTTAATTACCATGCCACGCAAACCAAGCTCCAACTTCTAGCGATCCATGAGCCGAGAACCCTGCACCCTATCCAAGAATGGACTTTTGACCGTGAGCCGGGAACCAAAGACCTAGAAAAACATATAATCATTATACTTGAATTTATTGCCAATTGCTAAAGGGCCTCGTTTTTCGCATTTATAGCTTAGATGATCAGCGTCCCCGTTTATACGCTTTCGATCATTACCCTTTTCTCTCAACAACAAGAGGTAAACTTATTTATACCGCCCGGTACGGTTCTCTAGATCCTTCATGTCCTGGTGGTGCATTACCACCATGATAATTCCAGACGCCATCATCATTCCCAGAGCAAATCCTACTATAAACATCATCATTTTATGTCCTCCCCTACATTTGTAATATAATTAAAAATTTTACTCCAGTCGCCTTTATGTGCTTTACCAGTAAATAAAACTTGATTACTTTCACCATGTCGTACTGTTACAATAGAGTTTTTTAAACTAACAATTATTTCTGCAGCACCTTCCTCTAAATTATTTTCCATTATGTCCCCTTTAAAGTTTATTTATATATTCATAACCTTGTTGCAATTCTTTTTCAGTAATGCCCAGTTCATTAACCATGTCATCTACCATTTCTTCCCAATATATTCCACTTGTGATTTCATCTACCATATTGTATGCCTTCATATCATTTTTATATGCATAACGATTGTCGTAATCTTCCTCATATCGACCACTAGTTTTATCTTGACACGCAAAATGTAAACCCTCACAAGCATAGCGACAACTACTAAAAATTTGTTCTACAACATAATCCATTCTTTCTTTATTCATCACTCACCTCCCAACCTAATAACTTACAAATTTTTTCATAAGTTTCTTGACCAGAGGTTGAAAATCTATCGAAATCCCACCCCATATCGTCTATTAAATTTACTAATTCATCAAATTGCTTTTGTGTTAGTTTCATTACTATTCCTCATTGTTGTTTAATACCTTATAATACTAACATATAAATGATATATTACAAGTTATTTATTATTGACAATAAAAATACATAAGCACATAATCATATAGTAATCATTTTATTTATTCTGTTTCATTAGGGCGAAAGCCCGTCTCGAAGCCCTCAACGGGCAAACACTTAAGCCCCCTTTAAGGGGGTTCTTTTTGTGTCATACAAAAAAATCCCAGACTGTGCCGGGATTCTTCTCGAGGTATTCTCTATATTATTTATAAAGCAAAACTACCCTCTTCCACTTCAACCAGATACTGTTGTTCTTTACCGTAATATTTTAAGTGATCCACTTCTTCCAATGTATTCACCAAAAATATTTCAGGATATTTAAGACACGATATCCAAGTTACTCTAAATTTAAATGTTCTCATTGTTGCACCTCATAAAAATGGGGCTATTTCTAGCCCCTGTTAAAGTTATAAATTGTTTTTAACCAAACATTGATTATAAATCTTATTAGCTGTATTGGTTATTATATCTAATGTTTCATTTTGCTTTTTATTTGATTCTTCTATTTCTTCATCAGTAGTAGCAGATTTAAAGCTAACCTCTACATTTTCCATCACAGCATGATAAGCTTTTAATTTACATATTTGTTTAAGCTGTAAGTTATTAAGGTTGTCTTTATGTGTATTTTCAAATAGACAAATTTCTTCTATAGAAGAAAAATTGCTAATAGCTTTATAAGAAACATAAGTCTTATTATCTTTTTCTTCTATTGTCATAACCATAACATTAGAATAAGTCGACATTTTAGGCTTACACCATTTATTTGTTTTTGGGTTTAAAGTTTGTTTAATGAATCTATTACCTTTTTTATTAGTTTCGATCCAATACCTAACGCTAGTTTTTAACTTAAAGCCCCATGGATAATTATTTACTTGTATAGCTGTATCAAAATCAATTGCATTATAATTATATTTCATTGTTTTACCTCTATCTGTTGTTATATCCTGGTTTATTCCAGGATTACCTATTATTATACATATAAGGATATATAAATCAAATAAATTAATTTAAAATAAAAGCTTTACATTAAGCAAAAAATCATTATAATTAATCTTGTAAGATTAATTAAAACAATGAGGTTAAAATGAAAATTATTAAAAATACATCTGGGTATGATTCCAGAAAACTACAATCTTTATTTAGTGCAATTCATAATGAGATTGCAAAAGATGAAGGTAGATTAAAACATTGGAAAGGTTTGCAAGTTCAAATACAGGCAAAGTCATATGGATATTCTGGTAGAGCCTATCTTGGAAAAGTTTACGGTGAGGGCTGGGATATGTTTTTATCGGTTAGTCCTAGATTAACTTTAATTCAAATATCTCAATTATTTGCACATGAGCTTTATCACTCTTATGGATTTAACCATCATCAATTTAAAAGAGATCCACTCAATGAAAAACAAATGGCTAGACTTGAAAAGAAATTTAAGATTGAAGATTTGCATAGAGTTAAAAAACCAAAAGCTAAAGTTGATTATGTAAGATTGAGATATGAAAACGCACAAAATAAGTTAGCTGAATGGGAAAGCAAACAAAAAAGAACTAATAACTTAGTAAAGAAATGGAAGAAGAAAGTTGCGTATTATGAAAAAAAATATATTAACAAGTAAATAATGAGGACTAAAAAATGAGTAAACTAATAAAAAAAGATGATATCGAGAATATGGCCATTGAATGGTATAAAAATAAAGTTAAGATAGATAAATTAAAAATTGAAAATGATAAAAGGGCGGATCAGTTAAAAGCTTATTCATTAAAATATAATAATATACTTGTAGAAAACAAATGCCAAATAATCGATAGTAAATATTCTAGTTTTGATAGTAAGGCATTAAAAATTGATTACCCAAAAATATATGCAAAATATTATAGTTCTAAACCTATAAAAAGAATATTAATACATAAAGCTAAATAAAATTACTTGCTAGACCTTACGCCCCTTAATCAAGGGGCGTTTTTTTTGTCTACGATTTACAAGGCTCAATCTTAAAATGAAAATGGTTTTATATATAATTATTCTAAATTAAATAAAAAAATATTTATTAATTAAAAAAAAGAGTAAAGATTAAGTTAGATAGATGCAGTATGGTGGATTAAATTCTAGTAATGATTATAATGGAGGCTCATGAAGACTGAACTAATGACAACAGAGCAGATGAGGCTCGAAGTAGAAAGGCTTTGGATAAAGCACATTAAACTTTGTCAAGACGATTTTTTATATTTTGTGCAAGAAGTCTGGCCCGATTTTGTTTGTAGAAAATCTAAAAAGCCAGAAGAGTGGGGCCATCATCAGATTATCGCTAAAGAGTTTACTGATATTGCTGACCAAAGAAAAGGGAGGCTCTTAATCAATATGCCACCCAGACATACCAAATCAGAATTTGCATCAGTTTACTACCCCGCTTGGATTATTGGTAAGTATCCAAAATTAAAAATTATGCAGGTATCTCACAACACGGAACTGGCAGCAAGGTTCGGGGCTAAAGTGCGTAACATCATTGACTCGAAAGAATATAAACAAATATTTGGGGACGTGCGATTGCGTGAAGATTCCAAAGCTAAAGGTAGATGGGAGACGAATCACGGTGGTGAATACTATGCGGCAGGCGTGGGCTCATCCATCACGGGCCGTGGTGCGGACTTACTGATTATCGACGACCCCCACACGGAACAAGACTCGATGTCTGATACTGCCATGGAACGGGCGTACGAATGGTACACCTCAGGTCCTCGTCAGCGTTTACAACCGGGAGGCTCGATCCTAGTGGTCATGACCCGTTGGGCCGAGGACGATTTAACCGGTAGATTACTGAAGGCTCAAACCGAACCTAAAGCAGACACTTGGCGACAAGTTTCTTTTCCAGCGATTCTCGACTCAGGGAACCCGGTCTGGCCAGAATATTGGGAACTGGATGAACTTGAAAAAATTAAAGCCTCTATTCCAATTAGGAACTGGTCAGCACAATATATGCAGAATCCTACCTCAGAGGAAGGAGCGATACTCAAACGAGAATGGTGGATGCCGTGGGAACAAGAAACACTACCACAGTTACAACATGTCATTCAAAGTTATGATACGGCGTTTTCCAAAAAAGAAACGGCGGACTATTCTGCGATCACCACTTGGGGTGTGTTTTTCCCAGATGAAGGTGGAGCCCCAAATATTATTTTACTCGATGCTATTCGTGGTAAGTTTGATTTTCCAGAGCTCAAGGCCGTGGCCTTAGATGCGAATAAATACTGGGAGCCAGAAACGATTATCATTGAGCAAAAAGCCAGTGGTGAACCACTCACGCAAGAGTTCCGACGTATGGGTATTCCGGTGGTGCCATTCACGCCTACGAGGGGTAATGACAAACATACCCGAGTCAACAGTTGTGCCCCGGTCTTTGAAAGTGGAGCGGTGTGGTATCCATATGGGGAAAAATTTGCCGAAGATGTGATTGATGAATGTGCGTCATTTCCCAACGGAGCGAATGATGACTATGTAGATTCCACGACGCAGGCAATATTAAGGTATCGCCAAGGAAACTTTGTTGAGTTATACTCAGATTATGTGGATAATGAAGACCGACCTCCAAAAAATTATCAATACTACTAGGGGATATTTTCCATGGCAGAAAATGAAAACGAATTAGATATTGAAGTCGAAGAACTTCAAGAAGAAGAGTTAACAGAAGAACTTGAGGCGGAAGCAGAAGAGAATCCTTTTTTTGAAAATCTAGCCGAGACGTTGGATGAACGAGTCTTATCTCGTATGGCAAATGAATTGATTGCCGATTACAAAAAAGATAAAGTGTCTCGTGGTGACTGGGAGAAATCTTACACCAGTGGCTTAGATTTACTAGGGTTCAAGTATAACAATGAAGGAGGCCCGTTCCTCGGTGCCAGTTCCGTGACGCATCCGATGTTAGCCGAAGCGGTCACACAATTTCAAGCTCAAGCCTATAAAGAATTATTACCCAGCGATGGACCGGTTAGAACGCAAGTGGTGGGTGAAGTCAACGATGAAAGAACCGCTCAAGCCGAACGAGTGAAAGAATTCATGAACTATATGATCATGGATAAGATGGAAGAGTATACCCCAGAGTTTGACCAGTTATTATTTTATTTACCATTGGCCGGTAGTGCGTTCAAAAAAATATATTACGATGATGTGATGCAACGAGCGGTATCTAAGTTTGTACCGGCGGAAGATCTTGTGGTGCCGTACTATGCAACCGACTTAAATGATTGCGAACGGATTACGCATGTCATTCGTATGAGTGAGAACGATGTGTTGAAAAAACAACGTTCAGGCTTTTACCGTGAGGTAGAGATACTACCCAGTCGTTTAGACAGTGATGATGTTAAAGATAAGTACGACCAGTTAGAGGGGACTCAAAATAATGAGGAATCGGATTATCAAATGAATGTATTAGAAATGCATGTTGATTTAGATTTAGAAGAATACGAACTCGACGGTAAAGGTGAAAAAAATATTAAAGTACCGTTTATTGTAACTTTAGATGAAGGCTCTAGAGAAATATTATCCATCTATCGTAACTATGATGAAGACGATGAAGTCATGAAACGCAAAGAATACTTTGTGCACTTCAAGTTTTTACCGGGACTAGGATTTTATGGTTTTGGTTTAATTCACATGATTGGTGGTTTGAGCAAAACTGCTACTGCAGCATTGCGACAGTTGCTCGATGCAGGAACCTTATCTAACTTACCTGCTGGATTTAAGTCTAGAGGTATGCGTATTCGTGATGATGACCAACCATTTCAACCGGGTGAATTTCGAGATGTCGATGCACCAGGTGGCAACATCAAAGATCAGTTTCAAATACTACCATTTAAAGAACCATCTAATGTTTTAATGCAGTTATTAGGTTTTGTGGTCAGTGCAGGACAAAGATTTGCAGCGATTGCTGACATGCAAGTGGGGGAAAGTAGTCAAAAAGCAGCCGTGGGCACTACCGTTGCACTCTTGGAGCGTGGTTCTAGAGTCATGAGTGCGATACATAAACGTTGTTACTATGCGATGCGACAAGAATTTAGGTTATTGAGTGGTGTTTTTGCAACTTATTTACCACCTATTTATCCGTATGCCGTTTATGGCGGTAATCGTATGATAAAAATTCAAGATTTTAGCGAAGAAGTTGATGTTATCCCCGTTGCCGACCCTAATATTTTCTCAATGACACAAAGAATTTCCTTGGCACAGTCACAATTACAGATTGCTCAGAGTGCACCAGAGTTACATAACATACATGAAGCTTATCGTCGTGTTTATTCAGCACTCGGTACCAAAGATATTGATAGTTTACTCAAACCAGACATTAAAGATGCTCCAACTGACCCAGCGATGGAGAATGCTAAGGCATTACGCATGAAAATACCTGTTGTTTTCCCAACACAAAACCATGATGCTCACATTTTTTCTCATGTAGCCTTTATTAGGTCGAGAATGGTGCAAGTTAACCCAGCAGTGTATGCGTTATTGCAATCACACGTTAGTGAACACATTTCCTTGAAGGCTCGAGCACAAATATTACAGATGATTCAAAACGAAAAGCCAGAAATTATGCAATTAGCTGAAAGAGAGCCAGAACAATTTGAATTAATTACTGAAAGTATGGTAGCCGAGCGTATTCAAGCGTTAACCGAAGAGATTGTAGAAGCTGAAATTGCATCACAAGGTCCAGATCCTATTGTGGCTTTGAAACAACAAGAGTTAGATTTACGAGCAATGGATATGCAACGTAAATCAGGTGAATTCAACGAAGTCGAAGGTAGAAAACGTGAAGAGTTTGATGAAAGTTTAAATTTAGACAAAATGAAACGTGAAGATGCTGAAGCTGCATCTAAAGAACGTATTCGTGTTGCTGATGATAAAATAAAAATTGCTGCTAAAAAAGTTACTGGAGGTAAATAATGGCTCAGAACGAAAAATATACAAAATTTGCTGGGGTTGAATTAAAAGGCAAAAAAACTAAAGCTGGTCGTCAAAAATACATGGATGAAAGGGGGAAAACTGTATCTGAAAAATCTATAACTTTTAAATTAGGTAATAAATATGTAAATGTTCCTTCAATACATGACGGTTTTGAATATAGAGGCGATGAAGTATTTAACATGTTAAGATCTGGAAAAATCAAACCCACCTCAACTCATAAAACTGAAAAAGAGGCTATTCAAGCGGCAAAGAAAAGAAGTAAAAATCTTTATCAAGGTGGACTTACCAAAACAGTGCCACCCAAACGAGGACCTAACCCACAAGGTTTAAAAAATGGTGGTTGTCCTCATCGTGAAAATGGTGTAAAAAGTGACATCAAAGGCATTAGTAATATACAAATAAAAGGTCAAAAATTTATAGGAACTAAATAATGTATGATGTAGATACGATTATTGCAGTACAAAACGTTATTAAGAAAGACATAGAAAAGATTAAAGAGCATATTATATACAATATAGACAATACTGAAGCTTTGGCGTATGCTAAAGGCAAGCTCAACGGCTTAGAGCTGTTGCTACAGGATTTAAAAAACCTGCAAAACAAAGAGGAGTAAGAATGACAAGTAAGTCAAGTATTATCAAACCTGATTATATCAAGGATGAAGTCGATTCATCAGCCGACAAAGCAGCCCCTAAATTAACACAAAATTATTTAGATCAAATTGATCGTTTGCCCGAACCTGTCGGGTATCGTATGTTAATTAAAATGTGGAAGATGTCAGAAATGACTGATGGTGGTATTGCTTTATCAGAACAAACTTTAGAAACTTCTGAAATGACTTCAGTGGTTGGCTATGTCGTTAAAATGGGCAATATGTGTTACAAAGACACAGAAAAATTTTTAAACCCATGGTGCAAAGAAGGTCAGTTTGTAGTCATAGGACGTTATGCAGGAGCAAGGTTTAAAACTAAGTTTGGGGAGCATAGGATTATAAATGATGATGAGATTATTGGTACCATAGATAAACCCGAGGATATCCTCGCACTATTTTAGGAGTAAAATATGTCGGAAGTACAACAAGAAGTTGAATTAGATTTGGATGACGTTCAAGAAGAGAGCGTTGAACTTGAAAATAAACCAGAAATTCCTGAAGAATCTGTCAAAGATGCCGTTGGGGAAGTTGATTTAGGTTATAAAGATCCCATGGAAAAACAAGAAGAGCCTGAAAAAGCTGAAGACGCTGAAAAAGCAGTTTTGCCAGAGTCAACAGATACTGGGGCTACAGCAGAAGCAAAAACAGATAATTTGCCAGCTGAATCAGAAAAAGTTCAAAAAAGAATTGATAAACTGACTCGTAAATGGAGAGAAGCAGAAAGAAGAGAGAAAGCTGCTTTAGATTATGCTAAAGGTGTGCAAGAAAAATACGAAACTGCCAATAAAAAAAGTTTATCAGCTGATGAAAGTTACATTAAAGAATACGATGCTAGAGTCGATGCTCAAAGGGAGCAAGTAAGAATTAAATTACAAGACGCTATTGAGGCTAATGATTCTGCAAAAATTGTAGAAGCGAACGATGAGCTCACTAGATTAGCAGTAGAGAAAGAAAAAGCTAGAATGCGTTTTGCAGAAATGGAGGCTGAAAAAACTCAAGCTGAAGAGACAAAGAAAGAAGAGCCTGTTCAAGCTGAAGCACCACCTCAACAACCAAGTGCTAAAGCACAAGGCTGGGCAGAAAAAAATTCATGGTTTGGTAATGATGAAGTCATGACCAATGCCGCATTTAGTATTCACTCTGAATTAGTTAAAGAGGGGTTTGACTCAGAGTCGGACGAATACTACAATGAAATAGATACCAGACTTGCGGAATATTTTCCGAACAAGTTTGCTTCTACTGAAGAAAAAGTAGAGGAGAAAAAACCCGTTCAAACTGTTGCCTCGGCGGGGCGTAAACAGCAAGGACGCAAGACCGTGAAACTCACCCGTTCACAAGTAGCGATAGCTAAAAAATTAGGGGTGCCACTAGAAGAATACGCTAAATTCGTGAAGGAGTAACGATATGACTACAGAAAGTAAGAAAAGAACCTCACGCAGCTCTAAGGAGAATAAAGAAATTCGTAATAAACCTTGGGCTCCACCATCAAGTCTTGATGCACCACCTGCACCGCAAGGTTATGCTCATAGATGGATTAGGGTAGAAAGTGCTGGTTTTATGGATACAGGTAATGTTTCCAAAAAACTCAGAGAAGGTTGGGAATTTGTTCGAGCTGAAGAAGTGCAGAATGAAATCGGCGACCATGACTATCCAGTAATTCATGAAGGCAAATATCAGGGGTTAATCGGAGTTGGCGGCCTTGTGTTGGCAAGGATACCAAATGAAATAGTCGAGCAACGCAAGAAGTATTTTCAAGACATTACTTCTGACCAAGTAAAAGCAGTTGACAACGACATTTTAAAGGAACAACGACCAGAGATGCCTGTAAATATCGACAGACAGTCTCGTGTAACTTTTGGTGGTAACAGAAAGTCTTAATTTTTTAACTTTTGTAACCACATTTGTTTAACTATTTTATGGAGTTTAATTATGGCAAACCAAGATTCTGCGTTTGGGATGCGTCCGGTAGGCAGAGTAGGTGGAACACCCTACACTGGAGGACAAACTCGTTATAGAATAGCTGCGAATTACGGAACATCAATTTTCAAAGGTGACATGGTAATGCAAGTCACTGGCGGAACAGTTGAAGTACATGCCGATGGTGGCACAGTTCCTATCGTAGGTGTTTTTAACGGATGTCGTTTTACGGACCCAACCACTGGAAAAGAAACTTTTTCCAATCATTACCCTGCAAGCACAAATGCTTCTGATATTGATGCATTTATTATTGATGACCCAATGGTTATATTCGAAATTCAAGCAGATGCTGCTTTCCCTATAGCTGACTTATTCGGTAACTTTGATATCGTTTACACATCAGCTGGAAGCACAACAACTGGTATATCCGGTGCTGAACTAGATGTAACTACTGGTGCAACTACTGCTGGCTTACCTATTAAAGCGATCGATGTTTCAAGAGATCCTAACAATAGTGATGTCGGAAGTGATGCGACCAATGTGCGTGTAATTATTCAAAATCACATATTCGGCCAAAAAGGTGCCGGTCTAGCTTAGGAGGTTAGTTATGGCTATTTCAAGATCACAACTAGTCAAAGAGTTAGAGCCTGGGCTTAATGCTCTTTTTGGACTAGAATACAACCGTTATGAGAACGAACATGCTGAAATTTTTGATTCAGAGACTTCTGACAGAGCCTTTGAAGAAGAAGTTATCTTGTCCGGTTTCGGAGCGGCTCCTGTAAAATCTGAAGGTGAAGGTGTATCTTTTGATACTGCACAAGAAGGTTTCACAGCAAGATATACACATGAAACTATCGCAATGGCTTTTGCTATTACAGAAGAAGCAATTGAAGATAATTTATACGACAGATTAGCAGGTCGTTATACAAGAGCATTAGCACGTTCTATGGCTAACACTAAACAAGTGAAAGCTGCAAACGTTCTTAACAATGCTTTTAACTCAAGTTTCACAGGCGGTGACGGCGTTGAACTATGTTCAGCAGTACACCCTCTAACAAACGGCGGTACATTTGCTAACGAGTTGTCAACAGCTGCTGACCTATCAGAAACATCTATGGAGCAATCATTAATTGATATCGCTGCATTTGTTGATGAAAGAGGTCTTAAAGTTGCTTTACAAGGTGCTAAATTAATCATTCCAAAAGAACTTCAGTTCACAGCGGAAAGAATATTAAAAACACCTCAGCGTGTCGGTACATCAGATAACGATATTAACGCTATGGCTTCAATGGGTATGATCCCACAAGGCTACAGAGTTAATCATTATCTAACTGATACTGATGCTTTCTTCATTATGACTGATGCACCTAATGGACTTAAACAGTTTGTTAGAGCACCAATCAAAACTGCTATGGAAGGTGACTTCGATACAGGTAATGTAAGATTTAAAGCAAGAGAAAGATATTCATTTGGATTCTCGGATCCTAGAGGGATATTTGGTTCACCAGGTGCTGCTTAATTAGCTCACTAGGTAACTAATTAAAGGGGACTTTCGAGTCCCCTTTTTTTTGGGTATAATTAAACTACTATACAAATAAACTGAATACAGACGTGTATAGTCGACGACCTAAAGACTGTATTCTTTAAATTAGGAGATGTATATGAGTAATTCAACATTTAGTGGTCCAGTCAGATCAGTCGGTGGCTTTACAGTCGTTAGTGCTAAAGATGATGGGACAACACAAGCAAGTATTAGCTCAACTGGTGTAGCATCATTAGATGCCAACACAATGTCAGTAGAGGCTGGTACTGGTATCACCACAGGTACTGGAACTGTTTACAGAAGTTCTGTTATTAGAGAAGGTGGTATCATCACAACACAAATTTTAATAGATTTAACAGGTTTAAGATCAACAGGTTCTGGTGACATTATTGGTGTCGATGGCACATCTTTAGTCTGTCACATTGGTCAGATTGTTGCGGCAACAAATGGTACTATTCTAACAGGTAGTATGGAATGTTTTGAAGCACCAACTGGCGGTGATCCAGATATTAATGTGCATTCTGCGACAGAAGGTACAGGAGTTGAAGACGGAGCTATTGGCGACTTAACTGAAACATTATTAGTTAACGCTGGTGATGCAACTTTAGGTAGTAAAGTATACTTTACAGCCGTACCTGCTGCTGATTCGTTTTTATATTTAACAACTGGTGCTGCAACAGATGGAGACTACACCGCTGGTAAATTATTAATTGAACTTAAAGGTTACGCAGCGTAATATGATTTAAGTGCCTCTTCGGAGGCACTATTTTAGTTTCTTAATTAAGGAGGGAAACATGGCAGATACAGTAACAGGACCTACAATCTTACAACAAAACGATAAGAGAGTAGTTATCAAGATAGTCAACCAATCAGATGGTTCAGGTGGTACCACAGTCTTTGCAGATGTCTCTGCATTAGCAGATAACAAAAATGGACAATCCGTCACAACAGTAAGCCCACAAAGAATATGGTGGTCTTGTGCCAATGGTGATGGTGGTGATTCTTTTGCTAGATTAGACTTTGAAGATTCAGATGGCGATATCCCTATTGTCACATTAGTTGATTCAGGGTATTGGGATTTAAGAGAATTTGGTGGTATTCCTGCAAACACTTCATCTAACTCAAACCAAAGTGATGTTAACTTTGTTGTACCGGGTGCAGCTGATTCAGGCAATACATACACAGTCATTGCAGAATTTATTAAAAACTACGATTAATAATGGACATTAGTGTAGAACAATATACGAATGAACTGATAGGTTTTGCGAAAGGCGGTATGCCTGCTCGCAACAAAAAAAATTTTAGATCGACAAAATCTGGGGCAGGTATGACGCAAGCAGGTGTAAAAGCCTATCGTCGTATGAATCCGGGCAGTAAATTAAAAACAGCCGTGACAGGTGATGTTAAAAAAGGGAGTAAAGCTGCAAAAAGACGTAAGTCATTTTGTGCTAGATCTGCTGGACAAGCTAAAATGCATAATATTAATTGTCGTAAAACGCCTAACAAACGTATTTGTCAAGCGAGGAGAAGATGGAAATGTTAACAAACTTTTATAAAACTGTGAATAAATTGTGGACTACTTATAAAGATAGTTGGACTTGCGAAAGTTGTAAGATAAGGGATATTATTATAGTAATTTTAATTCTTTTATTAATTTTGTTTTAATTTAAGAATTTTAGTAAGACAGCATAGACCATGCTCAACAAGGTCACTATGAACTTTTTTATAGGAGACCACTATGGAGATTACTTTGGTTTACAGAGGGATTACATACACTAAAAGGAAGTAAATGAAATTAACTGATAATTTTACTCTAGCAGAGTTAGTAAAATCGCAAACAGCTGAACGATGTGGTATTGATAACAATCCCGACAAGGAACACATCGAAAGCTTACAAAAACTTTGTGATAATATTTTGCAACCCGTAAGAGATTATTTCCAAAAACCCGTAATGATAAGTTCTGGGTACAGATCACCAGAGTTAAGTCAAAAAATTGGTTCTTCATCTCGGTCGCAACACTGTAAAGGTCAAGCGGCAGATTTTGAAGTGCCGGGTGTGTCAAACAAAGAATTAGCAGATTTCATTAATGATAATCTTGCTTTTGATCAAGTCATTCTTGAATTTCACGACCCTGATGAAATTAACTCTGGTTGGGTTCATGCATCCTATGTGGGCGACCGCAATAGAAGTGAGTATTTAATTGCTGAAAGAGATGATTACGGCAAAGTGAGGTATAGCAGATGTCAATAACAAGAGCACAAATTAGCAAACAGATTTCAAAACCACCCATGAAGAAAAAAAAGAAAAAAAAGAAAAAGATAATCAAAAAAGCTAGGTCTAGATAGCGTATATAAAAACTGTTAAAATTTAAAGATACAAAGGAGAGATATATGGCTAAAAAGAAAGGACAAAAGTTATGCCCTAGAGGCAAAGCAGCTGCTAAAGCTAAATTCGATGTTTACCCTAGTGCTTATGCTAATGCGTATGCTAGTAAAGTGTGTGCGGGTAAAGTAAAAGGCCCTGGAGGCAAGAAACGAAAAGACTTTAGAGGTCCAAAACCAGCTAAAGAAGGTACGTTTGTTGAGTCAGGTGATACATCAGGTTCAGTAATAGAAATGGACATAGATGGCATGACTGTAAGCAACCCTTCAGCTAAGGCGTATTACAAAGGCTTAGTTTAATGGCAAGTGGACTTAAAAAATGGTTTCAGGAGGATTGGGTAGATATTGGTGCTCCTAAAAAAGGGGGTGGATTCAAAAAGTGTGGACGTAAAAGTGCAAAAGGCTCTAAACGTAAATACCCAAAATGTGTTCCAGCTGCCAAAGCAGCAAGTATGAGCAAAAGTCAAAGGGCTTCTGCTGTTCGTAGAAAGAGAGCGAAAGCTCAAGGGGTTGGAGGAAAACCGACCAATGTGCGAACTATTGATAAAAAATATTATGGCGGTTTAATACAATTTTAGGAGATTATTATGGCAAAGCAAAGAGGTCAACAAAATATAAGAAGACTTACAAAAGAACTTGAAATTAGGGTAAAAGGTAAAAGAACTAGAGGTCAAATAAAAAACAAAAAAGCAAAAAGACCAATATCTAAAGTTAAAATAAGTAAAATAGATAATAAAGGTTTAACACCGGCTCGTACTCTTGCTAAAGATGAATCGAAAATTAGTAAAGCTACTATGATGGGTGGCACACCTTTTGGTATGTCAGTTGATGAAAATAAAAAAGTTAAGAAATATGACCCTACCAAAGCAAATCGTGCGGGTCAAAGAATGGGTCAACGTAAAGATGGTGGTATGACTAATTTAAAACCAGTAGCACCAGAACAACAAAAAAGTTTAGGTCAATTACCGGAAAAGGTAAGAAACCGTATGGGCTATGCTAAAAAAGGCACCATGGTACAAGCTAGAGGTTGCGGTATGGCTAGAAAAAAACCAACTAAATTAAGCTAGGAGTTAGTATGTCTGAAACTAGAAAAGAAAAATTACAGAGAGTCAATAAAGAACTCGATAGGAAGAAAAAACTGAAAGATAGTAAAAAATCAAAATTTACTAAAACAAAAGAATTCTTTTTAGGAGACCCAGACGAAAGATTAAGTCGTATGGACAGAAGATTTGCTAATATAACTCGCTTAAAACAAAGTGGGAAAATGAAAAAGTTGTATGAATCTGGGATGGATGGAAATCAACAAGACATGGATGAATTTATTAGGTTACAAAATAAATATTTTACTACTAAAGGTACAATGTCGGTATTTAGCCGTGGTGGTGGAGTGGCTATACAAGGTACTAAATTTAAAGGTCTTAAATAAGGAGGCTATATGGCTACCTCAGGTACAACAGCATTTGACTTAGATATTGATGATATCATCGAAGAAGCCTATGAGCGTTGTGCTATTAGAACTAATAGTGGTCATGATTTAAAATCTGCTAGACGTAGCCTTAATATTTTGTTTTCAGAGTGGTCTAATCGTGGTATTCATCTTTGGAAAGTATCGTTAAATACACAAGAGCTTACATCCGGCACTGCAACTTATACTGCACCTACTAGCACCAGTGATGTTTTAGAAGCTTATATCAGTAGTTCAAGTGGTACAACTAGTTCGACTAGTGATATAGCTTTGACTAAAATATCAAGAAGTGACTATGCAGCAAAAAGTAATAAAGGTGCTACCGGGCAACCATCAGAATATTATGTTGATCGTCAAACCACACCAACCATTACTTTGTATCAAACACCTAATGCCAGTACATATACTCATTTAAAATATTATTTTATGGAACGCATTGAAGATGCTGGAGCTTATACTAATCAAGCAGATGTAGCATTTAGATTTATACCTTGTATGGTAGCGGGACTTGCTTACTATTTATCGATGAAAATAAATCCTTCAATAGTTCAGCAAAATAAAATGATATATGAAGACGAGTTGAAACGAGCATTAGATGAGGATGGACAAAGAACTTCGGTGTATATTACACCGCAAAGTTATTATCCATCAGGTAATTAAATATGAGTAAACTAAAAGCATTAAAAACAGCAATTAACAGAA
>Ga0209232_1000596_pt1 | contig 21753 bp, 27 predicted proteins | sample ETNvirenome_2_60_FD_184066 | JGI IMG/M metagenome (GOLD analysis project Ga0209232, IMG submission 184066) | Marine viral communities from the Pacific Ocean - ETNP_2_60 (SPAdes) (version 2) | ecosystem: Environmental > Aquatic > Marine > Oceanic | place: Pacific Ocean | collected 2013-06-22
ATCAAGTCCAACCCGCTGCCGCAACCCTTTTGACTTGCCTTTTCTGTAAAGTATATGCTGCATCACTCGCGTGATTAATATGCAGCATAAGATACTGTAGCGCTTCTGCAACATGTGAATGTTTATTTTTCTCTATGTTGCCATTCTTTTTGTGGAATCTATATCCTCCCATCATTGCTGCTTTAAGCTGTGTACATTTTGGATCAAGTAGAAAAGCTGCATCGCCGTCTACCTGACGCATCAAGTAATCATCAACAGAAGACAAACGTGCTGACACGCTATTTGTCTTGGCTGGCATAACACGCAGACCTTCTGCTTTAATAATATCTACTGCTGATCGTTCATCAGTTTGTGCACGTTGGATACCTGCTGGATCACAGATAACCATAACAGGTGCTCCAGTAAACCGTTCAAAGATTAATGGTTTGAGTATGGTGCGGACGAAACGCTGTATACCCATATCGAAACTAACAGCTTCATCGAGGATCAACGTCCGTCCGCGAGGATCTTGTTGCCCTATTACTGCCGCTGGTGTCAAGCCTAAATCCATACCAATTACGATTGGACGTACACCATTTATGATTGGACGTAGGGTTTGCGCCGCAATATGGTAGTCTGGTCTAAAATATTTATACACAGGTTGTCCCGCAGAACTTAACCCATATTCTCCATCTACATAAACTCGAATGTATTCTTCTGACCTACCTTGAGTATCATAATAACCTTCAGGTAAATTTTCTATGTTTTCTGCTAACGGACTACGACCTGATGGTTGTTTAAATACTTTCCATCCGTTGTCATTAGGACTAACTCCATCTTTAGAATCAAGTCCTTCCATTTGATAATACCACCAAGTATCCATAGTCGGAGGGTTAGTGTCACCCCACATACCAAACCATGATGGCCCACCATCTTTAGAAGATGGAAAACGACCAATACGTTTTGACATCGCGTCCATAATATCTGGGTGAATATCTCTACACTCGTTAAACCATGCGAATGTTAATTCAAGTGAGTTCAAGTTTGCAACATCGTCAGCATCATCAAGTGCACGAAACATAATCTCACACTCAACATCACCAACTTTAAAGAAAAAAGTTTTTGTAGTACGCATAAAGTTTCCACACACTCCTGTTGGAAACCAATCTAAAAAAGTTTTGATTGTCGTATCCTGCAACTGACGTGCAGTTTCACGGACAATAGCTACTCGTGATTTACGAATACCTTGTTTGTTAGGAGCCTGTTGTGATGCTCGACGTATTACTTCAAAACAACTGGCTACTGATTTACCCGAACCAACAGGCCCCATGAGTACACGCATCTTTGCATCAGATGCCATAAATTCTTTACACGTCTTTGTAGGGGTGTAATCAATATCCATTAGAAAATAACCGCGCCAAGAATGAAACTAACAATACAAGCAATGATAGGTTTCTTATGATACCTTACTCGTCTCGTCCACTCCCGAGGCGTATGACCAAATACAATCATGCTTCCTCCTTTTCTATCAGTATAACTATATACTGTGTTGGTATATGTTTTCTTTTCAGAATTTTAGTTCTGTATGATATACCTAGTTTTACTAATTTGTAAGTGAAACTATCATAGTCTGAGATAGTGTCAAACGATGTTGACTTACTACCTTCGTATGAATCTGTAAAATTTTTAAGAACTTCCAATCGCTGTTGTATCTTCAACTGCTTCAGCGTCGATAACAGTTGCTGGATGTTCTTGTCCTCCGAGATTGATTGTGATCTTAACTCCTCCACCTGCACCCTCCGTTGTAACGTCACCCTTAGGTTCAAGCCCACCCCACTTAACTGTGGATTTAATAAGGTCAGCTTTAACCGCAGCCGAAGTGTCTGGACTGTGGATTAAACTCCAAGAGGTTGTTAGTAGTTCTTCTGCTTGAGCACGAGCTTTCAGTTTGAAAGTCATGCCTTTCTCTTTAATCTCATCTCTATAAGAAGTTACCTTCTTAAGAAATATAGGATCTTTATTAAACACAAGTATATCTTCGGCAGTAATATTATGCCGATCTTTTACTTCGTCTAAAGTCTCCCCGCTGCCTTCTAACATAAGTGCTGTATCAAAAGCAAAACGGTCAGACCACTTTGTGTGTTTCAAAGGTATCGTGTCCATAATTAAACATTATGCCTAAAATTACCGAGCTGTCAAGCGCAAGTGAAACTTTACACTTGGATTTTTTGGGTCTTGTTATGTGAGGTTTACTTATATGGGGGGGAGGGGTCAATCGCGTGTCCATGTCCCCCCCTGCCATTTAATTTAATGGTTAAAATATCTATAACCTAAAACCCTAGTAAATAGCCCATACTTGACATTTATGTAAATTTAGCCCATAGTTAAACCATCAACACAACGTTGATACTCGAACACTCTCCGAGATTAGAGAGTACAAACTGGAGGTATCTACTATGAGTAGAATCTTTGAAGGTAATGTTAGCTTAGTTGCTAACACCAAGGGTGAGATTGCCCTGAAGCGCGACCTAAACGGTGCTTGGAATTCAACTAACGCTAAGGAACTATATGCTAAGGCTATGGAACTTAGTAAGGCGAAGAAAATGCCACTACATAAGTGGAGTTTCTTCAAGGCTGACGGTGGAACTGATGTTCTACTAATGGCTGACAGATACGGTAATCCTAGAATTACCATTCTGCCACCTAAGGCCGAGGGCGCAACGAAGTCCAAAGTGACTAAGTTAGCCTAACTTCAACCCGAGTGTGGGGCTTCGGCCCCCACTCACAACAAACTGGAGACAATTATGTCAATGAAAGATTGTAAAAGAGAGTACCGAGTGGATTGGATTGAATATGGAAACCTTTTCTCTAGATGGTACTACAAGGAAGCTGACGCCAAGAACCTAGCATTCAAGCTGAAGCATGACACAGAGATCGAAGCAGACAATGTAACAGTCTCATACAACCCAGCTAGGAAATCACAATAAGAAGAACGGAGGGAGCCTAACAAGCTCTCTCCTTTTTTTTGTCTTTTATTTTTAATAATATATATCCCATACGTCGGGGGGTTTCGGCACGCCTTTATCTTAGATTAAACGTCAAGTTTAAACTTTAGTTTACAGGTTGTAGCACATTTGGTGTAAAGTTATACATCTATCTAGTATCTAAAAGCATACTTGACACAACATATTGAGTTTTAGATAGCGAAAGTTTACAACAGGATGTCCAAATGGCCTTGGTTTACAGGGGTTTACACCATATACGCAGGAGAATACTATCTAAACTATCTAAATTATCTATTAAATTTACATACATCACTCTCCAAATCTAAATCTAGGGTAATATAAAGGAATTCGCGTAGCCAAGGATTATCTTCTAAAACTTAGATACTTTAGATACTTCCTCTCAACACGTTGATATACAATAGAAACTCTTATCTAATACCTGATATAAACCACAACATACACACAGATAGTGCCACCTACCAGTAGATAACTAGTAGTTTAAACTTGTCGCTTTCTCTGTGTACCGGGCCAAACTTGACAAACCGACCTCGCCGAGCCAAACTGGGTTTGTCTTTCGGGGTTTTCCCTTAAGGCGATTTTATCAACCATTTAACTGGAGGTCAATATGGCTAAAATATACGAAGGTAATGTATCTATCTTTAAGAATACTAAGAACAAGATTGTTGTGAAAGCAGATCCTGAAGGTCAGTATAATGCTGATTCAGTTGATGCTCTTTCCAAGACAATGACTGAGCTTGGTACTAAGTTGAAGGCTGAAGTAAACTTCTTCATTCCTGAAACTAACACTGGTGACTTGAAAGCAATGTTACTAGTGAATCGTTGGGGTGCTCCTTATGTAGCATTCTTACCAACATCTACAACCGGAACTAAGAGCAAGGTTGAGAAGCTTGCTTAATCATAATCAGGGAGAGTGGTGTATTACTGCTCTCCCTTTTCGTGTTCCATTAATCAATTCAAGGAGGTTTATATGTCTCAATGTGTACTTTGTAATGCAGATATACATGACAAACGTGTAAGTTTAGGATACACTACTTGCATGATTTGTGGTGACAAGGAAGCTCAAAAGGTAGTGCATACTGTGCTACCAATGCACAAATCTAACTACATGTTAGTGACCAATCGTAAGGATTTGATTGGTTTTAATACCAAAGGAGGATTAGTAAAATGAAGTATTGGATAATATATGGAATTGTTGCAGGAGGTATCGGTGGTTTACTGTATTCCTTTGCACAATCGGTAGGACTATGATGTACAAAAGTTTACAGTACATTGGTGCTACCATCTTAATCGTTGCATTCAGTCTGTTAATAATGTTCACCCTAATCAATTTCATGCTCGGTTGTGAGACATGGGATGAACAGTATTGGACTGCATGGAACTCTTGTTTAACACCAACCGAGTTCATTGGAGTATTTCTACCATGACAAAAACTGCACTGAAACTTTTCATGCTTAAGCATTCGAAAGGTGGAGCAATAGTGAAGGATGATGAGGGCAATCCATTAACCTTCCACGACAAGATGATTGCCAAAGCTAGTAGGGTAGGTAAACAAGTTGTTACCTATGGCCCTGACCATCGTAAATACAAAGGAGGTAAATGATGCGAGCTACATTACTAAAATCAACTATTAAATCCCTATTCCCTACACAACGTACAATGGCGATTGAAGGATCTCCGGGAGGAGGTAAGACAACCATCTGTGAAGAAGTTGCTAAAGAACTAGACGTAGGTTTCATTGAGAAACATATGCCTACAATGCTAGTAGAGGACTTCGGTATCATGTATCCCAATGGTGATGACATGCTACACTACAAGTTACCTGATTGGTTTCCATCAGATGACAGGACAGATATACCTGACACTGGTATCTTATGTTTCGATGACAGGAACCAAGCTAATGCAGACTTACAGAAAGTATTGGCTAACATCTGTCAAGCTAGGAACCTACATGGTAAACCACTCAAGAAAGGTTGGATGGTTGTATCGACAGGTAACAGACAGTCTGACAGGGCAGGTGCTAACAGAGTGTTATCTCATCTGCGTAATCGTGAGACTGTGTATGAACTTGAAACTCACCTTGATGACTGGTGTAGTTGGGCAATCGACCATGGTGTCAAGTCTGAGGTTATCTCGTTCATTCGATTCAGACCTAACTTACTGCATGACTTCGATGCACAACGTGACCAAAACCCTACACCACGTTCATGGGTTGAGGGTGTATCCGATGCACTTGGTATTGTACCTGCTGAAGCAGAGTATGAAACATTCAAGGGTGCTGTCGGTGAAGGTGCAGCAGCAGAGTTTGTAGGCTTCGTTAAGATATATCGTAAGCTACCAAATCCTGACAACATCATCATGAATCCTACTACAGCCGAGGTTCCTGATGACCCTGCTACGTTGTATGCACTGTCTGGTGCTATTGCAGAACGAGCAACTGAGAACAACTTCGAACGTGTTGTGACATATGCAGAACGTATGCCACCTGAATTTTCAGTTCTATCAGTATCGTATGCAAGTCGTAAGAATCCAGACTTGGCTTCAACGCAAGCATTTACGAAGTGGGCTGTTAACCATCAAGACGTACTATTCTAGGAGGTAAGTATGAAACTAAGTGACAAAGCACTATTGGTGCAACTCAATGTATCACAGTGGACTGCTCGTAAGTATGACAAACGTGCTACTGAACAGGTAGCACAGCAGAACAATACTACGATTGGTGCAGGTAGATACAACAAATCGCTGTTACCTATGAATGATTATCTAGATAATGTTCATAAGAAAACTACAGCTATTCGTGCCAAGTATTATGCCAATACCCTACCATGGGGTATTGAGGGTACGATGTTGCTACCATCTGCAAACTACTTGAACTTCATGACTGAGTTCAGGAATGAGAAAGCAGAATGGCAACAACTTGTGGATAGATTTTGGAATGAGTATCCACGATTGAAACAGGATGCACAACGATTCCTTGGTAATCTCTACAATGCTAGTGATTATCCTATGCTTCATGAGATACAGCGCAGATTCAACATGGACTTGGCTGTGTTCCCTGTACCATCTAATGACTTTCGTGTTCAGATTTCAGATGAGGAACTAAGTCGTATCCAATCTGATGTTGAGACGAGAGTACAAGATGCGGCTGAACAAGCAATGAAGGAAGCTTGGCAACGTCTGTATGACAAAGTCAAACATATGGCTGAGAAACTAGCAGACCCTAAAGCTATCTTCAGAGATACTTTAATTGATAATACCAAGGAAGTTTGTTCGGTTCTATCAAGACTTAACTTTGCTGATGACCCTGACTTGGAGACTATGCGTCAACAAGTTGAACAGTCATTGGTTAACAACCACCCTGACAGTTTGCGTAATGACCCTGACTTAAGACGTGTAAAAGCGGCTGAAGCTAAGGACATTATGAACAAGATGGGTGCATTTATGGGAGGTAACTAATGCAAGATGTAGCTAAACGAATCAGTAAAGCTAAGACAGCTTTGATTCTTGAACATCCATTCATTGGTAGTGTTGCTCTCAATATGCCAATGAGTATTGATAACTCAGTACCTACTGCGGCTACTAATGGTAAACGTGTTCTATTCAATGAGGAATTTTGTAATGGTTTGAGTGATGAGGAACTTAAGTTCCTTGTTGCTCACGAATGTATGCACCCTATGTTGGAACACAATTTCCGGAGAGGTGAACGTGACACTTACAAATGGAATCAAGCGGCTGACTATGTAATCAACAAGCTGTTGACAGATGAGGGTATCGGTAAAATGCCTGAACAAGGTCTGCTTGATGACAATATATACAAGCAAGGTGGAGGTACCAGTGATGGTATCTTCAACCTTCTACCTGACACACCACAAGATGGGCAAGGTAATGGTGGTCAAGGTCAACCACTTGACAGTTGTGAAGATGGGCAAGGTTCACCTGCTGAAGTATCACAACAACAAGCTGAATGGAAAGTCAAAGTTGCACAAGCGGCTCAGTCTGCAAAGATGATGGGCAAGATGAGTGCAGGACTTGAACGTCTAGTTGAGGAGATCCTTAAACCCAAAGTGGACTGGAGGGATGTCTTACAGAGATTTGTTGTCAAGTGTCGGTCTGACCAACGCTCATGGGCTAGACCTAACAGACGATTCTTATCACAAGGATTGTACTTACCTAGTGTATCAGGTGAATCGCTAGGTGAGATTGCCTTTGCTGTCGATTGTTCAGGCTCGATTGGTCAAGATGAAATCAATCAGTTTGCTAGTGAGATTACTACAGTATGGCAAGACCAAAGACCAACTAAGGTTCATGTGATTTATTTTGATTCCGAAGTATCACACTATGATGAGTTCGGACAAGATGATGAACCTGTTGTGAAACCGCATGGTGGAGGTGGTACTGCGTTTAGTCCTGTATTCAAGTACATGACTGAGCATGGCATTGAACCTGTAGCATGTATATTTTTAACTGACCTTTGCTGTGATGACTTTGGTGATGCACCTGACTATCCAGTTTTATGGGTGTCAACGCATGATGACAAAGCACCATTCGGTGAAGTCGTAATGATGGAGGATAACAATGGGTAAATATAAAACCTACAGACAAACAAAGGAACTTGAGGCAGAGACAATGTTGGTCACCTGCCTTGATGATTATGGCATGACCAACGAACAAGCATTTACCAAGATAGGTAAAGAGTTAGGAACAGTAGCTGAACAGCATGTTCGTGACTTAGTTAATCAATGGAACAAAGGAGACAGAGATGGCAACAGTAAGATTTAGTGAACAACTAAAAGCTGATATAATTGATAATGCTAAAGATATGTTTAAAGCAAACATACAAAAAGCTGAACAAGATATACCTTCACATTGGGCAGATAAGATATACCAATGTTTCTTCCCTGCTGAGGTGATAGCAAAGTTCAAAGCATTACCTGATTATGCAATGACGAAGGAAGAAAGTGTATCATTCACAGGGTTTCACAATGCACCTGATGATGAAGTGTTTATAGCTGATGAACATAGGCAAGCTATATATAATTGTAATACTATAAAACTTCAGTTCAGTACAGCACAACCATGGCCTGTAACATTTGAAAAAGCAATTACAGGTTTTACTGCAGGGTATAGTAGTGGTAGTGCTGACTTCAATGATACAAGATGGGATTGGTTAAAGCCTGAATTCAAAGAATACAATCGTAAAATCTTTGAACAAGAATCTAAACAACGAAAGTTTCTTCAGGGTGTTAATTCAATCATCAACAACTACAGTACGTTGGCACCTGCATTGAAAGCATGGCCTGCACTGTGGGATCTAATACCTGAAGAAGCAAAGGAACGACACAAGAAGATTGTTGAGAAGAAGAAAACAGAAGTAGCAGACATAGGGGCAGACCTAGATGGTATGACTGCGGCTGTAACATTTAGTAAACTAACCAAGTAAAGGAGTAATCATGTACACATGGTGGCAGAGTGATAGGTCTCTTAATACCTATGAAGAAATGTTGACATCATTCAACACAGCAAGGTGGCCTGATAAAGGTAAGCCTGTCAATCAAAACTGGAGAATGTTTAAGAAAGGAGATGCAATTCGTATTGTGTGTCAAGGCTATGGTACTGAACCATTGGCTGACATAACACCTGACAACATCATCACGTTTGTGGCTAAAGATAGTCACATTATTGGCATGTCTCAGTCTTATGTATCATCTTTCTACAGATGGTTTCCATTTGTAATCAACAGACATCGTAAGGGTTTGTATCGTATTCGTCATACTAAGAACCTTAATGAAGAAATACATGCGAAAGTCGGTGATAATCAAGACTCAGTATACAGTACATTCAGTTCAGTTATGAACAATGGGCCTTCATACTTCAGTGGTATACAGTTCAACTTGTTGACAGGTGAGTGTCTTAATCAGAAGCCTGATGACAAGTTCATTGAGATACCTGCAAAGCGAAAAGAGTGGAGGCAAATGCTTACTGCTTACAAGAAAGGTTTGAAAGCTAGAGCCAAAGTTCATGCACTTGATGCTATTGCTTTGGAAGTTCAGAAAGAACGACAACAATCAAAAAGCTCTTGGCATTCAAGACAACCCGATTGGTCATCAGAAGAATGGCTAGATTGTCTACAGCAAAGCATGACTACATTGGACTATCCTAAACATCTTCTCAAAGGTCTCATGGAAACAAGTATGAGCAACAGAGGGTGGGGCAGACAAACAGAAGTACCAACAGTAGATGATATAATACATACAGTAGATAAGATATTTACTGACCTAAGTATCCCATTGCGTAGACGTTTCGGAGTGTTTCAATCAGAAGGACACGATGAGCATACTGCTGATAAGTATTCTTATGGTGGTGGTTATAAACTTGGAGCATCTTAATATGACAGTATTAGTATGGGATGGTATAAGTTTAGCTACTGACAGACAAGCCAACGATGGTTCTGCTAAATGGGAATCAGATAAGGCTTGGTATGTATCAGATAAAACAACAGGTAAGGTATGTATTGTATCGGGAGTAGGATTACTTGACGATATAATTAAACTTAGAGAGTGGTACAGAGAGGGTGCCTTACCTAAAGCATTCCCTGAACTTACAAAGAAAAGCTCACAGCTGATTGTAATTCACAGGGATACAGGTTTGTGGTTGTACGATGGTGTCCCCCATCCAGTACACTACGGACATAATCTTCATGCCTTTGGTCATGGTAAAGACTTTGCTTATGGGGCATTAGCCATGGGTGCTACTGCCAAAGAAGCTGTAGATGCTTGCAATGTATACAGTCTACATTGTGGCAAAGGTGTGGGCGTATATAACTTAAATGGAGAAACAGATGTCAAAGAAGTCTAGATATAATCGGAACAACATACTTAAAAAAGCTGACAAGTTAATATCATCGGAACGTGAGAAAGAACATGGTGATGCTAGTAAGAACTTTGAGATGGTGTCTGATTTGTGGAGTACATACTTAGGTGTGGATATATTTCCACACGAAGTACCCATGATGATGGTGTTGTACAAGGTTGCTAGGACTACAGAGAACCCATACAACGTGGATAACTATGTGGATACTAGTGGCTATGGAGCCTTAGCAGGTGAACAGGTTCCTAATATAAATAAAACAAGGGAGAAGTAATGACTAAGAAAGACAAGGAGATAACAAAAGCTTTCATAGATATGATTAAACGTAAAGGTTGGAAGCCTATGGCAACAGAAGATAAGATGGCTTGGTTCGGTGGTAAAACTCACTATCAACTAGCAGATTACTTACCTAAAAAAGCTATAGATAGTCATAGTCATGAGGACATTGACTTTCTTGTGGTAGGTTGGAGGACATAATGGACATTGTAACCATAGATTTTGAAACTTATTACGACAGAGAATATTCTTTATCTAAGATGACAACAGAAGCATACGTTCGTGATGATAGGTTTGAGGTCATTGGTGTTGGTGTCAAAGTTAATAACCATCCTACTGATTGGTACAGTGGTAATGATGTGGGCAAGTTTCTAAACTCGTTGGACTATTCTAACAAGGCAATACTTGCTCACAATACTGTATTTGATGGGGCAATATTATCGTGGCACTATGGTATCAAGCCTAAGTTTTGGTTTGATACTTTATCTATGGCTAGACCTTTTCACAATGCAACTACAGGGGGGTCACTAAAAGCATTAGTACACCATTATAAACTAGGTGCTAAAGGTGATGAGGTTATCAATGCTTTAGGTAAACATCGACAGGACTTCACACCAGAAGAACTTGATAGGTATGCAAGCTATTGTGTCAATGATGTTGACCTTACTTACAAATTATTCAAAGTGTTGGCTAAGAAATTTCCATCGACAGAGTTGTTGGTGGTTGACCAAACCATGCGTATGTATACTGAGCCTACTATCGTACTTGATGGTGATTTATTGGCGGATCATCTGGCGCAAGTCAAGGCAAACAAACAGAAACTTATTGACGATTTAACGTTGAAAGGTTTGAGTCAGGAGAAAGTCAAGAAAGCACTGATGTCAAATCAAATCTTTGCTAAGTTACTAAAAACTGTGGGCGTAGAACCGCCGACTAAGATAAGTCTAAGGACAGGCAAAGAGTCTTTTGCTTTTGCAAAGACAGATAAAGAGTTCACTAATTTATTGGAACACCCCGACGCTAGGGTGCAGAATTTGGTCGCGGCTCGGCTCGGCACAAAATCGACAATAGAGGAGACGCGGACTGAGAACCTTATAAAGGTATCAAAACGTGGTCGCCTACCTATCATGCTTAATTATTATGGCGCACACACAGGCAGGTTTAGTGGTGGTGATAAACTTAATCTACAGAACCTACCTCGTAGTGGTGCTATTCGTAAAGCTATCACAGCACCCCTCGGAGAATCATTACTTGCATGTGACTTGTCACAAATTGAGGCTCGTATGGTTGCGTATGTTGCAGGACAGGAAGATTTACTTCAAGCCTTTCGTGAGGGTCGTGATGTTTATAGTGAGTTCGCTAGTGAAGTATATAATAAGAGAGTGACCAAAGAGGACAAGGTCGCAAGGTTTGTTGGTAAAACTTGCATCTTAGGTTTGGGTTATGGCATGGGTCATGTGAAGTTTAGGAATACTCTTGCTCTTGGTATGGGTGGTATATCTTTAGATATAGATGAGAATGAGGCACAAAGAATTGTAAACTTATATAGGAATAAGAACCATAAGATAGCTTCATTTTGGAACAGATGTAATCATGCACTTACTGAGATGGTAGCAGGTCGTAGTGGTAGTCTATGTGATATTGCACACTATGATGGCGAAGGTATAATACTTCCTAACAAATTAAGAATTCTTTACCCTGCATTATGCAGAGGAGAAGATGGGTACGTCTATATTAATAATGCAAGAACCTTTCGTAAACTTGTAACTAAAAGAGTTATGACTGGTGAGCAAGATGGTATAGACTGGACTAAAATATATGGCGGTAAAGTTACAGAGAATATAGTACAAGCACTTGCTCGTATTGTAATCACTGAACAGATGGCATCTATTGGTAGACATTATCATGTGGCTTTTCAAGTTCATGATGAGATTATCATATCCGTCCCGGACGATGAGTTGACAAACGCACAGCAACTTATTGTCAGGAAGATGTCTAAACCCCCCAGCTGGGCACCTACACTACCAGTTGATTGTGAAGTTGGTGTAGGCAAAAACTATGGAGAAGCAAAATGAGTAAGAAAGAAAGTACCTTAAAGGTAATTAAAGAACTTACTGAGACTGTTTCATCTACTGACGACGCTGACCTAGGCGACTTGGTAATACTTGTCAAGGTAAAAGGTAGGTACGTTAGATTCTCTACAAAGATAGATGATACTGTAAACTTAGTAGGTTTTATTGAAACCCTAAAGCATGACATTCTACGTCGCGCAGCGGGTGAGTAAGACATGGACATAAAACTAACACACTCATACTCATCTATTAAGATGTATGAGAACTGTCCAAAGCGTTACTACCATCAACGTGTTATGAAAGAAGTACAAGACACAGGTAGTGACGCAACAAAATATGGTGAAAGAGTACATGCTAGTTTAGAACACCGACTAGTAGATAGTAAACCATTGTCTGATGGTACAGAAAAGTACGAACCTTTATGTAAAAGTATAGAAAATATGGGTGGAACTTTACTCGCAGAACAACAGCTGTGCCTCAACGAAAACCTTACACCAACAGGTTGGTGGGAGAAAGACGCATGGTTGAGATCCATCTTAGACGTTCTGATTCTGATAGATGATAAAGCAATAGTCATGGATTGGAAGACAGGTAAACGTAGACCCGACTTTACACAACTACAATTATTTGCACTACAAGTCTTTAAACATTACCCTAAAATTAAAACAGTACAGTCTACATTTATATGGCTAAAAGATATGTCTATGGACTCTGAAACATTTAAAGCTAATCAAACTAATCTAATGTGGTCTGATATGCTTGCTCGTATAGAAAGGATACACCAATCTGTTGAGCATAATAACTGGCCTGCTAAACCTAGTGGCTTATGTGGTTGGTGTCCTGCAAAAAATATTTGTGAATTTGCAAGAATATAACTTGACAATACTGTAAAGGTACATATATAATGGCTACAACACCTGAAGGAAAGATTAAGAACAAACTTGACAAGATGTTAAAGTATGAAAAAGTTTGGTATTATAGTCCACAAGCAGGGCCATTTGGTCGTGCAGGTGTACCCGATAGAGTGGCTATCTTAGGCGGTCAGTTTATTGGGATTGAGTGTAAGGCGGACAGGACAAAGAAACCCACCGCCTTACAACTTAAATGTATGCAGGAGATAGAAGATGCAGGAGGTAAATGTTTTGTTGTATGTGATGATGAAAGTATTGAACAGGTTAGAGAATATATAAATGGTAATCGTTGAAGAATCACAAGCTATAGCTTTAAATCTAAAGCACCCAAACAAAGTGTTGGAGTGTATACCTACAGCTAAGAAGCTTACATACAAGGGAGCAGAACTTGTTGTAGCACCTCATCGTAATGACGAAGTTAAGATACTAAGAAACCTAGGTATCAAAGCACCTGCACCTATACTACATTATTATAAATGGGCAGGTAGGTTTGAACCTTATGACCACCAAAAAATGACTGCCGCTTTTCTGACAATGAATAGGAGAGCGTTGGTACTCAATGAAATCGGTACAGGTAAGACACAGTCCGCACTATGGGCGGCTGATTATCTTATATCTATCGGCGCAATCAAAAAAGTTTTAATCATATCACCACTATCAACCCTTGAAAGAGTATGGGGCGATAGTATTTTTATGCAATTTCCACATCTAAAATCAGTAACCTTACATGGTACAAGCGAGAGACGTAAAAAACTATTAAATACTGACGTGGATTTTTACATCATTAATCACGATGGATTCCCTATCATTATGGAAGAAGCCAAGGATATGTTTGACCTTGTTATCATTGACGAGGTGGCTGTCTATCGTAACCCCTCAACAAATAGATTTAAACTGCTCAGGAAGTTCATGGCTCAACATTCGTCAACACGTTTGTGGTTGATGACTGGCACACCTACGCCGAATGCACCGACTGACGCGTGGGCATTAGCAAAATTAGCTGATAGTCCTAACTTGACAAAGACGTATACTGCCTTTAGAGAAACTGTTATGATGAAGGTAGGACAATGGAAGTGGCTACCAAGACCCGAATCAATAGAGATTGTAAAGTATATGTTAACCCCTGCTGTAAGATACACTAGAGATGAGTGCTTTGATTTACCCGATACTGTATCACAGACAAGGAAGGTTGAACTTACTAAGGAACAGAAAGAACATTACCAAAAGATGCTCAAGCATTTCATTACAGAACATACACAGGGTGAAACAATTACTGCTGTGAATGAAGCTGTAAAATTACAGAAGCTAGTACAGATAGCTTGTGGTGTTGTCTATGGTGACGATGGACAGCATATTCAAATCGATTGTAAACCTAGAGTTAATATTGTTAAGGAGGTGATTGAGGAAGTAGGTGGTAAAGTAATAGTTTTTGTACCATTAACAGGTACATTAAGAATGTTGGAGAGAGAACTCTCTAAACATTGGAGTGTTGGTGTTGTCAATGGGGAGGTATCGGCTACTAAACGTAACGAGATATTCCATAACTTCCAACACACAAAAGACCCTCATGTTCTTGTTGCTCACCCTGCAACTATGGCTCATGGATTGACACTAACTTCTGCGTCAACCGTGATCTGGTATGGGCCAGTGACAAGCAACGAACAATATGTTCAGGCAAATGGACGTATTGAGAGGATAGGTAAAAAGCATGTTTCAAACATCGTACACATAGAAGCAACAGAACTAGAGTACAAGATGTATGACAGGCTTAAAAACAAACAAAAACTACAGGGTCTGTTGCTTGACCTTATAGAGAATGAAACGAGGTGATGATATGAGTCTAACTGTAGACCAAGTGATTGATACATACCTCAAGCTTCGTAAGAAGAAAGAGGCCATAGAAACTGAGACTAAAGATAAAGTCAAAGGTATTAAAGATAGTATGGCTAAACTTGAGGGATGGATTAAGGAACAAGCAGATACCCAAGGGGTAAAGTCTTTTAAGACTGACCATGGTACTGCCTTCCTAACTACCACTGACTTCGCACAAGTAGCTGATTGGGATTCTGTTCTTGAATATATTAAGAAGAACGATGCCTTTGATATGCTTGAGAAGCGAGTTAGTAAGACTGCTGTACGAGGTTATATTGAGAAGAATAAAACCGTACCATCAGGTGTGAACTATGGAACACGCATTGATGTAAATGTTCGTAAGCCTGTAGCCAAGGTGGATGAGTAAATGATTGGTTCTAAACTATCAATTAAAGGCTCACGTTTCCATCTTGCGACGGCAGCAGGGGATGCTCAGATTACTGCAACAAGTTTGAACACAGTGATTGTTGGAGCAAACCCTAAGCTGTCTAAGGTATGGTATGCAGGTGAATATAGTGTAGATAGAGAATCATCTGCACCTGATTGCTACTCTTTGAATGGTGAAACACCACATGAGAGAAGCGAACTTAAACAGAATGACCTATGTGCTTCTTGTCCACAAAACGCATGGGGTTCTAAGATTACGCCTGAAGGTCGCAAGATTAAAGCTTGTGCTGACCAAAAGCGAATAGCTTTGGTAATGGCGGATAAGACAGATGGTGAACTCTATCTGTTACAAGTTACACCATCTTCACTAGGCAACTTAAATGCTTATCAGAAGACACTACAAAGCAGAGGTATTGCACCTGATATTGCTGTAACAACAATATCTTTTGATACGTCTGTGCGTTTCCCTAAATTAAAATTTTCCTTTGGTGGTTTTAATACAGATGAAATGCAACGTAATGTCGATAAACTTATAGGCACCAACGATGTAAAGGTTGTTACAGGTGAAGTTAGTGTAGCCAGTGGGCAAACCCCTGTTGCTTCTGATTTTGGTTTTTCAGAAGAAGCAGGTTTCAATCAACATGAACATGAACTAGGAGGTTCAAATGACAAATAAAACTTTTACTACTAATAAAGGTGTTGCGTACTATCCGTACATTAGCGCACCCGATACTAAATTTGATGAATCAGGACACTATAAAGTTAACCTGTGCCTATCAAAAGAAGAAGCTAAGCCTGCTATCGAATTGATCAACAGTCATATACTAGCAGGTATCAAGGCATTGAAGGAAGCTAAGCCTAACAAGCAGGTGAAGCAAGCACCACTACCATACCACGACGAGTTGGACGATGAGACTGGTGAGCCAACAGGCAATGTTATTATGAAGTTCAAATCAAAGGCGGCTTATAAGCCTGCTGTATTTGATGCTAAAGGTAACATGATGGCTAAACATAATATCTATGGTGGCTCTATCATTAAGGTCAGTGGCTCTGCCGCTTTCTACGACTCTCCATCTATTGGAGCAGGAGTAACACTACGTCTTAGAGCAGTACAAGTTATTGAGTACGTTGAAGGTACTAGTGGCGCAGGTAAGTTTGGATTCGGTGAAGAAGTTGGGTTCACAGCTGATGAATCAGTTGCTGTAAATGATGAAGCAGTGGTTGGTAATGGTAATTTATCTATTGATTTAGAGGAAAAACCTGCACCTAAACCTGCACCTAAACCTGTTGCAGAAATGCAACAGTCTGCTCCTGCACCTAAACCGAAGGCAAGAGTGGTTGAGGAGCCTGCCCCTGCACCAGTTGCATCTAGTGAAGCTGATGACCTAGCGGCAGAGATTGCTAAACTTGTTGGAGATAATTCTGATGACTAAGAATCCTCCTCTTAACTTCAAAAAAGTTGAAGCTTTGAGGAAGCATATGCTTTTAACAACCTCCAATATGGCAGAGTTGTTAGGTATATCTCGTATGACTTACTACGGATGGGTTAAAGGTAAGCCTGTCCGTGCTAAGAATGATGAGAAAGTACGAGAAATATTAAGGAAAATGCTAGCCATTCTTAACGATGGATGGCCTCAACCCGAGGTCATAGCACTTGAACAAAAGCAACGCTTTGAAAGGCTTCTTGAGATTTTCAAAGAAAACGAGTAAACTAGTAGTGGGAATAGGGAAAGCGAGAGTGGAACCTATTCCCACCAAGGTTAACATGAAGGTAGGGCAAATATGAACACGTTGGAGTTTCTTCAGCGAGTCCTGCCGGAAGAAGGATTCTATGTTACTACTGTTATTAATCCTAACGGTAGACAACAAGGGTTTTTTCAAACGGTAGAGGAACTCGCTAAAACATGTGAGAGATTAGATAAGACAAATAATAATACTTATTTTGCTATCTCTGCATTTAGAGAAAAAGGCACAAGAAAACAAGATAATGTAAGAGCCACAAAAGTAGTGGCTATTGATGTTGATTGTGGCACAAATAAACCATTTCCATCTTGGAAGGAAGGTCTTGTTGCATTAGGTAATTTTGTACAAGAACTTAAATTACCAAAGCCTATGATAATCCATTCGGGTAATGGACTACATGCTTACTGGGTATTGACAGAAGAACTAGAACCTAGTGAATGGAAACCATTAGCCGAAGCTATGAAGCAAGCGGCTATTGCAAAAGAGTTTAAAATTGATGCAGGACTTACAGCTAACAGTGCGTTAGTGTTAAGACCTGTTGGTACACACAATCCTAAGAATGGTAATCAAGTAAAGCTGTTGGTAGATGCTGAGCCTGTCAAAAGTTTGACACTCAAGGATAAGCTAAGTTATTACTACCGAGCTGCAGCTGCGGGCACAAACGATCACACTCGTGACAGCACATTGTTAGATAACCTTGCAGTCAAGAAAGAGTTTCCACCTGCTGTTGGGTCTGTAGTTGCTAGTAAGTGTAAACAGATTGAATGGGCAATAGATAACCAAGATAAAGTAGATGAACCATTATGGTATGACTTAGTTGGGGTAGCCGCTTATTGTGTAGACCCTGAGAATACTGCATTAGAATGGAGTAAAGGTCATACAAAGTTTAGTGAGAAGGACACCTTACAGAAACTTACTCACTGGAGAGAGTCTGCGACTGGCCCGGCAACATGTACGAAGTTTGAAAACGATAGACCAAACGGATGTAAGGGTTGTAAATATAAAGGTAAGATAGGTTCACCTGCAAGATTAGGTGTTCAGTATCAAGAGATAGCTGTGTCTGAGGAAGCACCTGATTCAACAGCTAATTCTATTCCAATACCTAAACCATTTAAAAGAACAAGAGATGGGATAAAGGTAACGATTGATGATACTGATATAGATGTCTGTAAATTTGATGTCTACCCTGTAGCATATGGATATGATGAATCACTAGGCTACGAAACAGTTAGGTTCCACTGGCACAGAACACATATGGGTTGGACAGAACTCGTGTTAAGGCAAGCGCACCTTACTGATGGCAATCGTGAATTTGCTACAGCTATAGCAGACCAAGGAATAGTATTATACAATAAAAGACAAACGGAGTATTTTCAGCTTATGTTAAGAACATATATGGATGAGTTGAGACAAATCCGTAAGATGACTAACTTGTACGCAACTATGGGTTGGAAAGAAAAGAATACGGCATTTGTCTTAGGTAACACATTAATTAGGCGTGATGCCAATGGTGTAGTTAATGAAGAAGAAATTAATCTAGCATCTACAGTACAAAGACAAGGTGCAGAATTATATAATAGAAAAGGTTCAGCAGAAGAATGGTCTGCGTTAACCCAGATCCTAGAGAAAGGACACTTACATGCACACATGTTTGTGTTAGGTGTAGGATTATCTGCACCACTCTACAACTTTACTGGACTAAAGGGTTTGACTGTGTCTCTCTACGGCCCTACCGGAGGTGGTAAAACACTCGCGCAGTATTGGGCACAGTCAATCTATGGTAATCCTGACAAGTTACATTTTGCGGCTAAGTATACGCAGAACAGTTTGTTTTCTAGGTTAGGTACATATGCAAATCTACCTTTAACTATAGATGAAGTTACCATGATGAACGATAAAGAGGTCGGTGACTTCTGTTATTGGGTGTCACAAGGTAGAGATAAAGCAAGACTTAATCGTAATGCTGAAGAACGTGATGCTAAAACATGGGCAACACCTGTCATAGTATCTACCAACAAGTCTCTACAAAGTAAACTGATTGCATCCGGACTAGATACAGATGCGCAGATGGCTAGGTTATTAGAAATAACTGTACCTGCCACACCATTATTCACTAGAGATACTAATGTTGGTAAGAGAATATATGAATCTATCCATTCTCATTATGGTCATGTAGGTCGTACTTATCTAAGAAATCTAGTTGAGATGGGTGAAGCAGGGGTACAATCAGCCATTGCAGAAGCATCATCAACATTCCGTGCTAGGTATAAAGCACAGTTCTCAGGCCAAGAAAGATACTGGGAGCAGTCTATTATATTAGCTGACTTAGGTATGAAGCTAGCTGATGAATGGGGATTAATACAGTTTGATTATAGAAAAGCTACTGAATGGATTCTATCTCAGATTGGCGCTATCCGTAGAACAGTTAAAGAAAACCAGTTTGATTCATTTGATTTAATAGCTGAGTACATGGCAGACTTTGCAGAAGCACAAGTAACTGTAATGCACACAGCAGGACAGAAACCTGCACCTGACTTTAGTCGTATGCCTAGAAATGATATTCGTGTACGTCTTGATGTATATCGTAAGTCAGCAGCAGATCCATTTGATAAAGGTACAATGATGATAGACCGTACCCACTTCCGTAAATGGTTGTCTGTTCGAGGAGCTGACTACAAATCACTCAAAGAAGAACTTGTTCTTGAGAATGCAATAGCTACTCCTAAGTCTGAGAAAGCATCTATGGGTAAAGATACACCTGTTAAGTTAGCACAAACTTATGTAATGGGACTCAACCTAATACATCCGAGATTCCAAAACTTATTGGAGAATGCTGACACAGTTGCTGATGATCTGACTTACGGACAATTTTCTATGGTGAAGTGATGATACTAGAAGCAGCAACCGCAATGATATGTATGGCTCATGCTATATATTTTGAAGCTAGGTCTGAATCTACTGCCGCACAAATGGCTGTTGGTCATGTAATACTTAATAGAGTAGAAGACCCTAGGTATCCTGACAATGTATGTGATGTGGTTACTGAAGGTATGAGGCATGAGTCTGGCCAAATGAAAAAACATAAGTGCCAGTTTAGTTTCTACTGTGATGGAAAACCCGAGAATATATATGAACAATACGCCTATTCTAAGGCAGAAGCATTAGCTTTTGCAGTAGTAACTAACCATGAAGTATATGATTTAACTGATGGTGCTACGCATTATCATGCTGATTATGTAAGTCCTGCGTGGGCAAAGAGGTTTAGTCTAACCACTTGTATAGATAGACACTGCTTTTATAGAGATGGTTATTTTAAATCCTCAGGGTCAATACCATAGATACTCATCAACTCATCTAGTTCAGACCTGATATTTCTAGGTGCATATTTTTTGTACCTTAGAAGTGTTGGCTTCTTAGCTGCATTGTATGAACGATTAGCAGACCTAACAAATCCTTTAAACTCAAACTCTGTGCCTCTGTGTGTACGGTTATGTTCATTAACCATCTGCACAATACGATTCATCTCAGGTATATCGTTATTCAATCTAGCTTTTACATATGCCTGAGTGTACTTCATCTTCATTGATTTTACATAAGCATCTGAAAACTTACTAATACGAACTAGGTCATTCTGCAATGTTGCTACAGCAGGATAGAAACCTAGCATTCGGAATATAGCTGTAGAGATAGGTACATCATTAGAAATAACATTACCTTTGGAATTAGTAATTCTTCCATCACTTAGATATGTATAACCATCTGCTACACCTCGTAGTGCAGCAATAGGATTATCACGAAGAATATCTACGAAGTTAGTTGTATCATCTTTTAGTCCTACTGTCTCAGCCCCGTAACTTAGAAGCCTACCACCTGTAAACAAACCCTCCTGCATTGCATTATAGACTGGCCCAAAGAAGTTTTCTACTTCTCGCCATGGGTCTGAGCCTGCTTTGAATGCTCCAGTCAATGGAACCAAATCACCAAAGCCAAGTCTTGTAGAGATTGTGGCACCAGTAAATCTATCCATTATACCTCTCATTACATACGGTGAAGATCCGGGGAAAAGAGAATCAGTTAATACAGCAAGTTCTTTCTCTATGCTTCCCATTTTAATACCAAACTTCTGAGCAAGTGTATCGATTAAGTCCATCAAGTCATCAGCAAATGGTAGTCCTTTGACACCAGACATCAACAGAAGCAGACCTAAGAAGTATAATCTTCCTTTGTAATTCATACCTTTCATTAGTTCGACACTGATAATAACGAATTGTTTATATACAAATATATAGTTACCTACGTTACCTCTAGCCATTTCAGGTCTGTTGTATAAAGCATATTCACCTTGAGAGGTGTTAACAGCCTTACGCCCAAACTCTTGCGCTTTGTCTTGTGCTTGTTCTTGAGATGCACCTGATGCTAATTGACGGTCTCGCTCTAGTCTATACGCAGCAAGGTAGGTAGTTCTACGATTTAACTGTTCAGTAAGAGAGAACATATACATCCATGCTTTAATAGCCGAAGCAGTTTGGTTACTATTTATTCCTCCTCTAGCTGTACCAACTAAAGCATTAAACTGAGCAGCTTGAAGAACACCTTGTCCTGTAGCGTTCAATAAAGCTTCAG
>Ga0209232_1000597_pt1 | contig 21722 bp, 13 predicted proteins | sample ETNvirenome_2_60_FD_184066 | JGI IMG/M metagenome (GOLD analysis project Ga0209232, IMG submission 184066) | Marine viral communities from the Pacific Ocean - ETNP_2_60 (SPAdes) (version 2) | ecosystem: Environmental > Aquatic > Marine > Oceanic | place: Pacific Ocean | collected 2013-06-22
AATGGAAAACTATCAAAATTACAGGAGTATAGACTTAAAGAACTTAGAAAGCATGGATGTAGAACCGAGGTTTACAACGGAGTCGGGACTTGATGTAGGAGATGATTTTTTAGATACCCTTCAAAGTTTAGAGATAAGGGTAGGAATAAAGATTGCTAAGTTTATAGCAGAGCACGTTAAAAAAATTGAACCTAACGAATTAGTTTCTACAGTTATCGGAGGTTTAGTTATGGATAACAATAACGAACCTATAACCTTTGCATTAGAAATAATAAAATCAAAAGACTTCAATGTAATGCTATCAGATTTAGAGCTGGTAGATATGGATGAATACTTAGACTTAATCAACTTAAATAAAAAAACAAATGGACTCAATAAAGGTAAGGACAATTAAATATATTGTCGGTAAAAAATTAAACTTAGATTTAAATAAGACAAGTCGTAAGTTTGAATATGTAAAGGCACGAATGATGTGCTATAAAATTTTAAGAGAGCAGTGTAACTTCTCCTTAGCAGACATAGGAAGATACTTTAAAAAAAATCACGCTACCGTTTTACATTCTTTAAAAGAATTTGAGGCAGTGTGTATCTACGATAAAAAATTTAAGGAAGACTATAAGGCGGTAGAGGAAATGTGGTGTGATCCAGATCGTGAAGAAACTGGAGGAATAAGCACTGTATTTAAGTTAGATATTAACGATGCTTTAAAAAAATTAAACATGGAATGTGCTTATTTATCTAATGCTGTAGAGAGAATGATGCATAATGTAAATGAACTTCATAAAGAAATTTCTGAAAAATATTTGGAATTAGAAAAAAAATAATTACTTTTAGGTATTACTTTCTGTAAGTGATTCATAATTGGTTAAAGGTTGTCTAGCTAGTTTAACTTGGGAGAGTGGGTTAGGCAACCTTTTTTTACCTTTAAAATTTCACAAGACTTAAGAACCTCTGCCTCCAAGTATGAATTCTTAAGTCTTTTTTTAAAAAACAATGGACTGTAGATATAACATAGAAGATATAGAAAAGATAATAGGGTTTACCACTTGGTCTGATAAAAAAAAGATTGATACCCTTTTACATATTGACTGTAATATGTACGCCAACCTTGGTTCAGATTCTTTAATCAAAGAAAAAAAAGAAACCAAACAACAATCCAAAAAAATATACAAAGCAATAAAAGAAATTAATGTAGAGATGGGTAAGTCCCTGCTGCAAGCAATGGATGTGTAATGGGAATAGCACCAGAAGATACGGAGATGATAAAGCATATAGAGTTTATATGCGATAACATCCACGACTTCGGTGATGAACTCTATGAAGACTTAATGGATCGTAACCACGATGCTGTTAAAGCTAAAGCTAAAGAATTAGTATATGTATTAACAGACTTAATAGAGTCTTTAACAGAAGATATCTAGTGCCTTATCTAAAAAAAGAAGATCAGGCCGCTTCCTCTAAGAAACACTATGAGGCTAATAAAGAAAAGATAAAAGCCCGTTCTAAAGTTTGGTCCAGGAAACAAAGAATAAAAAATAGAGAGTTCTTAAAAGAATTTAAAAGTAAAAACCCTTGCGTAGATTGTGGAGAGACTAACCCATTGGTATTAGACTTTGATCATGTAAGGGGTGAGAAGAAAAGAAATATATCAGACATGGCTCACGCTTGTTGTTCTATTGATACTATACTAGAGGAAATGGAGAAGTGTGATGTACGATGCTCTAACTGTCACAGAATAGCAACATATAATAGAAAAAAAAATGAACTTAATGGATAAAGAAATGTTAATGGAAGCTCTCACTGAAGAGGAGTGCTTACTGGCCGATGGGTATGATGATGCTTTAATAGGTATCACTGAAGGCATGAACCCTGTAGCAGTATACGATACAGATAAATGTATAGAGATACTTATGCGAGACGATGAGCTGACGCATGAAGAAGCTCTAGATCATTTTTATTATAACACCGTAGGTGCATACGTAGGAGAAAAGACTCCACTGTTTTTACGTATGATGGAAGGAGAATATTTTAGAACTTTATAATAATTTTTATACATAACGTCTATTTTTCTTTCTTTTATTTTTGTTCTTTAAGACCTTCCCTTTATCTTCATATCCTAGTTTCTTAAGTTTTTCTTCCTCCCTTTCTTTCCTCTTTTTATTTTCTTCCTTTCTTTCCTCTTTTAGTTTTTTATACTCTGGAGTTTTCTGTATACGTTCTAATTCTTTCTGTACCTCTGGTTGTTGTTTACCAATCTTTTTCATTCGTGCTTCACTTCCATAAATACCCCACATTGAATCGGCGTTAGACTGTTCCTTTTGGTATCGTTTCTTTCTAGCAACTCTCTTTAAGTCTTTATAAAAAGGTATTAAACCAAGCTGACCTAAACCATCATAAAATAAAGCTTCGTCTATTCTTTTTTGGTACTTCGCTTTAGTTTCATCTTTTTTAGATTGGTATCTTAATTGAATGTCTGTACCTGTTCTAGTTACAGATTTAAGTAGAGGACTTAAAGGACCTCCAAGTGCTTTAACAAGTATCTCAGGAAAAGATTTTCTTTCCAAATCCTTATCATTAAGAAGACTAAATACAATGGCATCATCAAACGAGTCATACTCTTTAAGTCCTGTTTCTGGGTCTATCTCACCATCCCTTAAGAACCCTAGGTAGTTTTCATTAAACATTTCTAAACCATAATTTAAACCTATTCTTCCTACCTGTCCCATACCTCTTCCTGTAATAAGTGTGGTAACTGCTCCAAACATTTGTCTAAGCATCAGGTCACTGACATCTTCTTTCTCATCCTCATCTTCTTCATATCCAAGTAACAAATCATATATTGATTGGAACACTTGATATAGTACTACATATACACCCATTCTAGCAATCGCCCCTGCCATCGTCCCTGCGGCTTGTGCTTTAGACATGTCTCCACTTCTCGTTAAAGCAAGAACAGCATTTCTTGCTGTTACATACTCGTTAAGCATAAAGGATGCCATATATCCATTAATAGTTTTATAAGCTTTTGTAGCCATATCATCATCCGCATTTATCATATTTTTTGGTATGACATTAAATGGATTTCTACTGTTAGACATCTTCACACCCTGCCCATCTGCAAAAGCTGTTGCGTCTTTTATAGCGTCTTTATATTTAGCATCAAGATACTTAGAAGTACCTTCACCTATTTCAATTAAATCTTTAGCTGTTAATGTTTCTCCTGTAATATCCTTAAAGCTTCTCGTAAAAGCAGCAAACCATAAAGGTCTAGATAAAGCCCGATCAGGAGTAGAAAGCATTTTACTTGCAACCTCCCTTGTTAACCTTCGTGTTTGAGGTAAACCTGTAAACTGTAAGAGATATTTAACCTGCTCTACTAAAGCATCATCTTTTAATTGGTCAGGACTAAGTATACCTGTAATTATATTTTGATCTACAGTTTTGCTTGTTAAGTTTTTAGTGTCGTAATTCTTCATTGTCTCGGTACTACCAAGAGCCTGCATTATATCAAACCCTTGACTTGTTGTACTTAACGCACCAAATTGTGCTACCCCCCTAATAAACGCTTCAGGGTCAGATAATATAGCATAAGTCATGTTACTACCAAGCTCTGCTGCTGCCCTTGGTACAGAAGCAAGAGCTGCTTCATACCCTAACCTAACTAATTCCCTATATATTTTAGTACCAATACCAGTTGATCTAAATGATTTATTTAAAACATTATCTATAACATCGTTAGTAACCTGATCTAAAGCTTTTACTGCTTCCTTTTGGTATTTAGTAGACGTATCAGAATCTATAATATCTTCTTTTACTTTAGCTACTGTAGCTAAAGCTACTCTTACAGCATCGGTCATATAGTAATCCATCATAACATCCCTAGCTCCCCTAGCTGTAGAAGATATAGGGTCAAAGTCAATCGCTTTAGCACCTGGCGTTCTCTCTATCATCGTCTTAGCTTTTGTGCTAACTTTCATTTTATTAACTTGTTTCACTGCAAAATCTTTACCTTGGTCATCTTTATAATCAATAACACTGTGATGTACGTAGTTAGCTATAGGTTTAATACCTGTGCCACGAATAACAGTAGCAGTCCAATTAGCTTTTTGTTCTAAGTCTCCTGCTTCATCAATAAGTTTTATTGCTTTGTTTTCATTTCTAGAAAAACTGTCTCTTAATTTAGCTAAGTCTATCTCACCATCTACAGAGAACTCCTCTTTTAGTTCTTTAAGTATTTTTATTTCCGCATCTGTATACCTAGGTTCATTAGCACGTTCATTTGCTTTTATAGTTGCATCAATAAAATCATTAGCACTAGCCACTTGTTTATTTCCTGGATTAGATTCAAACTCACGTTGTATTCTCAACATCTGTATCTTAGCTTTCGTTCTAAATATCTCTAAAGGTGTACGTATAATTGTAGGAACCTTAGTTTTAGAAATTAATTTCTCCGCAGCCTCTAGTTTGACAGCTACGTTCTTAGCATAGTTACTTGTAAATGTTTCATAGGCCACACCTAAAGGTCTAAATACACTGTTGTATATTGTCTTCTTATTAAAGTTACCAAATACATCATCAACCGCAGAGGTCATAGTGTTTCTTAACTGTTGTTGGAATCCTGATCTTTTTGTACGAAAAGAAAACAATTCTTTAACCTTACCATAAGCCGCAGAGAAAAACATACGAAAATCTAGTTTTTTAGTTCTAGTCTTTACCACTTCTTCTATAGTGGTTGCATTTCTATTAGTTTTAACTTTATTCATAATGGTATTAGCCAGTGCTGGCACATATCCATTATTCATATTATCTTTAATTGTTTGTAAGTTTTCAACCATAGTGTAGTCACTCACCCCATTCTTTGTTGTAACAAGTGCTTCTATATCTTTCTTGGTTAAATTATTTAATTCTCTCGCTAGGTCTTGAGCATCTTCAAGTTTAAGGACGTTATTTAAATCAATCTTATTTGAGATAATATCGTTGACCAATTTTTTAAATTTCTCTTTAATTTCTTTATTCTCTTTTTTCTTAGCCTCGATAAGTTCCTTTATCATCTCTTTCTCCACATCAGTCTTAGCTTCAGTTAAAGCCTGCTCTAACTCTTCTATAGTATTCTTTTCGCTTACAATAAAAAAGCCATCTTTGTCTATCGGTTCTTCTGTTATAGAGTTTATTATGTCAGCCGCTTCATCCATAACCTTACCGCTATCCCTTAAATTTTTTAAGGAACGTTTTCTTTGACCGAACTCTTCCGCTAACTTAAGATAGGAGTCTAGTTTATTTACAGGTATAATATTTGCGTTTAATGTAAACAACTCTCTTAATACGGCTTGTAACTCTGGGTTAGGTCCAACCTTACCCTTTAAGTTTTCAATAGCTCTTCTTCTTTTTGTGTTAGCCTTGTTAACTTTAGCTTGATAGTCAGCGTTATCGTATACTTTTTCTATATAGTCAATCAGCCTATCTACCAACTTATCGTTTAACATATTGGTACGTAACACCTTCTTAATCATAGCTTTAGACTGTGCGTTTGTTATAACACCAGTCTTAGACATCTCATTAATAGAATCAATTATTGATTTCTGTGCGTCCTTGTATGCCTTAACACTATCCCTAGAAGACTTTGCTTGAAGTTTAATCTGATCTCTTAATGCAGTTCTTTCGTTTACTATAACCTTTTTATCTTTAGGAGATACTTTCTTTTTTGTTATTTTTTTATAGCGAGGTCGTAGCCTTAACCTATCTGTCTCTACTCTTTCTTTTACTGTTCTTTTACCAGCTCTAATGTCTTTTCTTGTTTGCTTAACATTTTCTTGAGTATCTTTTATATCCTCATTAAGTGTTCCTAGATATTCGTTTTTAACTTTTCTTTTACCTTTCTGTAAAACTTCTATTATAATATCAAATACCTGCTCACGAGTTAAGGGGTTATACCCAGCTATACCTTCTATGCCACCTTCATCCACTAGATCTTCTACTAATCCTTCAATAGTGTTTCCTCCTGCACCTTTCTTAGCTACAAAAGATGCTTTTATATCTCCATCCTTCCCTATCTTTAAACGTGTTTCTTTCTTAATAGATTCTCTGGTAATATTTTCTACACTATTAATAACCACAAATTCAGCAGTTTTTTCTACCGTTTTCTTTTGTCGTTTAAGTTCTTTTAGTTTCTCTTTTAATTGTGTTTCCTCCTTTGTAAGCTCCTCTACAACTCTTTTTTCATCATCTCTAACTTCAGCTTCTTTCTCCTCTTTAGCTCTTTGTTTAAACTCTAAATCTTTTTTAAGTTTATCTTCTTTATCTTTTACACCGTAAGACTCGTCTATCTCTGCCTTAGAGAAACCTAATCTTTGTAATGCAGTTATGGTTTCATCTTGAGATAACCCTTGCTCTTTAGCTGCACCTCTTACTTCCTTAATAGAAAGTTTATCCTCTCTACTTTTAGTTGTACTCTTACTTATTTTTTGTTCACGCTCTGGAAAGGCTGCTTTTTCTCTAGGATCACGCACTTCTTTACCTCTCTCTAAAGCGTCTTTCATTCCTTGTAACTCCTTATCAACATTCGACCTAGCCTTTACATCTCTACTTTTATACCAATCAGATTGTTTTATTTTATTGATAACTTTCTCTATAGTTTCTACAGTAAGAGCCACCCCTTCTAAGGCTGTGTCCCATACTTCCACTGGTATAATGGTACTCATCGTTCCTTTACCCTTGAGTTTACCTTCACGTATTTTATCCGCTAAACTCACTTCCTGCTCCTCTGTTTCCTTAACTGGTGCCTCTTCCGTCTTTGGAGAAAACATTTCAACGAAAGAATCTATTTTCTTTTCCGACTCTTCCTTAGCTTTAGTTTTGATTTTCGTTTCTGCTTCTTGCGTTTCGGTAACGGTCCGAACGTCTCCTTCTCCCACTGTTTCGCTGTCTCTGGTAGATTCTTGTACATCCACGCTCTCTGTGCTTGGCTCTGAAATGGCATCTTCTTTAGTTTTAATTATTATATTTTCTTCTGTAACTTCAGTTGGAGTAATAATGTTTTCAGACTCTACTTTTGTTCCATCTCCAAAAAGTTCTGCATAAGCAGGAGCAGTGTCAACTATATTTTGTGCGTCTTTTTTAGAAGTCGCATATAAAATTTCTCCTGTAACTTTATTAACCACTAACCATTTGTTGTCAATCTTATCTCCTTCTTCATCTATTGAAGACTCTTCTTGTCCTTTACGGTTATCTAGTATTTCAAAATCTTTAGACCAAATCTTTTTATCGGTCTTATTCATATTGTAAACTACTTGATTAGCTTCTTGTTTAGCTTTGATTTTCTCAATATCCTCCCTAGTTATTACTTTTTCTTCTGCTGGAGTTTCCTCTACTACTTCCTCTGTTACTTCAGTTGTTTCTAAATCAGATGGTGGTTTACCTATACCTGCATCTAATAATTGTTGCCCACTAAATGTTATTCTTATACTTTTAGTTGCATCTTTCTTAGTTTTACCTTTTGTTATTTCAGTTTTACCTAGAGGCTTAATATCTTGGAGTTCCGTAGGTATATCTTCTTCAGATGTATACTCGAAAGTGTAACCTTTAGTTGGGTCCGTAACTATTATATCTTCCTCTGTAACTTCTTCTTCTACTTTACCTTCTTTCTTTACCTCACCTTCAACAGTCTCCTTTACTACCTCTTTCTGTGTATCGTCAATGGTATTAATTACATCATCGACACGTTTCTTTTGTTCTTTATTTAACTTATTATATCGTGCCTTAACATCACTAGGCTGCATCATTCCAAAAGCAGTACCCATAGCAAAAGACCCTACAATAAACTTCATGTTCTCATCAAAGTCCCCAAACCTTTCTGTAGCTGCTTCCCAAAATCCTTGATCCTCTAGATTACTATTATATAACTGAGTAAGTTCTTGAGTTGTTTCCTCACCTACTTCACCTCCACCTCTTGATATAATCTCCCCTGCACGTTGAATAACGTATGCGGCACGCTTACCTTCTTTACCAAACTTACTAGCTACAAGTTTTACTAGGTCGCTTACAGGTATTTTACCTGCCACCTTTTGTATAAGCTCGCCCCCTAACGTACCTAAAAATCCACCCTCAAAACTTAACTCTTCTTGTTGATTATCAAATACAATTCCTGCTGTCTCAAATTCCACGCCTTGTTGTAAAGCTTTTTTAACAAACCTACGAGTAGCGTTTTTATCCATAGCTTTGTTGTAATTCTTTGCTATCCTTTTAACTAAGGCATCTTGGGTTGTCATTTTTTTCAAACCTCTCTTTGTAATACCAAGAGCACCTATTATAGCAGAAGTAGAACCACCCATGTCTCCCCAAAATTCCCACGAATCTAAATCTGTTTCCGTTATCTTCTCTAATTGTTCTACTATATCTTCTTCGGTATAGTCATCTGCGGTGACACCTAATTCAGGAAGCCCTCTCAATTGGTCTTGTATCATACCCGTTTGGGATTTAATTCCAGACTCACCCACTAAACCTTTAGCAAAAGCTGCACCAAATGCATCAAAGAAATTACTATCTTCTTTAGATATACCAGGAGTATTAGTTAAAAGAATAGGAGCTAGGTTATTTAATAACTCTCTGTTAGCGAGCCACTCTTTTTCTTTTTTACCTACATTTAAACCAAACTCTTTAACATTCAATATTCTTCGTGCTCCTCTACCCATCGCACCTAATATTGACCCTTCACTAAAACCACCCTCTTCTCTCAGACGATTAGTCTCTTCTCTTAATTGATGGTAAGCTCTTTGAAATTGCTCATAACTACTAAGCCCTTCTATCTTCTCACTAAACGCTGCTCTTGCAGATGGAGATAACTCTATTGCTACTTTTGTTTGTTCTATAATTTCGTCAGGACTTGTTTTTAATATACTTGTAACTTGAGTACCTTCCGTTAGTATTTCGTCACGCATCTTATCTGCATCCGCTTCAGTTTTTGTAATCCTTGCAGCGAGTTCTTTATATTCTGTAGAATTTGGATCTAACGTTGCAAGTTCAGCTTGAGCGTTTCGTATCCTAGTTACTAGCTTTCCAAACGTTTCTCTCTTCTCTGTTGCACCGTCTCTATAAGCTGCGATGCTATTATCTTCTGCCGCTTGCACTGCATCAAGTAAAGACTTAACATCCATTGTTATAACTTCTTTAGCTGAATCATCAACCCCTTCTTTAAAGTTAACACTACCATCACTGTTTAATGAATCTATCAGAGGTTGGTTAGCTAAATACTTATCTAACTTTCTTTTAGCCGTATATAACATTTTTACCATCTCGACATCACCCTCTCCATTTAATATATAATTTTTTAACTCTGCGTCATTAAGGTCTATTATATATTGTTTTTTATTTTTTCCTTCGTATGCAGCTCTAACATCTAATTTTTTATCGAAAGAAGTGTTATTCATTTTATCTTGAAGCCTTGTGTATTCCTCTTCAAGAATATTATATTTTTCCCTACTTGTTTTTCCTTTATCGAATAATGTTTTATTTGCAAATTCCTGAAAAACTTTTATATCATTTAACTCCTCAGCTGTAGCCTTATCTCCTATAAAATATCTAGCAACATCTTGTTCTGCTAACGTTTGATATTCACCTAAAGCTCTATTGATTGTATCGTCTGAAGCCTTTTGGCCAAGTTTAAATCTTGGTCCTTCGTCTTTCATTCTAGCACCTCCTATATAACTTAAAAGACTAAATATACTTCTAGGTTCGCTAGTCTGTTCCTCTTCAACCAAAGAAAATGCGCCTAGTTCTTCTTGCTCTGTAGGTGTTCTAGATAATGACTCATCAAACTCTCTAGTTTTTTGTGCTAGTCCTAAAGCTGTACCTGTAGCTTGAGTTTGGTCAAACTTCTCTTGATCTATAAGCTCACCGTACCGCTCTTCTATTTCTTGGTGTTTATCAGGTGCTGAGTTTTTTAACTCTTGTTCTTTTGCGGCATTAAGACCTGCTATATTTTTTTCTGATTGTGCTTTAGTACCCCCATATTTTTTATCCCATTCTTCTTGAGCCACTTTTAATGAGGCTGCCTCCATCATGTTATTTATGTTGTAAGGATTTCCTGTTAAAGGATTGATACTTTCATTTGTAGGTCTAACATTTTCAGGAGCAGATATTTTTAAACCTTCTAAGTCTAAACCTTTAGTTTCCTCAATACCTCTATCTTGTTCTTGTATTTTCGGTGAGCCATCTGTAATAACATCTTCTTCGACTACGGTATCAACCTCAACTTCTTGATCGGAAACATCCGATGAGCCAGTAGGAACCGTCTCTTCTTCGGTAACAGATTCCGTAACGTCCTCTTCCACAATAGGTTGAGATTCGTCTTTTTTTTTTACGTCAACTCCCCCTACATATTTATTAATAAAAGAGTCATAATCTTTAGTATAAAGCTCATCTCTACTAACTACATCATATACTTTTTGTTGATAATCTGTATCACTCCATTTTGTTTTAAACTCGTCAAAACTTTTTGTGTAATAACCATCTCTAGTAAGAACGTTGTATAATTTTTCTAATTCATCCATATTAGTCGTCTAACTCACCTTTTCTGTTTCTAATATTGCTAGCCTTTTTTTGTTCTTCATAAGATTGTTTAGACTCTCTATTTTTTGTATCAAATATATATTGCGACATTTGATCCATATCTTCAAAGGTTCCTAATCTAAATCTTCCAGCTTTACCTTTTTTAGGCTTAAGTGTCTCTGCATCATATATTCTTTCATAAACCTCCCACATTCCAGTATCTCTATTATAATTAGTGTAAAGGGCATCATTAACACCAGTAACCAAGGAGTTCATATCTTTAACTACTTTCCTTTTTTCATCATCAGTCATTCGTCTAGGGTTACCATTTTCATCTCTAGATAAATTAGCTGCTTCATTCCACACTCTAAAATATTCATCATAAAGCTCAGTATTAATAGGTGTTTTATTTCCTCCTCCACTACCATATCTAGCGGCTTGAATTTTCTGAGCCTTTACATTTATCTTAGAAGATAACGCTGTTTTTATTTCTTCCATACCATATTTGATAGCTTGCTCCTTTTGAAATTGGTTAAGCTGTGGTTGTGCTAAACCATCCGTACCTTGTTCAAATACTAATATAGGATTGTTTTCCTCTGGGCCACCGTATGCTTCATACTCATCAGCTGAACCTATTCTAAAAGAAACACCATCTGCTGTCTTTCCAAATTCACTATCGCTAGTACGAGCTAAACGTGCTAACACATCCATCTTGTCTTGGTCGTTAGTTAGCATTTGTTCTGATTTATCTTTTAATATTTCTTGACCTGCGGTGTTATTTGGATCTAACAATTCTTGTTCTGCTTTACTTACTGTAACATCTGTTATAGATGTTACTATACCTTCTCTTTTTAAATTAGCTCTAACCAAGGTTCCTATCTCACCTACCATTTTTTTAACTGAACCTCCCACATCAAACTTATCTATCTTCTGTCTTAGGAAAATAGACATCTGTTGAAGACTCATACTCTGACCTTTTATTGGTTGTCCTGCTTTAGGGTTTTTATCACCGTTCTCTAAAAAGGGTGGCTCTACTCTTAAAAAAGCAGCATTACCTGTCTCGGCATTAAAAGATATTTGAGAGTTATTTAAGTTAGCAAATCCTTTTAATTTTTCTGCTAGATATATTTCTTGTTCAGCATTCGTATCGTCCTTAGTTCTTTGTGCGTATTCTTTAAAAACAGCATCAAAAGCTAAAGCATTTTTTTGAAATAACTCAAACCCTGTCTTTACATTATGTTCAAACAGATTATAATCGGTAACACTAACTAATCCACGTTTCATTAAGTCGTTAAAGTTTGTTAGTTTTTCAGAAGCATCTTGTGAAGCTTGTATAGCTGTTTGTTGCAGTGTAGGGTTGTCATAAAACTCAATATCATTTAAAGCTTCTTGTCTTTCTCTATACCCTTTTTCTATAGCATCCTTTCGTGACTGTCTATCATCCCGAATATCTTCAACTGTTTGAGTTATATCTTTAGCGGCTTGAGCCCAATCTACAAAAGATTCAGGATCTGCTCTTTCATATGTATCAAAATCAAGATTACGTCTTCTTAATATATTAGTGTTTGTTACTGTCTTAGCCATAATTTAATGTTAAAAATTAAACCCCCCGCCTGAAGTAGAATTTATTAGTGTTGTCATCTCATCAGTAAAATCAAAGTTATTAGTATCGGGATTCCACTTAAATGCCGAAGCATTATCTGAGGATCCTTGTAAATACTTAGAAAATTTATCATCAGATAATGTATATGCCCAACCTGCATCAGACATACCTTCAGGTTTTTGTGAAGCGAATTTTTTTGCTAATTTACTACCTTGTATATCACTACTACTTTTACCATATAAAGGAGCTATACTAGCACCAGACTGTAAAGCTGAAGTGATACCACTTACACCACTTTGTATAGATTGTGCTCGTGCAGCCTCTGCATCTCTTCGCATTTGGCTTTGTTGTTTTGCAAAAGATAAATCCATATCTGCTAACTGTTGGTTTAAGTCTGTTTTAGAATCGGCTTTCATTTTATCTAAAGCAAATAAATCTTGACCCATATCAATACGAGTTTTTTCTCTAGCTTGATTAGCTAATGCTCCGACTCTACCTACACCTGCAGCTAAATTTCTAGCATCCCCTTCTTGTAATGCCTCAATAGCTGTTTGTTGTCCTGCTAACTGTTGTTCAAACTCTTCTTCGTATGCATCCATAGGCACAGTAAGACCTGCATAAAAATCTTTTTCTAATCTTTTTCTCGCCTCTTTCCTTGCTTTATTTGCTTCTCCCTCTGCTCTTTGCGCTGCCTTTTTTTGGTCTGCTGCATTACTAAAGGATACTGCTGCGGAAGCTACGCCTCCTACTACTCCTATTACTGCTGCTGTTACTGCTGCCATACTATATTTTTTTTATCATTTCTTGTGTATACGTACTTCCTTCTATAAACCCTACTTTTTTATAGGTCTGTATTAAAGGTTGGTTTTTAATTAATGCATATATATATTTCATTCCTAGTAATTCTGCTTTATCACTTATTGTTTTTATTAATAACTCCAAAGCTTCCTTTCTTTTTTGTCTATCCTTATAACTTATGTTAGAAATAATCCAATCACACCATACTGCTTTGGAATTAGTAAGATACATAAATCCCGCACACACTGGTGTATCTCCATCATAAACTATAAAACCACCTTTTCCCCCTTCAGGTAAAAAATCTTTTGAAGGAGGAGTCCACCTCCAATCTTCCCACCAACCACAAAGGATATCTTTATAATCTGTTTCTTTAAGTGGTATTATATTTAATTGCATTAATGCAAAGATAATAAATTCTATGGAAAACTTTTCATTACACTAGAACCAACTGAAAATAACTCTACCGCAGTAGTGTCAGAATTTTTTAATGTAAAATGCATAAAGTAACCTCTAGCTCCATGTGACTCTGCTACTGCATTTTTTAAGAATAATATAAACTGATTGGCTGTAGGGACAGTATTACCTGTGCAATCTACTGTTATCTGAGGTAACTGAGTTACAACACCAAATGCATCTACTACTTTTGTTCTTACTAACGCTGTTATGGTTCCCGCTAAAGTTGGAGCACCTGTGGTAGCTGGAGGAGTTACTGGTGTAGCCGCATAAATCGCATCTCCTACACTAACTATACTACCTAAGTCATCCATATTAAAAGTAATAACTACTGCGTTTATAGGGCCAACAATAGTATTAGCCTGTCCTATACCGTTAGCTGATCTTGCTTTAAAATTTACCGTACTACTATTCTCTCTTAAAAATGTAAACCACTCACCTTCTTTTTGAACAAAGTAAGTGGACAACATAGAACCTGTACTTAAATCTGTAAATAAAGAAGTACACTCCCATGCAGCACTACTCTCATAAGACATTGTTTTAAATAACTTTATAGTCATAGGTTCTGCATTAAATACAGAAGTTATTTCAGAACTAAATTGTTGTTCATAATAATTATTACGAGTATTATTAGTATTGTGTCTATAAAGATTACCTCCTTTCCAAGAATAAAAAAATCCATTCATTCCTGCCATATAATCAGGAAGAAAAGAATAAAATGAAGGCCATCCTTTTACGTCTTCACTATAAGATACTGTATATGGATCGCTTGTTGTACGTGGCATAATTTATATTTTATTATGGACAGGCTACTACATCAGTAACTATCCCATTACTATCTACGGTTACAAAATGAGTTACACCCCCTATTGTTACAGGATATACCCCTGCAGGTTTTGGAGTTACTCCGTTTACATCATTAAAAGCCCAATCGTTTGCAGCAATAGTTGCCGATGTCCCTGTATCATTTCCTACGTGTGCTGTATAAAAAGGTGTTCCTAAAGTACCACACACATCATTTACCGCACCACCATCAAAATTATTTAAAGATATAGGGCAGTTTACTCTTATATCAAATAAAGTAGCAGAACAAAAAGACTCTATCACTACATTTAAACTTTCAGGAGTTGCATTAGGTTTAGGTACTACCATTGTAAAATAATCAGCAGCTCCATTAAATAAATTTGTTTGTGGAGGGGTAGGGTTTAACGCTGCGTTGTAAGGTCCTACCGTTGTCAGTACAGGATTCCCAAAAGTATCTGTTGAACCAATAAATCCTCCAGCAGGAGTATTATAGGTATACTCTTGAGCTGCAAAACCTAATCCTCCACTACCGTTATCATTATTTATTGTAATTGGAATGCCAGGATTTCCAGGAGTACCATAACCAAAACATGAATACTCACCACCATTAACAGCACTTTGTTCTTCTCCAATTAAACCTTGTTTATAACCATGTGTAGGACTACTATATTCAGACGCTGTTATTCCATCGAAAGTCCAAACTACTCTTGAAGGTCTTTGTCTGGGTCTAAACCTTATTATAACCGCTCCTGTTGCAGCCCCTAAATCTATATTCATTATATAATTACCTGCATTACCACCACCTGAAACAATACCTGTTCTACAAGCAAAGTCACACGAGGGACAAGTTGTAGGAGCTCCCAACACACCTCCTGACATATACCTATATATACCTCCTAAAGCATACCACCCATCTGCTGCTGGTGTAGTAAGAGCTGCATCACTATAAAATTGAGGTGCAGCGGCAAAATTATTTCCTTGCCAATATATTAATGTTGAATTATTACAAGCCATACTTTATTTTTTTTAACATGTTCCACTATTTACCACCACCCCTGTATTATCTATTTCTATCCATTTTTTTGGAGGAAGTGAAGGAGAAACTCCAGTAGGACTCGTTATATAAAATCCTTGAGGCATTGGCATATCAGGCGAACACTTCTGTTCATATACCACATCTCCTATCGAAGGTATTCCTCCATTTCCAAAGTAAGTTGTTCCTAATGGTGCCCCTGGACTATCTACATCTGTAGTACAAGCAGCGGCAGCAGAAGGGGACACTGGACCTAATAAAACATTTTTACATATTTGTAAACAATTACAACATACATCTTGTACTGTATCTGTAGTTGGACAGTAACATACTTGTTGTTGAGTTACTTGTGTGAAATCATATATTAAATATAAATATTGATTACCAATAGGTATGTTCATTGCTGTTTCTACTGCGAAATACGTTGGTGTTTGTTGATAAGGTAATGGTACAGATGGGAGAGGAGGTTGAGTAATAGGAGACACTTCCGAACTTGCTGCTACTAAACTTGCTATATCTGCTGCACTATTACTATAATAAGTATTAGAAGATAATATTCTAAATTTATGCATAGTTGGAATAAATGTAAAAGTATCAGGTGGAATTTGTTGAACTCTCATTGTAATATCTGTTCCATCATATGGAAATACTCCTGACGCTCTATATCCTGTAGTTATTTGATAACCTGAAGGTTGTGTAGTTTGTAACACAATCGGGCTAAATGCATTCTGAGCATATGGACTAGTAGTAGTACCATCGGACCACTTGTAGTCTACATGAATAGTTTCTCCATTATAATTAGGACTATTTAAAACAACTTCTACTACACTTATAGTTACTTGTTGAACACATTCTACAGTAACTGAATAAGTAGATGGTTCATTTGGTGTTATAACTACATCACAAAATGTTGGATTAGTTAAGTTTTTAGTAAACGATAATGAACCTGACACTGTAGCTCCCGTTACACTAGCTACTTGTATATTATTAAAAGTAATACTAATATCTACACTTCCTGCAGTTACTGTATATGGAATATCAACAGTTCCTGTATATGGACCTAATGGCACATCGTAATTCATTACTACTTCACTATTAATCTGTGATATAGTTTGACCACAAGGTACTGTACTATCTTCTGTACGTATAGCATTTAAGTTAGTGCTTAATACATATTCTTTCATATATGGATCGTAAGCTCCTAATTTTTGAGTGTTAAGTTGTTTATTGAAAGTATCTCTAAACCAAGAGTTCATGCCTAAAGAAGAGATTACTTGTAGTTGGTCTGAACCTTGAGTAGCTCCACGTAAATTTATAACCGCTCCTCTTTTAGCGTCTGTAAAAAACATATCAGAACCCCATGCTATAAAACTTTCAGGATTAAAGCTTATACCATATTCTTCGATACGAGCTATTTGCTTACCTAAAACAGATGGAGTAGAAACAATAGCTCCTCCCCCTGTAGCATCACTAATAAGTGTTTTGTCCGCTAATACATATGTTATTCTGTCTTCTTGTAAAGTAAGTATATCTGTTTGTCTTGCGTGTAATTTTTCAATAGAACCAAATACAGTTTCACAATCTTTAAAATTTACTAATCCTAAATTAAACTCATTTAAATTATTAACATTAGTAGAGTTAGTATAGATACCACTGTATGTTAAACTTGCAAATCTATGAGCTTCTTTAAAATCTTGATTCGAAACAGCTAAAACTCTTTCTCCTAAATTAAAAGACTTTCCGACAGGGCTGTCATAAATTTTATAACTTTCTATTCCATTACCAAAAGTATAACAGTTATAAGCATCTAATACTGTTACTAAAGAGTTTACATTTGTTTGATTTAATCCAAAAGGATTTAAAGCGTATGTTTGGGTAGTAGGGAAAAAATCTTGTTTAGCTTTATGATAAGCTTGGTCTCCTGGTATTATTGGTTTTATATCTAATAAATCAGATGCATCGTAAAATAAATTAGGATCAGATTCTTGTGGTTGAGTTTCAAAAACAAAAGTACCCCTTGTTCTTGTAACTTGTACTTCCACATCTAGATATGCAGGAAATTTCCCTGTATCTCCACCATTAAACTCTGAGCATTTAGTTAATCCAGACGTTACACAGAAAAACATAGGATCTCCAGGTCCATCTTGACTAATTGATACTTTTACATCTTTATTATCGAATGTAAAACATGGATTTGACCCTTGAGGTACAAGTGTAGGGTCAAAATAAAGAGCTAAACCATTTGGTGTGAAATCTCCACCCTCAGTAAAAGTATTATTAGAATTTGTAGTCATTTGATTCGGCAAGTTATCTCCTATCGCCCAAGCGTGAAAATTAGCGTAATCTTGAGACGCAATGAAAGTACGATTATATGTTAATTTAGCGTAACATTTATTTCCTCCTCTCTCTACTTTTATATTAATAGTAATAGTAGCACCCGCTGGAATAGTATAAGGGAGACCTGAAGAATCGTTTAAAGGATAGTCTTTGATACATAACTGACCGTTGTCATCTGCTTTATCTTTATATAATCCTGGGTATATATAAGAGTCAGGTGGTGGAGTTGAGTTCCATCCCGATGCCTTTAGCAACATATATAACCCCGCTAAAGAATTTGATCTAATACCTCCTCCTGAAAAAGCTTGTACAGCTAACACTACTGAAATACTTTCAGTAAAAATAGGACCGTCTATATCTTGTTTTAAAGTAAGTTGATCTCCTACTTGTACAATATTAGCATTCTGTCCATCTAATCTAAACCACGTTAAACTAGGGTCATTTGTTGTAGCAACAGGTAAGGCAGTAGGAATAGCAGCAGAACCTGATCCGTCTTGTTGATAAAAAATGTTAGAAAATATTGTATTATATTCTCCTTGACTTGGTTTAACTACAAACTTATACTTAGTTGCCCAATACGGAGGTAAATTATCTAATGTTACTTTAATTTTATTTTTATATACAGAAGTGTTAGGTGGAAAATAAACAGTATTATTATTACTAGTAAGAACTGTTGAAGATCTTCCATAGTCATCCATATATACAACTCCTACTTCATAATCTCTATTAGAGTGAAGGCTACCAGATGTAACGTCTTTTTTATAAAATAATGTACAACCAAACTGTTTAAAAGCAAAAGTATAATATGTAAAATTTAAAGAAACACCCTGATACCAATATCCCGCTCTAACTGCAGGTAAAGTTAAACGTAACTGCCCTACCATGTTATTTTCTATTTTAATTCCATCAGGGAAACATTGTTGACTATTACCCCCTCCAATTATTATTTGAAAAGGCACATTAGGTTGGGTTAACCCTGCAAAACTATTAGTATTAATATCATTTAAAATAATAGTACTATCAGAATCTATTTGTCCTATCTCAGCAATTTCTAAAGTGTTCAGATTAACAACTAAATACCCTACTAGTATAGGTGGAGTATTGCTTAAAAATGGAGCACTTTGATCATATAATAAACCAGGGGTTGGTGGTAGAATGGATGGTGGAGTTTGAGTCATTCCTTGAAATAATACTTGAGTATTACAAGGTACGGGAAACGCTCCGCCTGGTGGAGTTCCTTGAAGTGATAATGGTGGGTTACAAAAACCACCGTCTACTCCACCGCCAACTAATATTGCGTCAGGTTGAGTAAGCTGTATATTCTCTAAAGCGGCTGTGTAAAATTTATCGGAAAGTGTACCGCCTTGGTTACTGTTATTACATGGATAAAGTTCTTGGGTTTGAGCATAAGAATCTGTAAATCCTTCAGTTATACTTCCTCCTATAGCATTTTTAAAAGACTGTGAGGAAAGCATATTATTTACATTAGTAAAATATTGCTCAGCTGTATATTTAAATTCTATATTAAAAGTACTAGTAGGATCACCTCCTGGAGTAGTAGACCATGGGTAAACAGAAGAACGTACTATTTCAAAATTAAAAAAGAAAGTATCTCCTGGCTCTATATCTATACCATTAAAGAAACTACTCAAACTAAATATAATTTTCGAATCGGGTGTAGTAACAGCACCTATAGGTACTGAAGCTAAATTCGCAGGAAGATCATAATTTCCTGGAAATAAATTAGGGTTTGAAGAATTACCTCCTATCTGTGTACCTGCTGTTTGTAAACTTAAAGGTTCTGCATAATAATCCATCTCAATTAAAGGTCCTGTTTTAGACCCACTTCTAATATCATAACCTTCGACATAATTTCCATAAATTAATCTATTACCTTGGATTGTTTGGGCTTTGGCAAAACGTGGAACATTATCATATAATCTTAATAACTCATCTGATCCTAGTGTAGTATATATTTCGCTATTAGTAAATTGTACTGTTTCAAAACTATTATCTGCCCATCCACTCTCTACTTTATCGTATCTCTTAATAACGTAAATAACATTAGATGTAGCTTCTTTATATAATAATTGTATTTCGGTTACTCTTCTACTACCTGTAGAAAAAGTTATATTACAAGCATTATATTCATTTTGCATCCCTTCATTCCAAAAATTTTGAATACTTAATTGGAAAGTTTGAGGTTCAAAAGCAGGGTCAGAAAATAAAGATGTGGCACTATACTGTCCGTTTTCATACCTATATCTATATGCAAAAGATAAAAATCTTGTCTCCATATAGTTTTCTTCAGTAGGTAATTTAATTAGTTCTATATGAGGACAGCCTAATGGTGCTACTTGACCTGCGGCCGCATCATAATCTTCAAACCCTGGCGGTTTAACTATTACATTTAAATCTTCTTCTTCTAATACAGTATCTATACCGCCTACAGGATATGCATACCCTGGACTTTTGTTTACATTTATACCACGAGGAGGGTTGAAATTATCTGTAAAAAATAAAAGGTTTTCTAATTTAGAAACTCCCGTTATTAAGTTGGAAAAATTAAAATTCAAAACAGATGTACTAATAACATGATATACCAATGCACTTGTGTTGGTATTAAAAGATACTATCATATCTACTACACCTGTAGGAGAATTTGGGTTTTGCTCATCATGTACAAACCAATAAATAGTTTCTTCTACCCCATCTTCAAAACAACCAATAGTTCTAGCGTTATCCGTTAGAGGTGCTCCTGCATATTCTAAAGTAGTCAACCTACTGTTACCTTTAGAATTTTCTACCGCACCTATTTCTGTAGTTTCGGTTGAACCTAAACGTACATTAAGAGCATCGACATACTCGCCTAGTGGGACTAAGCGTTCATCCACGCTTTTATTCATTCGCCCTTTTACAAAAGTTTCAGAAATTTGAGCCATTCTACTTTATAATTTTATTCTGACCTCTCATGTTTTGTAAGAGTCTGCCAGGGTGTATGTTACTTAGTCTTAGTTTTGCATTACGTAATAAAGAAGACTTATCCTTTCTTGCTCTATTTATTATATATTCTGGTATACCATATCTACCATTTAATAAAGAGTATTTAATATATGCATAAATAAACTCTTCAAATAATTTATTTACACTTACACTAGCATCGTCTCCATTTTCTAAACCATCCGACACATATTCTAAGACAACTAACTTACCCGACATATCAGATGTGAAATTTATAACACCTCCCTTTTTATTTATACTGAATGTTGGGTTGATGTTAGCTGTCTCCGTATTTAAACCAAAACGTGCACCAATATTATAATCAAAATACCACGCACCATCTATATTATATCCCATCACACCATGATATGGGCCATCACCTAGGTACATATTCTTTTGTTTACCATCTAACCTTTGCTTATCAAAAAATGAGTTATCAGGTTTTAATACGTTTCCATCTATATCAAATAATATATTACAATCATTATCCTGTAAGTATGCTCCACTCCAGTTAGTCTGTATATTCTCTGTCATTGGATATAACATACCGTCCTGTTCTAAAGATATTCTTACCCAGTTGATATAGTCTGGAGGTAAAACAAAACGTAACTGATCACATACCGTTAATTCTAATATTTTTATTTCTTTCATCGCATCGTAGTTCAACTCTTGAACACCTCTCTTTGCGTGAAATAAAACTTGATAACGGTTTATATTATTAATAAGTTCATGGTTACCTTGATACATTAACATAAAGTTATTTACAATATCTTCTAAGCTAACGTATTGATATGACCCCCAGTTAGAATCTGTGGGTACATTCCCTCCATTTTCATAATATTGATAATCTGTAATATATGCCATAGTTATGATGATTCTTGTGTTTCAGTATTTTCTTCTGTTTTCCCAAAGTTATATACATCAGCCTCTCTAATTTCTATACCAACATACTGACAAATCTTTGCAATCAATGTTGGCTCATCAGAGTCAGGTAATTCAAAGTCTTGAAAGTCTGGAGAAGATGGATAAAATATAGGTTCTCCCTCTGTTATAAGCTGGTATGTCCAGTTAGGTGCTAGAGGATAACGTACATACTGTGCGTGTATTGCTCCTACCTGTAGTATACTTGTAGGATATACAGTAATAGTATTA
>Ga0209232_1000598_pt1 | contig 21698 bp, 44 predicted proteins | sample ETNvirenome_2_60_FD_184066 | JGI IMG/M metagenome (GOLD analysis project Ga0209232, IMG submission 184066) | Marine viral communities from the Pacific Ocean - ETNP_2_60 (SPAdes) (version 2) | ecosystem: Environmental > Aquatic > Marine > Oceanic | place: Pacific Ocean | collected 2013-06-22
GGACCTGGTACAGCATAAGTCATCTCAGCACCTCCATTTTCTTAATGCTAACGCCTTCCTTGTAGGTCTGCCTTTACTATCTTTCATTGGCCCAGGCATTCCCGACATTCTTGCACAAAAAGATTTACGTCTTTTAGCTGCTTTACTACCAGGTTTTACTTTTCCTGTAACTGGTGCTTTTAAATTACTACCAGTAGCACGATTGTATTTTGCGCGACCTTTTGCAGTTAATCCACCAGTTTTAGACTTTTCTCCCCTGCCTACACTTAAATTTACTTGTTTACGTTTTTTTCTCATTTGCCTACCTTCGCTTGTGCCTTTTTATGGGCTTGAGTAAATGTATCTCCTGCTCTCATTCGCCTTTTCATATAAGCCATATGCACATCACTATGATGCTCAGAATGTTTTGCTAATAAATTTTTTTGTCGAGTAGTGAGTTTCACTTCTTTTTCTTTTTTTTCTTAGAACGGAGCTTTTTAAGATCAGCAGCAGTAATCTTATCCCGTGGTGGAGCAACAGCAGCCAGTTTGCGTTGCTTAGATGAATAAGATCCTTTAGGCATTACGCAGCAGATGTTATAGCACCATTAGTTTGAAAACTAACTGATACAGTTGAAATATCTCCCACAGTAGAACTAAATGAAGTTCCTGTAATAATTCCGTTAAAACTTAATTTTTTAGAACTTCCCGTATCTAAGAAAAGATTAAATGAAGCATCGCCAGCATCTTCAGAAGTCAGCACATCATTAATAATTTCAGCAGTGTCATCTCCAGATGTTGCTGTATAAAGAAGATCAACAGTACCAGAACCAGAAATTAAAGATCCTACATATTTTCTAGAGGTATCTCCATGAGCAGTGCACTCTAAAGTGTCTTTTGTTACGTCTAATGTCCAAGCTGTTGTAGAAGCTATAGCTCCTGCTGTTCCAGTTCCGTTATCAAATGATACAGAGCCTTCTTCACCACGAAAAAATGCCATGATTCAAGAAAAATTTTACTTATACGACTATCTTACCTTGAAACTGCGTTTTTCACAGTTATTTTTTCTTTTTAGTTGATTTTTTTGTACTTTTTTTCTTCTTTCCTTTGCGAACAGAAGCAATGTAACCTTGACATCTTGCCATTGCGTGAGATTTAGCCATTTTAACTCCTTTTTTTAGTTTTTTTACGTCTATGTTGATAGCTTATTTTCTTACTACCAGTTTTTTCTCTCTTAAATCTTGCTTTTTCGGCACTTGACATCTCTGAAGCTGTCTTAGGTGTCTTACTTGATACACGTTTACTGGGTCGACAAGCTGGATAGCCTCTTTTTTCACCTTTTGATCGACCACAAGGTTTACCAGTTTTTACATCAACCCATTTTTCTTTAAACCAACGGGTTAATCCACCACTACTTCTTGCCACTTTTTTTAGTACCTGAACGATAAGTACCGCCACGCTTCTTATACTCTCGTACAAGCCATGCGTTAGCGTAAGCAGAGGGATAAACTTTAAATTTACGTTTAGCTTCTGACTTTACCCTAGAGTATAACGCTTTATTTACAGGAACATTCGCCACGTTTTTTACCTCCCTTTTTTTTCTTCTTCTTTTTCTTAGTCGTAGAATGGTACATGATAAGAATTAGGTAGTTCTTAGTATATTCTAAACGAAGTTTGGCCGAGTGTCTCTGGTTTTGCCAAGTTAAATTGCTGTAAACAAAGATAACCGAAAGCGTCAAATGCGTGATCAACCCCTAAATTCTTATTTGGCAACCCTGTATTTGGTGCATATGTAAGAGTTCTGAGTGATTTTATCAATTCTTTACATCTTGGGTGGATAAATGTCCTTCGATCACCAGCTGCATCAAAAAGTGCCGTATTTACAGCAGTAATTTTATCTCGAATCTTCCAAGGAGCTTTCGGACTTGAAACGGTAAAGCCACTTCTTCGTAAAATCGTGTGATCTGTAAGGCCAACACCACTTGTTTTACGAGCACCACCCGTAGGGTCGGGACAAGTTATAATTCTTCGGTCAACACCATACCTATTTACCACTTCTTCGGCAAAATCCCATGTAGTAGCACCTCCTCGTAGGATAATTTCGTCAAAAACATACAAATTTTCGTTACTTTTGACCGCACATATGCCACAAAGAGGGTCAACGTTGAAATCAACCCCCATATACAGTGGCAACATATGTAAATCTTGTGCTTCGGACGATATATTTTCATCATCGAAGCTGATTGCCACTAATCCCGTTAGATTTTCAAAGCTCGCTTCAAATTCTTGCCGAAATGTACGAGTATCCAACTGACCCCTGGCCGCTTCAACTTCCTCTTTCGGAACATTACCCCCCTCGATAGTAGTAAAACTCCACCTCTTCCAATCACCACTTTCATCTTCGGGTACATAACACCATAAATCGTAAAACCAACTTGCCGTTCCATCAGGTGTTGAAATGAATAACGCCCACCCTTGTTTATCAGCTAAAGCAGGTCTAATAACTTCAGACCATACTTCTCTGTCCATAAATGCAGCTTCGTCTAAAACAACTCCGCTTAAACTACGACCTCTCAATGCCATAGCGTTTTCAGTGCCCTTCAACTCAATAGTTGATTCATTTACTAACTCAATCTTTAAATCTGTCTCATTCTTAGACTTGATCCACTGCTTTGGTACTAACTTCTTCAATGTTTTCCATGCAATGTCCTTTGCCATTCGATATGTAGGTGCACAGTAAAAATATGTTTCCCCTGGCTTCGATATTGCACCTTTCAATAATTCAACACAACTTAAATAGCTTTTACCAAATCTTCTTCCAGCAACCAATACCCTAAATCTTTCATCAGCTTTGAACACCTCCCCTTGTGCCCAACGTAAACTTAACGGTTCTGCTACTGCCATACAAAAATAATAACCTCTATTATCATAACAGCAACTTATTCTGTGCTTTATCAGTAAGTTCCCTGCCTTGTGCTGCTGCAATAATATTTTTACAACACTCCCCCCAAATGTTACGAATTATTACAGATAGGAGGTTTACTCGTGTATTATAGGAGATAGCTGCTATAATAGAAGAGTAGGGAAGGAAACAACCCTACAGCAACTAGAAAACTTAATTAAATTTTCAGCTATGGCAAAACCAAAAGCTCGCTACACTTTTTCAGGTGTAGACTCTCTCAGCTTCACATCATGTGATGTAAACGTTCGGTTCTCAGATGGCGACTCTCTAACCGTTGACTTCTCAAGGGGTCAAGGCATGAAGATGATGCACGAAGAGTGCCGAGACTTTCTCAAGTGGTACGGCAAACGAGACATGAACGAGCTAAGAAAAACCTACGAAGCCTTGCGAGTTATCCTCGAAGAGGAAGCAAAGCAAAGCTTAGAGGACTCAAGAAAATGAGACACCCTTGGAACCCTCCGATCTGTTATGGGTCGGAGTGGGAGCACTTCGTAGATGACGAGGCAAGATCGAGAGGCATACAGCCAAACGATCAACAAGCCCTCGAAGATCTCGAAGATGAACTTCGTACCAAGTGCGCAGATCAATACGAGGATTATCAAATAGAAGCTTATGAGCAATCTAATTTTTGATTCCTACAAGGAAACAAGGCTTGAAGAGATCGAAGAGGAACTCCATCAGGAGAATCCTCTCGACCCTCACATTCGTAAAAAAGCCTACGAGCTACTCTTAAGAGAGCTCTATCACTAACCACCGAGGAGCTTCGGCTCCTCTTTTATTTCTTAAAGCTATGAAATTTACACTAGGTTATTTGACATTTATGTCAGTAATTCTTTTATTACTTGGTACATGGGGAGCCCATCAAAGGGACGCTATGACCGACTACTCCACAATAAATTGGGAGTACACTAGACCATGAGCCAGGAATACAACGGTTGGGCTAACTACGAGACTTGGAACGTGGCTCTCTGGTTGGATAACGACTATGAGAGCTACCAATACGCTAAGACTTGTAGAAATTTCAAAGAGTATCGAGCTGGCGTCCCACCTATAAACGGTGATGGAGTCAGCCTATACAGCAAAAAGCTCAACATCAAAGAGCTTGACGACAAAATCAAGGAGTTGGGAGAGTAATCTCCCCTCCTCTTTCACTCTTATTGCTATGAACAAAAACTCAAACCTAGTATGCCAGGTAAAAATTTATTTGACCCAGGAGGAGCTGGACTGGCTCGACTCTTTCACCAAAGCCAAATATGGTCGTGTTAATAGGTCGCCTTATCTTAGAAAACTTTTAGTTAAAAAAATCCAAAAGGTTCAGAGAAAGGCAAACGAAAAACAAGTAAGCTCGCCTTATGCCGAGTGGAAACCAGAAGAGGGAGCCTAGCTCCCCTTTTTTTGCTTGGAAACACCAGGGCAAGACCAGGACAAAACCTGGTAGACACCTGGTAAACACCTAGTCAGCTGGAAATTGAATGGTTTTTTGCGATTTGCTCCCTTCAGAATCGCCTCAGAGCCGTGCGAACCAGGTGCCAAGGCATATATATACCCCTAAAACTGAATGATTTTTTTGACCAGGTAAACTACCTGGTAAACGCCAGGGTGGGTCCAGGTCAGCAAAACTGAATGAAAAATCAAGTTATATAAACTGAATGTAAAAAACTGAATGCAATTTTCAGCTGGTTTTGTCAACTGAATGTAAAAACTGAATGCAAAAACTGAATGTCATTCTTTAGTTTCAATCTGAATGTTTAGAGCAGGTGGCATATTCACATTTACCGCTTCTTGAGTTTCTCCATTTGCTCGACCTAGCGAATCTAAAATCATGTGTGCAGTTTGCAGTTGACCTTTTTTTAAAGCTGCATTAAACAATCTTTGTCTCATACTATGTAAACGAGAGAGTATATCGCTCCGATCTCGTTCTAAATCTTGTGAGTTCCATTCGGTGACACGTTTCCAATCTGCCCATGCTGTTTTTTCGGAGATGCTTTCTCTTTGTGCGTGTTGTAAAACTAATTGTCTTGTGGATAAACCGTCTAATTGTTTTGTATATAATCGTTGGCAACGTTGCTCAATATGAGTTTTTGGATTGCGTTTGCCATATATATGTTTAATTCTTTCTAAGTCTTTTTCTGACATTTCCAATAAAAAAGAGGTATTAAATTAATAATACCTCGTAAGTCTAGTTATGTGAAAAGAAATTAAGAAATGAGTTCGTAATTCATTTGACAAGAGAAAAGAAAATCATATGTTTTATTGACTTTATAACCTAAGTTTATAAGTCTCATATGTTCTTGATCAGCTTTTTCGATTGAGTCTATAGAGTCACTTCTATAAATTCTAGTGATATACTTTTTCATTTTGCCACCTCGAATAATTTTCCCTCGTTAATAAATTTAGTTTCGTCAAAATCCCAAATTTGCCCAAGTTTTAATTCATCAAGAAGCATATCTTTTATTTGTTGTAAGATTGCATAACCCAAAGAATTTTTATAATTATCATGTTCGCAAGATTGATAATCATAATTGTTGATAATTCCGACTAAATAACCTAATTGGTTATGATCGTCCCAATAGTTAACAACATTAGACATTCTGCGATTATAAGAAAGTCTTTCGGCATATTCTTTATCGTTATATCTAGCCATCAAAGAGTTTTGATTTTCTCTTAATAAGATGTCAAAGATCATTCTAAAGAAATCGCCGTCAGAATATTGTAAGAAAAAGATGTCATAAAGACCATCACAAAACTTTTCAAATTTTGCGTGAAGTTCCATTCTTTGATCAAAAGTAGTTACACCTTTTGGGTGGTTTCTTTCGTACCAAATTTTCTTTTCAACTGATCGAATAGCTCTCATCACATGAGATTTTCTTTCTGCATCAGTTTTGCCACTTTTCATATAGTAGAAAGTAGACAATGCATTAAGAGTATCGTCCGAACATAGATAAGCTGACATTTTAGTAACCTCCTCTATTTCTTGCTTGCATTGCTTGAGTTTCTCTTAATGATGGACGAGAAGAATTTTTCTTTTTCTTTTCATCAAATTTTTTGAACTCATTTTTTACATCATCAATAGTTTTGATAGATGTTTTAGATAGATCAACAGAATGTGTGTTTCCGTTACCATCTGTGATTTCCCAAATAGGCATAGCGAATAAAGTAAACTACTCTTATATTATAACAGTTATTTCTTAGTGTTGGCAATGATTTTCGAGAATTTTATAGAACTTCCTTTAGTTGATGCGAGATATAAAATATCAAATAATTTCATTAATCTTATTTTTCTTTTAGTAGAATATTTTGAATGTTTTATAAATCCAAGCATTGTAGTTAATAAAAACCATTGATCACTGAATGAAAGCTTAATTTCATTTGGATTTGGTTGATCTTGTTCATTTTGTTGTCTCAACAATAAATCTTTAATTCTTCCCATGGTTGAATGTTTTTTATTTATATGTATGCTAGTATATTAGAGTAGTTAATGTCTAGTGCCTATGGTTAATTCAAGACGTTCCAATGAGCTTCGATCACAAGATTTAGAAAGGTTGAAACGTCTTTTAGATTTAGGAATTTCTCCAAAAGGAGTTCGTGCATATGCTCAATCAACATTTAATGTTTCGAGACAGCAAGCACACCGAGATACAGTCAAAGCAATGGCTGATCGTTCCAAAGATAAAAGGGTCAAACCTTGTTCAAAGGAAAAGCAAAAAATGATCGCAGCATCAATGAATCTGCTTTTTCAATGTATGCTCAAAGCTGAAATGAATAACGACCCAAGTTCGTTAGCTAGATTAAGCAAAGAGATACGAGAGCTTTCTAAGCTCATTCCAGAATTTTCAGCTACACCAGATCCTGAATGGGACGAGGAAAATTATGTAAGCTTTGAAAAATCTGTCTCATAAAACAATTATTTTTTCTCATAAAACGCTATGACACAATCAAAACCAAAAAAAGTTATTCTCGAAAACGACCCACTATACAAAGAAAAAAAAGAGTGGTCAAACAGATTTGCCTTTCTATATGGCAAAAAAATTGTTGGAGTTCGTTATTTAACAGAAGAAGAAACCGAAGCAAGCGGTTGGTATTCTGCTCCAATAGTTATTGAACTAAGTGATGGTTCAGCATTAATACCACAATCTGATGATGAAGGTAATGATGGAGGTGCATTATGGATTGCCAATTCAAAAGGCAAAGAAGATTTAGCTCCCGTAATTAGAGGTTAATTATGGATAAAATCGCAAACGCACTTTTTCTTACAGAGAAAGAAACCGAGTTTTTAGGACACATTCTTAATGAAGCTTGGTATCAAATTGATTCAGATAATCTTACCGAAGAAGGTTATCAACTTTATAAATCTATTGAAAAAAAAATTAAGGAGCAATTAAACAATGCCTAATTGGACACAAAACGAAGTTACGTTTTCTTCAGCAAAAACAACAAACATTAAAAAAATTAAGGACATCTTTGAAAAAGGGTGTCCATTTGGCCAACTTATCAAAGAGCCTAAATGGGATTCCGTTCCATTAAAAGGTAATGAAAAAGTTAGTTATTACCAAGATAAGTCTTTAGGTAAAAAAGGAGAGCTACCTATCATTGAAGAACTTAAATTAAATAACGGAGAAGTAATGAAGTTATCTAAATTTAAGTCTACAAATGAACAAGATACTCGTTGGTATGATTGGCGGTCAAAAAATTGGGGAACCAAATGGGACGTTCCAAAAGATGAAATTGATGTTGATGAAATTTTTATTGGTCGTATTGTTGTTGAATTTCATACCGCATGGTCAGCACCCTATCCTATATATAAAAAATTTAGAAATAAATTTAAAGATGTAGAAATGGAATGGTGGGCAAGGGATGAAGATGATGACACAAATGGAGAGGGGTATTATTTACAATGAGACTTGATTCAATACACATCTTGCTTAGTGAATATATTACTGAGCAAGAAAAATTACAAAGTCGGTTTCCATGTGATGCAGAATATAACGTCCCAACTTGGGATAATATATATGATGCTTTAGAATCTATCGAATCCATTATTAATTACGAACCAAGTGATGCAGAATTAGAAGCATACAATAATTCTTATTCTGACCCACCTCATGTTGTAAATCAAAAAATGTTGGAAATGAAAAGCGAATCTCATGGGAGAAGATTTGTATGAAACATAAAGAGTACAAACAAAAAAGGGCATCACTTGATGATGCCTTCTTATTTGGAGAAATAACACTTACTGATTATGCTAGAGAATCGCAAAATTTAGATGCTAAATATTATCAAATTAAAAACGATAATAAAATTAGTAAGGAGTATAAAAATGAGAAAAGAAAATAAAGAATATTTATATGATCTTTTACAAGAAAGATTATCTTTACTTGATGAAAGAACAGAACAAGAATGGGAAGATGCAGCCGACCCAAAAGGGCAAGAAATGATTATATTAGCTGAAACAATCGGTTATCTAAATGATTTATTGGACTAAATCCAGCTGAACTAAAAATTTCCAGGATTTCAAAAACCTGGATTTTTTTTACTTAAATTTATTATATTTGTGCATTCTTTCTTCAAATTTTGCCATTGCTCCCAATAATTCATACTCATTCATTATTCTCTCTTGAATGGCCCCATCTTCTTTTGCAATAATTATCGCAGCTTGCTTCGCTTGAATGCCAGTTAAATGTTTTAATCCCATATTGTATGCACCGAGCTGGCAAAAATAATCCTCCAAATATTTATCAGGCTTATCTTTAGACGAACCAGTTGTCTTAAAGTCAGTTATAGTCAGCTTTCCGTCAATATCGAGCAAACAATCTGCTGTACCAGCAAATCCTAATGGGTGATAAATACTAAATTCTATACTATGAATGGAAGTTATTGATCCTCCATCAATCCAATCTGCCAAACCTCTGGCGTGTAATTCAGCCAACCAATGTACTTTAGGCGAGCCTCCTTTCGCTTTTTTAATCGCCCATTCTGTGACGCTTTTCGGAGAACGTGCCAAACCATCTTCATATGTTGTCCAAGAGTTTCGTTCATTGCAAGTGTTTCTGATAAGTTGTGATGCTGTTTTTAATATATATTCGCAGTGTGAATGGGCTTTCGTTCCTCTATTCGCTGCTTGTTTTCTTATGCTTTCACTTCCAGGTTTTGCCAACCACTTATTTAATGCTTCTTTATCTCTCTTATTTTTAGTTTCACTAAGTATATGAGTTACTGAATGGTATTCTTTACCTTCCGTATCTCGATATATCCTATGACTTCCTCCATCTATCCGTTCCAAACTCTTGCTTCTTAGTACCGCAAGAGCATCTTGTTTGTCTACACCATCAAGTGTTAGTTGCATTAGATATACTTCCCCATTATGATTCTACATCTTTCTTGTTTTTTTGCAACTCTACCAGCTTATTATTCATCTCAACAAACGTATTTGCATATTTTACTTTGCATTGATTGTACTTTTCATTCAAAGAATCATACCTTGCTTGCATAATATCTACAATTTCTTTTATTTTCATGTCCCTCGTAATGTCAACACCGTGCTTATTTGCTTGAATGATTGGACTATTTGCAATTTTTTGTACTTCTGAAGGAACTGTTTGACTCGAAAGACGTTTATATTCTTTGATGTTATCTCTGTACACCTTTCTCTGTTCTTTATTCTTCTTTTTCCAACTTTCTACTTCTAACTTTCTGTTTTCTGCCATCTGTTTATAAAAAGATACATCTTTAAAATCGACAATGGACTTATACCATTTTCTTGCTACTGCATCTTGATCTTCTTTTTCCAAAGAAGCGAACATACAATCAACAGTACGCACCAAAATGCTTTCTTCTCTAAAACTTTGAATCCATCTGCCTAATGATTTCTTAAATTTTTTCATTAAAAGATCCTGGTATTCATCTAAAACTACGTCTAAAGTAGTTTGGATCTCTTCGTATTGATCATGTGAACGATTAGGTTCAACTAATTGCTTTTTAAGAACTTTGATTCGTAGTTTTAAATCCAGCTCTTGTTGTTTTAGGGTATCCCACCTCATAATGTTATATATATGCTCTATTATTATAAGAGCAAATGAATGGTTTTAGTTAATTAAATGTAGTTTTCGTAATATCTAAATCAGTAACGTCTATCCATCTACCGTTTTCAAATAAAAAAATTAGCTCATTATCAGGGTCATAATATATTTGACCTTCGTATGGCTCTCTTGGAAGTCTAACTTTTACCATAATTTTAAAAAAGTTTGGGTCTTACAGGTTGTCCTTGCTTACTGGAAAAGGCTATGACCTCATATTACCTAAGGCTGTGGTTCTTCTCCGTCCTCGATGGGAACTCATGTCAGCTTTCAATGTACTTGGATAATGCTCCAACCACGCAGCATTGGTCACATTAAAAGGAGCAGCAAGGTTGAGTACGATGACGGCACTAACCTTGCCCAAACTACTGTTAGTCTGACATCTCTTCTAGTGGGTTTCCACCTACAAGTAGATTTTCTAAATAAAATCCATCATCTAATCTCTGTTCATAAGCCTTCTTGACTTCAGCTTTGTGCTTTGGTGTCTGTGGCTTTGGAATAATAGAGTAACTTACAAACTCTGTAGAACCTCTTTGTTCTTTTTTCTGAGTTAGTTTCCAATTCCAATCTGAAAGATTTTCATAACCTTCCTCTGCTGCATATTCAAGTATCTGTTTTCTAATACTAATTTTATCAACAGCAAAGATCATTACTTTCTGTTCGTCATAAGAATATATAGGCCAAGTTAAAACTCGATCAATATTCTCAAATGGTCTTTCTTTCCCTGCATTTTTAGGGTCTTTAGCGTCCCAAAAACTCTTTCTTTTTCTCTCCCAATCACCGCCTAAAACAGTAAGGATAGTATCTTCATCGGGCATTTCAGTAAATTGAAATGTTCTTGCAGACATATAATCATCTGCTGCTGTTCCAGGTGGTACTGCCCATACGCTGAAATAACGAAGAGGCTCTTCAACGCATAGTGCGAATGTTGTTGAGGCTTCTTTTTCTATAGTTGCACCTAATTTACTAGGCTTAAGAAATAAACTACCGACTTCTGAATCGGTTTTAACCTCATTCTGTGTAAGGTCTGTGTCTAAAAGTTGCATGATTTTTTGCTTTTTGTGTGAATCGTCAATTAAGACGTAATATCAACATAATAGGGGTTTCCATTTACGTCAATGAATGTAGAATGTGGAAACTTCCCTATTGAATGAACTATCCTAAAGAGAAGTAATCACAGTCTACCTTGCTAGTATAACACATGAGTTTGTTAAAATTTGTAAAGTCACTACCTGCTGACTTTGTTTGTGCTCCTATTTATAAAAAAGGATCAAAATTAATATCAGGAACTTTATCAAAAGGTAAAACACCTTTAGAAGATTCACACCACAGAAAATACACTCCCGAAGATGCAGCTTTAGCAATGCGTCAGAATTATGATCTACAAGCTATTGGTCTTTGGACAGGTATTCGTGGCAATGGTTATGTAATCCTCGATATAGATGCAGAATTAAAAATATATGAAAAATTATGGGGTGAAGATTTAAAAAACGCTCCAAGAGTTACTTCGACCAAAAAGAATGCAGCTAAATTTGTTTTTAAAATTCCTAGCGATAGATGGACAGGATTAAAAGGTTTTGGTCTTGGTGATAGAAACTATGAAATCTTATGGGGTAGGCAAGGAGTATTAAAAGGCTTGTACCCTGGCCATGAGCGTACAAACACACCCGAAGGTGAATATACATTAAAAGGAGATTTACATAACGTCCCTGACGCTCCTGAGTGGCTTATAGCTGAAATGAAAGAGAAAGAAGATACGAATATTATTAAAAAAGATATTGACTTCACAGATCGTACACAAGATGAAATTGCTCAGATCATTGCAGATTGTATTTCAGTAATTCCACAGAAAGGTACAGGCAGTAGAGATCATTGGGTCAGAGTGGGTATGGCTATCCATTCTGTATTACCTAATGACTTAGGTTTACATCTATGGGCATCTTGGTCATCTGAAGATCCAGATTATGCTGAAGAGTGGGAAAATGGTAATCCCTGTAAAGATGTTTTCTATTCATTCAAATCAAAATCAAGTGGTATTGGTTTAGGTACACTCATTTGGCTTGCAGATAGAGAAGATCCCGAAAGAAGGAGGTTTACTGAAACAGTAAAAAAGATTGTTGAAGAAGCAGAGTCACGCTTCATACAAGAAACAAGATTATCCGTACCAAAATTTGAGGATTTAATCAAAGAAGCTAAAGACTTATTAGATATTGATAATCCAGCTGAGATGAATTACAAGTTAAATGCTTTGTCAATCAAAGCTGGTTACAGAGATCAACAAGGTATTGAAAAACTCTTGATAGATCAGATGAAATATGAAAATTCTTCTGAGATAATGACAGTAGAATCTTTGATGAATTTGGAAGTAGAGAGAAGTTTTACCGTACCAGATATTTTACCTTCACCATTTACTGTTTTACTTTTCGGTTCAGGTGGAGATGGTAAATCAATGTCTGCTTGGTCGCTTGCGAAGCACGTTGCAACTGGTAGTCCTTTTCTAGTTCGAGGCAAATATATGCCAGTACAGAAGGGTCCAGTTCTTCTTTTAAATGGTGATCAATCAATGGTTCAGCTTAAAGAACAGTTGGAGGATATTGAATATCCAATGGACACCGATACTTACATTCTTGGTGATTGGTCGCTCCAAAACTATGCAAAGTTTATAAAGTTGATGGAAACTGTAAAACCAAAATTAGTTATCATTGACTCCCTTATTGGTTGTAGCGGAGGTAAAGGTTTTGATGAAAACAAATCTGATTTTGCTACTCCTCTTTATTGGTTAACTCAAAACAATGGTTCATTATGGGAGCCAACTTCTATAATTGTTATTCATCACGCTAATAAAAATGGTGGATTTAGAGGTACTTCTGCTATTAGAGATGGTGTAGATGAAACTTGGGCTTTAAAGAAACCAACTGATGATCTCGTAGGCAGAGTTGGTAGTAACGCTCGAATTATAGAAGTTGAAAAATCTCGTATCGGTAGATCAGGTCTTTCCTTGATTATGAAGATGGAAGATGATCTTACTTACAGTATATCTGATTTCACTCCCGAAATAGCATCTCAAGATAATACCCCTGCAAATATCACAGATAAAATTTTACAAAGAATGAGATCCGTTCACCCTGAAGCACGTTCCAAATTCGATCTTTTATATGATCCTTTGATTGGTGGTAAAACTGGAACCATAAGAAAATCACTCCAAAGATTAGAAAAAAGAGGTCTTATAGAATTTGTAGAAGAAACTAAAGAAGGAAAGAAGTATAAAGCTATCCTCGCACGGGGGGAGGCCGTGGATACTGTCCCACCTACATTAAATGATAGTGATACTAATACAAATGGGTCGGGACATACTGATGGGACAGTTGAAGGTTGTCCCACTGATGAACTATTTACTAATCATGAGGATTGGGCTTTTGTAGAAGATGGGACACAAGAAGCCTAACAGCTTTGTCCCACCCCTCTTGTCCCATTGCAAATCTAGGTTATAACAGAGATTAAAGCGTTTGGGACAATTCGGACGCTATCCCCCCGCACGAGGCTAATGGAAAAAGACCCTAGAGACATAGTTATCGAGAACTTAATGAAAGAAGTTAAGTTTGCTATGACAAGAGATATTGTTACTGTTACAGAAAATTTAAAAGCCTTTAGAGAAATACGAGCTGGTAAGCAAGCAAAACGTAAAGCTAAACGAGTTGCATTTAATAATCGTTGGAGAAAATCTGACACTCCTATAACATGGTAGTATAATGAAAGAAACGCTAGTTTATGACACCAGTAAAAGAAACTAAAGAATACAATCGCATCTTTAGAAAAGTATTATTTCAAGTTCTTATAGACCCTACAAGAGGTAAATTATTTAAAGACTTATGTGAAGCAAGAGGTGAAAAAGCAAGTGCTGTTTTAAGAAGGCTTGCGTACCAATACGCTGAAACCTATGCAGATGGAGAAGATTATCAAGATGCGGAGTCAGAAGATATGAGACTTATGAACAAAGCACAAGAAAGTCGTATCGCTAACGGATTTAATTGGACAAAAAAATGAAAAATTACAAACCAGGTGAATACACAATTCAAGAACACGTTAAACAATGCGGTCATTTAATGAATTTACCGCTACACAATTATTTGATGCACTTGCCAAATAGAACATACAAAAAAAAATGCAAGGTTTAACAATGTTAGATACCTTTGCGGGTATCGGTGGTTTTTCTTACGCTGCTACTAAACTGGTAGGAGGTTATAGAACAACACAATTTATTGAAATTGATCCATTTTGCCAAAAGATTCTTAAAAAACATTTTCCATTTACACCAATCCATGATGACATCAGAACATTCACAGCTATCCCTGGACAGTATGATGTCATCTGCGGAGGCTTTCCCTGTCAATCAATATCAGTGGCAGGAAATAGAACTGGAATCACAGAAGAATCCAGATCAGGTATCTTTTACGAACTCATGCGAGTCATACGCATGGTTCGACCAAGATTCGTTGTCTTGGAAAACGTGGCAGCTATCCTTAATAATGGATTGGACATCGTTCTCGGAGAGCTTTCCCAAGCAGGGTACGATGCAGAATGGTCAGTTATATCTGCGAGTTCATTGGGAGCCTGCCACAGACGCTCAAGGTGGTGGTGTGTTGCCTACACCAACGACTATGGATCACCTTCCTCCTCGATCAGTAGAGTCGATGATCAAACAAACAACGATTCATCGGAAGGGGCGAACCAAGTTAGCAAATCTTCGAGAAGCTTTGAATCCTCAGACAGTGGAATTGTTCAACCACTTACAAAGTCTACCGACCCCAACAGCAAGAGATTACAAAGGCAGGACTTCAGCAAAATGGAACGAGAAATATGGTCCGAAGGTACTACCAGACGTCTTAACCCAGATTGGAGATCATATGCAAGTAAGCCCATACTTCGTAGAGGAGATGATGGGTTATCCAATCGGGTGGACCGCACTAGAGCCTTAGGAAATAGTATTGTACCTGCTGTAGCTGCGATACCACTAAAACGAGTACACGATCTTTATTACAATGAATAAATTAAAAACTTTAAAATTAAATAGAATATCAAACTTAGAAAAAAAACTATTAGATCAAGACTTAAGAGGTTATGATCATTATGTTTTTATTGACGGCAATCGAAAAGCACAGCTTATAACCAATGGTAAGTGGGTCACAAAATTTATTAGAACTGCTGTTATAAAACACAATGCCTTAGTTTGCGAAGTTTTAAGTATGCGTGTAGAGGATTTTTCAGAACAAGAGCTTAAGGATTTTGAGGACGGCTTGCTTTCATAATTTTTTCTACTTGTTTCATAACCATAAATTGATGAAATAGAAACAATAATTTATTTATACCTTTTGCTTTCATTATCTTATCTTCAACCATTTTTCTTGCTTCTTGCTCTGCTAATCGTGACAAAGCTGAAGAAAGCACAGCGTCAATTTTACTTTGGTTTCTTACTAAATCACAGCAAAACGCTTTTATTTTATCAATATCATTAGACTTCATAATCTCTCTACATCTTAGCTCTGTAGAAAGTTCAGCTTCAGCTGGTGGAGATTCAAAAATAATTTGAAAAAAAGAATCTTTCATTTTATTGAAGATTTGTAGTAGTACCAGGGAACATTCTGGATTCAATAAAAGCAACGGCTTGGTCGTCTATCGAGTTGTCTGTTTGTTTAGCTATAGCTTTTAACAGATCTACAATCAATCTCTTCATTGCTTTTGATTTAATAAAGACTAGAAGGATAGGTTTTAAAATTTTTACCATCGTTTTTATGTGTTACTTCCCAAACATAGCTACTTTGCTAGTATTAGACAAGAATCTTAATTTTCATGGTTGAAGAACAAGAAGAGAAAGAGGGCACTGATTGGGGAGAAATCTTTGGTCATGCTGTCCGATTTATGATTCTTTGCTGGTCCTTAGCGATGATGACTCTTGGATACATGGATAAGATTCGCAATGACGGAGCGTTTTTAGCAGGCTTAACCAGTGGGGTGCTAGGTTCATACGGTATCTCCGTTAACAAAAAGAAACCTACAAACGCTGCTAAAATAATTGATAACAAGGACACTAACGTAGGTATTAAATGAAAAAACTACTTCCTTTTATATTTGTTTTATCTGCACCAGTTTATGCAGATATTAAACAAGAGTTTGTTACTTCTGCACAAATTACTGTGGATATGCCTTATGTAGTAACCAACAAGGTAGGAACTACATATAGTCTTAGCGGAAACAACATAACACCATCTGTAACTGTAGGAGATACCACAACATCAGGAAAAATCGGTGGGATCAATGTTGGTTCGTTAACTTCAGGCGTACCAGCAATGATACAAACTGACACCTCAATTACAAGTGCAGGTTCAGCGTTTTCTAAGACAGAATCGGTAATTATGGGTGATGCTACTCCTTCTACCGTAACTCCTAGTTCGGGGATTGCAGCATTACCAGTATTAGGTGGACAGACTACTATCGGATCAGGCGGTACTGCTGGATCTCTCGCTTTAACGTCATTGAGTTCTGGAGTCCATACTTGTACCGCAGGTGGGTCAGGTACAAGTTGCATAGGATCCACTAAAGTTACTATTACGATAGATTGAATGATTCTTCCCATAGTATCTGCTCTACTAGCAATTTTGATTTATGGCACTTGTTCTTTTGCGTTATATAAGATTTTCCTTGATAGGGGTAATACTTATATGGACAGACTTCGCAGAAGCCGTGCCCGTAGTTCCTCAATTTCGGACAGGTACTTCGACAACTACTAGCACATCTGAATCAGTAATAAATGAAACAATTACAAGCCACCAGTACAGAACAGGCTACAGCTATTCAGCATCAGGACATAATATCGAATCTGAAACGGGATATATCAACCCTACTCCTACGACTACGAATGAACAAACAGTTGGAGGGGTGAACTTTCATTGGACTTCACCAAACTTAGAAGCTATACCTCGCTGGTCAATAACAAACGATGGAGCAGCATTTTCTCTACAAGAAACACTAATCACCCCAGGGCTAGACACGACAACAACTATAACTCGCCAAATAAATACAAGCACAACCACAGAAACTACAACTACATTTGGACAATAGCTATAATCCTTTGTCCTGCAAGGGTTTTGGCTAATACAACTGTTGCTTCTCCTTCGTCAAATGCTCAAGGGGTAGTTAATAATAATGCCACCATGATAACCCCGTCAGCCATGCCATCTTACAGAATGAGTCAAGGTATAGTCTGTGCCTCGCCTAGCCTCACTATCACACCTTATGTAACCGATAGTTGGTCTTTCGCACGGCCCAAACAATACATTACGAGAACACCCATCTATGATGAAGATACTGGAGAGATAAAATATTACTCAGAAATACCTAGATTTGAAAAAGATAATTTTAATTTAAATTATGGAATATCTGCTCAGTTCAATATTCCTTTGGGTAAATCACCAGCACTTTGCCATGAAGCAACAATGGTAAATATCGAAGCTCAAAAATTATTGATAAAGAAAACTAAGATGGAAATTAGTCTTTTTCGTTTAGAGCAATGTGCGAAGCAAGCAAAATTAGGTGTTACCTTCAAACCTAATACTCCTAGTGCTATCACTTGTGAAGATATTGTTATTAATATTCCACCAAATCAAGTTATCCCACATACTCACAAAATTAAGCAGTAGACAAGCACGGGTTTTAACTTGCCTACCTAGACGCCCTATCCATTGCCTTGGCGAATAGGGTGTTTTTATTTTACCTTTTTTTTAGTTAATTTAGTTACTAACTGTTTAACTATTGGACGGACAAGCTGAAGTACCAATGGTGCAGAAGCACCAACCAAAGCAAGGCTAAAAACCCCAACAAACTGTGGAGCAGAAGGAATGTATTGTTCTTTCCACTCAACTGCTTCATAAAGAGTTATACACTCACTCCCATCTTGCCCTCTTTCATGTCCAATAACACGTTCTAACTTTTTATCGTTACGAAAGTCTCCTACTCTTTGGTCATTTTTACCAGGGCAGGGAGGAAAAGGAGGTGGGGGTGGTTCAGGTAAGTCAGGAATCTTTGGCTGCTCTGTTTCTGGTAAGGGCGGGGGTTCATTACTAATAGGTGCTTCTTCTGTAATGACAAGATTCTCAGGTGTATAGTCAAGAGGGATAAAACTAGGAAACGGAAAATCACACGTTGTAAAGACACCATTTGGATCTTCTAATAACAAATTACGATTACCAGTATTTTTTATATCACGATGTTGATAGGTACAACCAGGAACGGTAATCTTGGGTGGTTTTGCTATTTGTAAATAATGAGGATTATAGGGGTCTGGAACGTTTGGAATATAAATTTCGGGAATACTTATATCAGGTATTTCCATCCATTCATTTTATTATTGGCATTGATTCGCCTGTAATTTTAGGTAGGTTTTGATCTAAGACTTTGGGCATCATTCCAGATACATTATCAAGAATCTCATTCATCACTCTTGATTTAAATTGTTCTGATGTTACATATTTGTATGCAAAGTACGTTCCACCGCTCATGGAAGCTACCATTACAAATGAGATGATACTCAAAACATTAGCTATTTTTTGAAACATGATTAGAGAAGCATTAATAAAGGCTTTAGCACCTATTTCTTTGATGGTGCTTTTTCTGATTGTTGGTCTAGCTCCACTTTATCTGTTGGCTGGTCTGCTAACTCGTTCTTTTTCAACAACAACTCCTGGGCCTGTATCCCACCCTCAAGCATCAAAATAGTTCTATTACACTGCTCAAGTACTTGTTGTGCTTGATCTTTAGTTTTTACTTGTTTTGCTAATTCTTCTTTCCATTCTAAAATTTGTTTTTCGATAACGCTTTTCATTACTATTAAATTACTTTTACTTAATATACTGCTATTTTAATATCCTTACAACTCAACTAATAAATTTAGGGTAAAACTTAAAAGCAGCTTCAGTATCAAACCAGCCAGTAGCAATATACTTAATTTCTTCAGTGCTTATTACACCTCTATGTGTATGTGTCCAATATGCAGGCCATATAACCAATCTTCCCTGTACTGCATTAACTGTTTTGTCGTAGTTACTAAAATACGTTCCACCGTCCTTTGTTACTGTATTTAAGTAAATCATCCACACCATGACTCTTTTATGATCCTGTACATGATTATTTTCAAAATGCTCACCAAAATATCCTTGATTAGGCTGATATTTTTGAATATTATAAATTTCGTTTAATCCCCAATTAGTAAAAATTCTTAGCTGTGGATTTTTATTCAAATAAAATTTACAGTGTTTTAGCAAGCATGACATTATTATTTGGTTTATTGGATAGTCTTGCTTTAAAAATGAAACTGTAAGATCTTGAGAAGATTTTAGTTTTTTGTTTCTAAATGACCTCTCTACATTTTGTTTATGTAATTTGTTCACATCAGCACTATATTTTTCAGAAATCTCTGTATTTTCAAATTCGTCAATAATTATTTTACAATTTTCATTTGATAAGGCATTATCGTAAATCTCAATAAAGTCTTTCAAAAATTAAAGGTAAGGACTATCTCCTAATATAGCTGTATTCCATTGAGCTTTCAAACTATCTACATCAGTTGCAGCGTCTATAGCACTATCAGCAGGAGCATCTCTCAATGCTTGTTTTTTAGCAACAATAGATGAAGTGTCTGAGCCAGATTCTTGTGCAAGCATAAATTCTACATCAAGTTCAGCAAGTTTATCTTTCCTAGAGTTTCTTATATAAGTTCTATGAATAGTTTTAGCTTTTGCTAAGTCTATTGAAATAATACTACTCATTCGCCTTCTCCATCTGTAAGTGCGGAATCATCAACGACCCAAGCATCTCGAAAACTACGATCTGTTGGAACTTCGTCATCTTCTACTATTTTATACTTAAAACCAGTAGGTACATCTTTTTTAGCAATTTCTTCAGTAGTAAAAACATTACCTGTGGCTGGATTAATCTCTGTGGGTGATGGGTGAATAATTGTTACAGAGCCATCTGCTTCTTTGTGGATAATTTTCATTAGAGTCTCCCTACTACCATAATTGTAATATGTGATGTAGCTCCTGGACTATTATTACTAGCATATTCAATAGCGTATGGAACGGCTGATGTGCTTGAAGAAGTAGTATCAAATTGAGTAACAAATTGCCCTCTGTTCTGATAGTTGTGTGCTCCACTACCACAAGTTGCTGTTCCTAATATCCCATAGGTATTGCTAGTAACAGGAGTTGTAAGATTCAATTTTTGCTTACCATTGCCAGAATCGCTGATGCTTGTAACATTATAAGATTCGTAAAGTGATGCGTTGTCTGCTCTTAAAGCAGCCCAAGCACAGATCATATTTGATTTGCTGTGTACTGCCATTAGAGCCTGCCCACCACCATAATTGTGATATGAGATGTTGCACCAGCACCATTATTTCCAGAGTATTCTATAGCGTATGGGACTGCTGAAGAACTTGATGATGTTGTTTGAAAACAGGTAATTATTTGACCTCTATTTTGATAGTTATGAGCACCACTACCACAGGTTGCAGTTCCTAGTATTCCGTAAGTATTACTTGTAACAGCAGTTGTTAGGTTTAGTTTCTGCCTACCACTTCCAGAGTCACTAATACTTGAAACATTATATGATTCATACAAAGAACTATTATCTGCTCTTAGGGCTGCCCAAGCACAAATCATATTTGACTTACTATGAAATGCCATTACTTGACCTCCTGTAGCATGAATTTAAACATCTTGCCGTTTCTATTGTTAATGATGAAAAGATCATCTGCTCCTTCCTGTATTGTATAGTCTCCCCAACTATTGTCCACTTTATTAGAACCTCCTTTGTTTGATAAGTGCAAGTCATTTGTAAAAACGTCTTGCCACCTATTGCTTCCATTTCCTAGTGTATAAGCATTATCATCTGCTGGTATAAAATCTCCATCAGCATTAAAATATGCACGATTAGTTCCATTATGATCTCTAAAAATAATACCTTGTGAGCCTGAACCACCTTGTATATATAATTGGTTTGAGGAATGCTGAATCTTACCAGCGTGATCTCCTGTCCAACTTCCGCTTGTAAATCTTATATCACTATTAGCATTAACAGTTAAAGCCCCTGCTCCACCACTTACACCAATATCTCCTGTAAACGTACCACCGCCAGCAACATCTGAAAATGATGCAGAGGTTATGTAACCTGCACCATTAGTAAGCTGATTGTTATTACTTGGAATTGTTGGTTTGTTAGTTAAATTATTGTAATTTATACTAATATTTGCAGTTCCATTAAAACTTGTGCCAGCTATTGTTCGTGCGCTTTGTAATTGAGTAGCTGTAGCAGCATTTCCTGTACAAGATCCTGACGAACCAGAGGCATTTCCTGTTAAGGCTGCAACAACTGTGTCCACAGTTAAAGTATTTGAACTTGGGTTATATGTAAATTTACTGCTAGTTGAATCAACAGCTATAGTTCTACCTGCACCACCACCATTTGTACTAAATAAAACTTGCAGACTAGAATTAGTAGTTACTCCTGAGACATCAATAAAATCGGCAACATCAGCATGGTCAGCCGTAGCAGCATTTCCTGTAGTATTTTGGTTAAGTGTTGCTACTCTTGCTGCTGCAATAGTTCCAGAAGAAATATTAGAAGCATTTAAAG
>Ga0209232_1000599_pt1 | contig 21674 bp, 28 predicted proteins | sample ETNvirenome_2_60_FD_184066 | JGI IMG/M metagenome (GOLD analysis project Ga0209232, IMG submission 184066) | Marine viral communities from the Pacific Ocean - ETNP_2_60 (SPAdes) (version 2) | ecosystem: Environmental > Aquatic > Marine > Oceanic | place: Pacific Ocean | collected 2013-06-22
GCTCCCCGAAAACTACTTAAAGGCGTCGGTAGTAAGTATATCATAGAAGAGCGACAGCACCTTCAATACAAAAATCAAATGATTCAAACTATTTCTATTATGTTTATGACGGGCGAAACTTATAAATATGAAGTTAAGTCATATCAGATTGAAAAAAGAGAAATATATAAATTTGTTCAGTCTGAAAGAGATAATATAAATGAAGAGTATGAAATATTTATGAGAGGTAACGATAACGCCGTCATAAATTCAAAATGTTTGAAATGTAGTGCGACCTTAGTCACGTCAGATATTTTATTTTTATTTTGTCTACCTAAGATCAGAGAGCGTAAAGAATATGAATATGATAATGATTTAGAATACGGTTCAACTCAATTTATTTTCGCCCCGAGTCATTTTTACGCGATGAAAGTCATAGGGCAGACAACTAAATTTAAAAAATTTGAATATACGACTTATAGGCGGGTTGTAGGCGGTTTACTTCATCAATCAACCGTAACATTTAAACGTAAATTTGAAAATCACGACGATTATATTATGATCTCAAATAGTCAATATGAGTTATTTTGTTTGAATAAAACTTTTTTACGTGACGATAACCAACCGCACGGAATTGATCATTTAGAATATTATAATGATAATAAATAAATTTAAAATAAATTGTAGTCAAATATCGTAAAATTAAAATGAATTCTTTTTATAAGAATTCATTTTAATTATTTTTTATTATTTTATTTTTTGAAAAATAATAAATATTATTTTATTTTTGCCTACAATGACTACAAATTATTATTATTTAATTTTTTAAAATTTTTTAAAATAATTTAATAAGATACACTCATATCCCCAGTTTCATCAACTGAATATAAAACGCCGTATCTCATCAGTGTAACAACTCTAAGACCGTCGGCAACATTTGGTTGGGTAGAGTCCGCCACTCCGTTATTATCGTATAGAATATATTTTAAAAGCGAGCCCTGTGATTCAATAATATCTCGTGATGTATCCAGACCATCGGCGGATTGATCAAATTGAGTTAGATTTAAACCAACGGCAGAGCGGTTAATATCATTTTGATTACCTCCATCTATAATGCGGGGTTTGGCATGATCTTTATTATATCTATTATGAACAACCGAGTCGCAACTTTGATTATAACAGTCGATTAATTGTTGAGTGCATTCCGCAGATGATGCCATGGGGCGAGGTGGATAATTATGAGAACCAATACGCCAGTGGAATTGGCATTGATCTCCAAATGGAGTGGGACAAATATATGGATTACAGAACTCCCATGGGTCGTGTGTATTTGTTTCATTAGCAGTTGCGATAATATTACTTCTGAAACCAGCTTGGATTAAACTTAATAGTTTACGTGGGCGTTTACCTGCGATTACGTGGGTTTTTTGTGTTTGTGATGTTGTAATTAATTCATCGTTAGTTAAATTAAAAGTGGAGGTGGATTGCTGGGTATCAGACCAACTAACAATATTACGGCGTCCACCAGCATGCCCTTCGATTTCTTGCATAGCATTATCAGTTACGACATCAATTTGACAATCGAAATTAACTGAAATTTTAGCAGTTGAACCTGCCGTAATTAATCCCGCAGTTGTAAATAAAATATTTCTAACATCATTTGTTACATATAATTCTAAAACGAGATCTTTATGTAACCATCCAATCGGGATGGATTTCGCACCACTCATAAGACCTTGAACAACAACTGCTGCTTCGAGGGCATTATCTTCGGTTACTTTTTGTAAAGTGGCAGTAGAATCAGAATCGACATCAATTGCTGGATTTAATAAACTATTATGTTCAGTATTACTATTTCTTGGGGCTGGATAACCTTGGGTAATACTACATGGATAATAATTATTAATATCTAAATTTGTCACAGCATTAATAGCAGTGGTTGCTTGATAATTTTGATATTGCTGTAAATATCCATTGGGTCCGAGGACATTTATTTGATCAAAAATGGCATTTAATCCAATATGTGACACGTGAGTGCCAGCACTCGATAAACCAGTGCCATTAATAGCATCAAATTCAACTTTTACATTTAACCATGAATTATCGGTCGATAAAAATCCATTATGGACACTGCTAATTGGGATACGGATAACAGAACCTAATGCATATGAGGAATCCTCAGAGGCAAATTGGGTGCGGTATGAATAACAATCCGTTCCATATGGTTTTTGGTCGTAAATATAATCGGGACTTACAACTGACATTTTTATTATATATACTTATATAATAAAAAATAATTTTAGCGTATTTAACTTATGATTTAATACTTAATTTTTTTTCTTCGATTGCCCCCTCTTCATACGAGCGAGGTTTTAAATATAAAATATCTGTGTTATACTTCCAATTTAATACTGCTTCATTTTCTTTTTTTAATATATTTTGGATTACTTCTGGAAATTTATTAATATGTTCTTCCGTATATCTTGGTTTATATTCTCGTTTGTAAATTAATCTATCGGGGATATGTGTTAATCCTTTCTTTTTTTTTACGAATTTTATCATATATTTAATATATTTTTTTTTATTTATAAATCACGGCGAAGAGTTCCCGATTTAACATCGAGCATAAATGTTTCACCTACGTGCAGAATACTTTGTAATATTTGTTCGTGTGCCCCCGATGATATGGTATTAAATCTATCCATAAGAACTACAACTTGACTGCTACGGCAGTCGACTCCTTTTGTTACGCGATGAGTATCGGCAGATTTTAATAGAGATGTTCCAACATAACCTTGGGTTGTTTCTGTTCCCACATTTGCTCGTCCGATAAATTGGGATACTAAGCACGATGGAGTCTTATCGGGACCCGTCACTGGTTGGATGGGGAATCCAGTAGAGAATGCATAAGGATTCATACCATAAGATACAACTGCTCCCCCAGTTGCGTAACCACAACTTAATTGATTTTCGCACCATGTTGTTTCAGTTGAACGTCTTGCGATTGAAAGTAAATTCATCGCAAATTGAGATTGAGAACAATTTAAATGCGATAAAATCTGATTACCTTGATTTCGTGAATTTACATTGCGTCCATTAATTCTAATATTATAAGAATATAATCCACATAGATTTGAAGCAAAAGTAACGGTGCTGGTGGTAATTTGAGAATACCACGTTTGATTTATGATTGATTTACAATCTTTATAATTTGTATCGCCCATTAATGCTCTGACTGCTGTCGCAGATGGGTGAACACGGTTAATATTTGAAATAAAAGTATCGCCATCCCATTCTAAAACATTATCGGCATGATGATCTCTTATTGCTTTAAAAGCAATTTCAGAAAATCTAATTATTTTACATTGTAAACTTACATTTGAAATAGAATAATCGGATGTTACATCGTATCCTACTACTGAATTTGTTCCCCCTTTTGCGTAATATACCTCGGGGACATTAGATGTTAAATATAATCTAATTTGAATTGCTTCCCGAAGTAAACCTAATGGGACACATTTTCTACTGCCTTGCCCAATAAGAGCAGAAAGAGGGATTGGAACGGATAATTGGTATACTTTACAAACTAAATTAGATGCGGTGGATGGGTCGGCATCAGTTGGTAAACTCATTTTTTGTCCGACTATTCCAGCTCCATATTGTGTGCCGACTTGATTAGTATATAAATCGGTAACAGATGGGGATGCTCCGAGTTGCTGTCTTGAACAATATAATTGGGAAAAACAATGCTGGATACGATTAAAATCTGAAATAGATTCGAGAACATTACCCCCGCATGTTATTTCAATTTTATTAACTGCATTCATAAGTGACCCAGTGGAGTAAATTCCAAATGTGGTGGTATTACCGCTAATATTAACTGGTTTTGCTTGAAATTGACAACATAATTTTGTTTCGCTACCATCTAAAAAAGCATTATGTTCTGGTTGGATTCTAAATTCAATATATTGCGATTTTGAATTATATGTGCCACCATTTGATGGAGGATATTTTACAAAATGCGATGAACTTGCTTGGAGTGGTTGGTTAAGTGGAAGGTATTCCAAATCTGTATTTACGTAATCGATATCTGCTTCTGGGAGAAAAGGTTGTGCTTTAAATCCCGATACTTCTTGTTGGTGTTGGACGTCAATTGGCATATTTATATATATTATATATATATTAAAATTAATTTAATCGTTTTTATAAAAAAAATATATTCATACTATATATATATTAATGCCCGACCAAATTCCCCATAAAGTAATCTACGAAAAACAATCTGAACCCCTCGAAGGTGAACAACAAAGAATTAAATTTGAGCAAACAGAATCGAGCACCCGTCATTTAAGTAATATTTATATTCCAGCGGGAAGAAATCAATTTCTTTTTTGCGAAAACTCATGCCTTAACTTTACATTACAGGGCAAAAACATTGCTGGAAACAATCTCCCAGCTACTGCAAACAACACAAATAACGGATTATATTTAGCACCACTCGGTGCAGTTGCTGCGATTGAAACTGTAACAGTTTTACAAAATAATAAAGTTGTATCTCAACTGGATAATTATAATAAAATTTGTGCCATTTTGCAGGTTTGTAATAATGAAGAAGCTGGTGCTGGTTTCCGTGGTGTAACTGCTGGTAATTGTTATATGGGTGATCAAAATCGTATGAGTTTAGTCCCAAATAGTCTTATTAATCAATATGGCAGTTGGACAATTAATAAAGCACCCACTTCACCTGCTACCGCTGGAAATGTCGACACTCCTCCAATGAGTTTCAGCATCCCACTTATGGGTTTACTCGGTAATGCATGTGTTCCATTAAATGAACTTAAAGACGGTTTACAAATTCAAATTAAATGGACTCCAAATATCAGAGATGTAATCTGGACTAATTCCAGCGGAACAAAAGACGACCCCACTGCTTCTCCAGCCGTTGTTGGCACTGCCACCAAAATTGTAAGCGGTGATTTACACGTTAGCAACGTATCATACGAAGCATCCGTAAGAACTCTCGATGATTCATCTTATAAAGCAGTTGCCGATGAAAATAAATTTGATTCACAACCCATCGAATGGAGCGACCAACATTTTTATTTAACTGAAAAACAATATTTATCATCCGATTTATCAGTAGCTGGAAGAGTTCATACCATTGTCCCATCTTTCCGTTTCAGTTCTCTTAATAATATTTTTAATGCCTGCTTTTCTAATTTATCATCCGATGGATATGATTTAAATCCACCAAATGTGCCACATATTGCATGGGATAAAATCAGATACCGCATTGGTGGTATTGAACACCCTACTAATATGATTGATAATCTCCCAAAAATGGTGCAACACACAGTCGCATGCTGTTCTAATTGTAATCCAGCATCCGCAGTTAATATGATGTCTTCCGACTTTACCCAAAAAAATTACAGAGATATTACCACCATTCCTGCTGCAGGAAGTTCTCCATCAAAATGGGATAGAGGTGTTTGTGGTGTTGGAGTTAAATCTTTTCCCGATATTGACACGGTAGGTGGTGTTGATACTCGTTTTGTAGATACTGAATTTGAAGCATATAAAACTGCCGTCGCAACTACCGCACCACTTACAAATGTATGGGTCGCACAATACGACTGCGTATATGTTATCGCCGATGGTGTTCTTTCATTCTCAGATGGCACTTAATCAAACGATAAATATATAACCCTTTTTAATTTATTTTTAAAAACAACAGATTTAACATCCATTTGTTTATATAATTCTCCATTTTCAAAAAGAATATAATATGCTATTTTTTTGGGAGATTTTACATTATTTTTTATATTTTTAAAGTCGTCATAATTATAATCAAATTTATAAAAGACTGGTTCGTATTCGTATGATTTCTCCTGCAAATCTGAATAAACTATATCGTTAAAAGATTTATTCATTATATTTAATAAAATGAATAAATAATAAAATAAAATCCGAGTATTATAATATAATGTCGTTCACCTGTTACTTATGTAAGGGCAATACCGAGCAATGGTTTAATAATAATTTATGTAGTCAGTGCAACCGCATTGCGAAATATATGATATTATATTCGCCAACTGAAATTTATAAAATATTAGATCAAGTATTATTAGTAAAAACGGAAAAAATAAAAGCAAAAACCGAAAATATTAAAAATTAAGTTTTAGTTTCTTCTTCGGTTATTTCTATTTCTGGAATAGGGGAAGAAATTGGTGGAACATCTCTATCGCATTTTATGCATAAACAATCTATTTTACTGCATCTGCTTTGCTCGGTTTGCCCGATAACTCGTGTTAAACATACTCCCAATGCTCCGAGAATTGCGACGGATGCGGTGGTTAATTCTATGATTCCAAATGGAGTTAAAATCATTATATATTATGCATTTAAAAAATTAGTAAGTTAATTATTAAAATGTATATCAATCAATATTATAAACATATTTGGAAATTAGAACCGTATCCAAAAAAACAAATGATGATTATAAATAAATTAAAAAAAGAAAAAGAATATCGAGAAAAAAATAAAGATAAAATTCGGAAACATATAAAAAATTATATAGAAAAAAATGAAGAAAGTTTTAAACAATATCAAAAAGATTATAATTCAAAACATAAAAAAGAAAGAAATGAATATTATAAAAAATATAATAAAAAACGTCGCGATAATTTAGCGATAACGACGAGGTAATCTGGTCGGGAATGGTCTAACATTTGGTCGCTCTACGACGCGAACATTTGGTTCGACAACTTCACGTTGGACTGGTTCTGGTTCTGATTTAGTTTCGGATGGCACTGAGTCTTCGGATTCTGTTTCAGAATCTAACTCAGAAACTGGAGATGGTGGTGGAGTTGGTGGTCTTACTTTAACTTTTTTTTCTCTCGGTTTTCTAACTTTTTTTAAAACTGGTTGATCTGGTTTCTTTTTTTCAACCACTTCTAATTTATTTAAGTCTTCCTTTGCTTTTTTTTCTGAAACTTTCTCGACTTCGAGTGGTTTAGATTCTGGCAAATCTGGAATTTTATTTGCTTCTTTTTCTTTTGCTTCTTTTCTTTCTTTTGCTTTTGCTCGGTTACGTTCGACTAAACGTCTGGTCGCTTCTTTTTGTTTTTCGGTTCGCTCTTTTTTAGGTTTTTTTAATTCGACAGTTTCGACAATTTCTACCATTTTATATATATTAATATTGTTATATTTATTATATATGAACGCTAAATTAATTAATAAAAGAATTCAAGAACTTAAAGAAGAAAATTATAAAATAGCACCCCAAAATTTACCCAGATTTAAAAATCCATATTTATTAAAATCGGATACAGAAGTATTAAATGATATTTTAAATCGTAAACCAGATCAAAGCGACACCGCACAAAATCCACCAATTGGTGGTTTACAACCACCTAAATCCGCACCAACTTCCGCACCAACTTCCGCACCAACTTCCGCACCAACACATGGAAACCTTAGAGGGTCGGGAACACCCGCACCAACAACCACACCTACTCCAGCACCTGCTCCAGCACCTACAACCGCACCTACAACCGCACCAACACATGGAAACCTTAGAGGGTCGGGAACATCCGCACCAGTGCCACCTATGCCAACCGATGAAACACATCATAACGATGAAACAAGAGCACAACACGCAAACCATACGGCAAATACACAGCAACAATCCGAAACAAGTGGGGCTGGACAATCTGAAAATGATGATTCGCAAAAAACTCCGACCGTCGGTGATGATACATCCGCACAATTAGATAATAATAATAATCATCCATTATCTCGTCCAAATGCCAATCAGTCTAACACTTCGGAAGATAATCCTTTTGGAAATAGACAAGGTGAAACCACAGATTTGGAAGATGCTGCAAATAATCCAGATAAAACAACGGAAGATGCGGAAGATGATATAGTCCGTGACGATGAAGGATATGAAATTTTCCCCCCTAATTCAAATAAATCATGGATGAGAAGAGCAGATGGGTCGCGAGATAAAGTTGTTTTTAGTCCATCTGATTCTCCAAATCGAGAATACGAAGTAACAACTGCAGTTAATGATCTAAATAATGGAGATACTTTTTATTTGGATGGCACTGTATATGGTAAGGGACAAGAATCTGGGAATAAAATGATGACTAATCCCGATGGCGTTTTAGATTCAAATGGAAATATTCCAAATTATCTCGGATTAACAGAAGAAGAACGGGGAGCAGATTTAGCATCATGGCGTGGAAAACCACTTACGCAAATCGTAAAATCTCCGAATGGTGTAAATTATTATTATGGCGATGGATACGAACTGGCGAATATGTTCGTTTACGACCGAAACCATCCAGTATCCACCCCTTCTTTGGGGCATGATCTATTAAAAGCGGATGATATTTTAACAAATTTAATTAGTCAAGGACATGGCACTAATTTTGCGAGTGGTGAAGGTGGTGCGACTGGTTTTGCGAGTCAACATAATTTAAGGGGAACTGTTTTCCAACCATAAAAAAGTATTTGTATTATATATATGAGCAAATCAATTAATAAAAGAATTGAAGATTTAAAAAAACAAAATTATAGAACATCTCCACAAAATCTACCAAGATTTAAAAATCCATATCTTTTAAAATCATCTACGGAGGTGTTAAATGAAATTTACAACAGAAAAGGAGATGGGACAATGACTGCACAAAATCCACCTCGAGGTAATTTAAATTATCAAAATCAAAAATCCAATGCACCATCTGGTAATCGTAATACATCCCGAGGCGTAAATAGAGAAAGTGGTGCGGGTAGGTCAAATAATAGATCTCATCCTTTATCGAGATCAAACGCAAAAAGAGGAAATTTAAGGGGAGGACAACCTTAAATAAAAAAGTTATATAATAATATATAATAATATGGATACAAGACGAATTTATATAAGTTCTTCGGATGCCGTTGAAACCTTTCCAAATACTTCTAAAATAAGAATTAATTTGGAAAATGCCCATATCCGATGTAATAATAATGAATTATTGGCATTAAGTTTAGTTAAAGCGAGTTTACCCTCCACTATAAATGCGACTCCAAATACAACAGTAGACAGCACGACACAGGGTGATGACTGCTATTTTTTAAATTATACTTATAATGGAGTCAATTATCTTTTATATATTAATCAATTTGATGAGTCGATAAATACATCACATTCTGGATATACTGTAAATTATTTTAGATGGTGTGCCGAAACTACTATACAGGACTTATTAACAAAAATAAACGAAACAATCGGTAATTCACCACCTGCCAGTCCCATTATTACTTTGGGTTCAGGTAATTATTTTGGTAGATTATGGAATAGCACTTCTATTAATTTTATAATTCAAAAAGAATCGAGTCCGAGTATTTTAAAAGCATTGGGATGTGTAACAGATGCCGACACAATTTTAGTTTATAATAATATTGGCACTGTTCCCATTATATCTGTTCCAAAATATCAGGTTAATGTGGGTAATCTTCTCCCAGTTGTTTATTTAAAAACCGACCAAAATATCGAGGCATTCTGCTCTGTTAATAATGGGTCATATCAAAATATTTTAGGAAGTGTCCCAATTAATATTGAATCTAATTTTATGGGAAAGCAGGTCGTCGCCATTACGTCTACTGGTTCAGAAGATTTTATTGGAATCATGGATAATCAAATTAATTATACGAATCATAGTTTAAGTGGCAGTCATAAACCAATTACCGCTAAAAAAATTACATCTTTATTTTTAGAATTTGTAAACAGCGAAATGCTCCCAATCGAGATGAATAATCAGGAATGGGAATGCGTCGTCGAGGTAAAAACAGTTAAAATAGCTGGTTAGAGTTCATCTTTACTTTTACTTCTTAAATTTTTTTTATCATTTTTATAATCTGAAAAATCAATTTTATTTTGTTTTCCATAAAATTTATTTGATTTTTTTAAATTACTTTCCGTTAAATATTTATACATTTCAGACTTTTCTTTTTTCTTTTTTGGTTCTTCGTGTGTTATTTTACTTCCTAACTTTTTCCATCGTGGTGAAATTGGTTTAAATTTAGATGCCGAGTGCTGGTATAACCAATACAATGCCAAAATCAGTGCGGATGCCACTCCAACACCTTTAAGGAGTCGCTTTGTTAATAAAGGTGCGATATCATATTCCAATTTAATTACCTCTTTAACAGCATCATAAATAACATTTGTTTCTTCGTTAAATAACCATTCCATAGGGTCATCTAAATTTAATTCACTTGTCGGTATTCCACCTAAGTCGGTCATTTCTTCTTTATATGCGTAATAAACATCTCCCATATCTCGCATGAAATCATCAAAATTTCCGAATTTCTTATCAAATCGTGCTTCTACGCTTTCATATTGTCCCTCGTTATGAAAATTATCTAAAACAGCATTAATATCCGCATATTTCTTATTGAGATATTGATTTTTAAAATAATTAACAAAACCACCTACAATACCAGTCCCAATTAATTTTTTTATAAAATTCATTCTTTCGGTTGGGTCTTTTAGAACTTTAATTACATTTGGATGATTATCTGAAATTAAAGAAACTAAATCATCTTCTGCTCTAATTGTTGAATATCTTTCATCATTTAATCCACTATATATAGGATGGTTATATCCATTAAATCCAAAAAGTTTAAGATTCTTATCGTCGGGATATCTATTTAAAATATCGAGTCCGACAGCATTCCCGAGCGAGTGTCCTCCCATAATAATTTCCGCATTTGGAAATTTATCTCTAATTTTTAAATATTTTATTCGGGTATTTTTAAATCGTTCTTTCATGGCACTTTCTGGAATTAACCAATCGGTTAATGGATTTGATAAATGTTTTTTAAGTCCAATTTGGGCATCTACCACAAAATCATTCGCATAATTATCCATTGTGCTACCTCTTATACCCCATAAAACTAAATTGCGAGATTGTCGACTATCTGATTTATAAACGACATTTTCGGCATTTCCGAGTGTTTTAATTCGATTAAAACCTTCTATGGGACGACGCTCATCAATATTTTTATATACTTCATTTTGAACATGCTGGGCGAGTTCGAGATTTTCAAAATTTATATTAGTATTATCATCTGGTTTAAATTCAAAAATTAAAGACTCGTTATTTGAATTTGGAACTCTGAATTTTACGCTTTCATCAGTGCTATCATCTTCGATTTTAATTGGTTTGCTTTGTGGCATTTCGGATGGCATTTGCGGATGTGGGACATTAAAACTATCTGATAAATTAGTCGTAGATATTATTTCATTTTTTGCTTTTTTATCCAGTGGTATATTTTTATTATAAATTTCATTAAGCACTTCCGTTTTACTTTTTAATAAATATGGATTTTTAAAACGAACTAAATTTTGAGGTTTTATTTTATAATTTTCATTTTTTAATTCTGCGATTCTTTTATTTATTATTTGACTCATTATAATTATTATCTATATATTATATATATAAAATGAATCCGTTTCTAAATACGTCAGCAGGTTATGGAAAAAGATCAGTTCCAAAAATGATGGATAGAGTGCTACCAAATCAAAATGGTGCACAGGACAACTTAGCAATGGGCATCGCACGACTTCAATCCAGATGTCTTATGGATGGCAGTTACGTAAACACCGTCCCAATCGATTCTAAATTTCGCAATGTCGCAGTAAGTTTCAGTAATAACGCAAATCAAATTAGCGATGGTAGAAATACGGACCCAATGAACACCCATTATAGATTACAACGTCGACGCTAAATTAAGTTAATATTCAAACTTTTTTTAAAAGTTATATTATATATATAATGAGTCAAAAAACCATAAGAGTCCATTTGAATACGGCAGATGGTTTCCAAGTTGATGGCGACGGAAATCATGCTAATACGCAATTTAATTTGGATGTCAGTCATATTAATGCTCTACCCGATGAAATATTATCCGTTGCATTAATAAAAAGTATTGTTCCAATTTCTACATCGCAATTAAAAATAGACGAAGATAATCCGATGCTCGAAGTGTTTACAACTGAACCGAGTTTAATTGGTTCGGACCCAACAAAAGGGATGAAAATGTTTATTACAAAAGATACAATATCTAATTTTGGAATGGGAGCACCAGCATTAAATTACGAATATCGCATTCCAATCTCATATATCGATAGTTTTTATAATATGGGACAAATTATAAATACAATGATTGCTTCTTATGTAGGTTCAACTTCTACAACAACCCTTTTAGGGTATAACGAGGAATTTATCGTAGAAGCGGATAATACTGCTTATACAATTTCATTTAATAATGCTTATAATGTTCCAAAACTAAATAGTCCATTATATAGAGCTGGGAATGAAGTATTTTTTCGATATTTTGGATTTAATTTAGATACCACTTTGCCGACAACCAGTCTGGGAGCAAATGAAGAAAACAGAGATATAAAATATAGAATTGGCACTTACAAATCACCCATGTATGTTATCGCAAATCTCGGTTTAGATTCTGTATCGAGTAAACCCGAAACAAACGACAATAATATAATTGGAAGTATCCCAATTTCTATGATTCATAATGTATCTTATACATTATCTACTGCACAATTTGTAACTGGCGATGAAAGCGAAGAAGAGGAAGCACCAGAAGCGAATGCCAGTCCAATGTATATCGCATTGGATGGTGCTAATGATCATTTAGAATTTTCAGAATTATCAAATGGTAGCGAACGTGTATTAGATTGGGGACACGACTGGAGTATCGGTATTACATTACACGGTTTAGGACAAGTTAATAATGATCAAAAATATATGGCATTATTTACGAGAGATGGAAACGCAATTTGGATGCGACGAGGTGGCACAAATTGGGGCGTTTATGTTTCTGGAAATGAAGGCGACCAAAATAATTTAAAACAAGGTATAAACACGTGGTATGCCCCCGATGGTAATTCAAAATTATTATTTACTTATTCAAATGCCGAAAATAAATTAAGATATTATCTCGGCGACCATTCTACAAATACTTATGCACTAAGAGGCACATTAACACCAAACGCAAATACTTTATCAAATGGTATTATGACTGACACTCCATTAATGGTAGGTAAATCAAATGTATTAAATTCAAATGAGGTTAATTGGGATGGTGGATTAGACCATTTAATTATTTCTGATCATACACTAACTGGACCACAAATTGACGAATATTTCGCAGACGAGGATTATATGTGCGATGAATTAACCGATGATTTAACATCGGTAATAGATATGGCACAGCATCCACACCCAGATATTTATGATAATTTAAGTAATGCGACTGGTGAAATGATAAATGGGACTCCATCTGATTATGTATCGCATATTACTTATAGATTCGCTGGAGCACCAACTGATATAGATGCCGTTTGTATCGACCCGCAAGACCCGCATAGATTAATCTTTTTCAAAGATAATAATTATTATGTTTATAATTTAGATACAGAAGTGCAAATAAGTGGGGCAACTGCGATTTCAAGTTGGTTAAGTCAAACCACATCCCCATTAGAATATGTTGCGAGAGGTTCGCACCAAGGAACAAACGCAAATGGCGAAGATGTATTCCACCAATTGATGACATGGCGTAAAGATGGATGGTTTACCAGATATCAAGCGAGTAATAATTATTACACTGACACGGCGTCTGGTTTTTGGAATTCTGACCAAGCATGGGTTGATAATGAGGCACAAGCACTGGTAGCTGGAATGAGTCAGGGCAATTACGTAGTTTTTAAAGATCATAGTGGCACTCAAAAAGTAATAACACAAAGCGGAGGAAGTTGGACTGCTTACGGCAGTGGCACTGGAGTATTTGAAGATTTACCAAACGACGCACCAATGCAGGGTTGTATAAATGATTTAGTAAATAATAAAGTTATCGCATTTTTAGGGAATCAGATGTATACATTAAATTTAACCAATAATACAGTTTCGCAAACCGATTATTTTGGAAGTTAAAAATATAATATATAATATATAATGTCCGAAGTATTAGTAACTTTACAAAGTATAAATGCTGGAAATATTGCTTCTTTTAATTCAAATGTCGATGAATCTCATAAAGTGATAAATGATAAAAAAGTATCAAATATAACACTACGTTTAGAAGACCCCGAGGGGAATTTAAAATTTGCCCCCGACCCAATTTATTACGAATTGGAATTTAAATTTAATAAAGCAGAAAGTTAAATTAATATATATAGTATATATGAAAGTTCAACTCGGAAAAGAGGGCACAAAATTATTAATTTCTAAGTCCACTCGGGACTTAGAAATGTCAAAACATTTAAAATTTGGAGAATGTGGTTTATGTCGCAAACCACATACAATGTATATCGTCGGAAGAGCAGGAAGTGGTAAGAGTCATATGCTCGAAAGTTTATTAAAAGAACAATATAATTTGGGAAAACGGAAGGGAACGTGTTTCGATTCCATTTATGTTTTTTGTCCAAAAACCAGTCAGGAATCTTATGAAGATTCATTTATAAAACATATTAATCCAGACCACGTATTCGACGAATTAAATTATGCAACATTAAATGAAGCATATGATGGAGCAAAAGATACAAAAGCATGGGGCGAAGGAAAAAAAGGAAAAGACTCTCAATATTTCAGTTTGATTATTATCGACGATATGGCAACGGAGTTGCGTAACAAAGAAGTAAGAAAACTTTTATTAAAAATGCTTAGAAACCATCGGCACGTCCACCTTAGTATGTGGATTATTTCTCAAAATTATGTTTCTGGGTTAGATAAGGATTGTCGCGATAATATTCAACAATTAATTCAATTTGAAACTGGGAGCTTAATTGAAAAAGAAAGATTATGGGCAGAATGGTTTTCAAGATTTACAAAAAAAGATTTTGAATTAATTTTCGATTATGTATTTGATAAAAAATATAATTTCATTCAGTGTGACCGACGAAACGATTTTAAAGTTTGTAAGAATTTCCAACCTCTAACTATCGTCGCAGAACAAGCAACACTCGCAGAACAACATAAATAATATAAGTTAGTTTATTATTAAATTTATTTTTAATTTATATTAATATATAAATTAAAAATGGATGTTGAATCCACAATTAAATCCCATAAACCCGATATTAGTAATTCTTCTGCTCGTGCTTATAGCAATTCTCTCCGTAAATTAAATAAAGATGTATTTGAGGGAGAACCATTTACAAATTTCAAATGGTTATTAAAAATAGATGAAATAATGAAATATTTAAAAACTAAAAAATATTTAACAATGCGTAATTATTTAAATGCTGTTATAGTCGCAATTCAGACGATGGATAAATATGATCAAAAAATATTAGACCAATACGTGGTAGAAAGAGATAAAGGAAATTTACAATATGATAAATTTGTGGAAACTAATAAAAAATCAGAAAAAGAGGATAAAAATTGGATTTCATATAATGAAATTGAAGAGATTAGAAAATCACTCGATAAAAAAGATACATATGCCCAATATGTGTTTCTTACTTTATTTATGGAATATGTAACAAGAAATGATTTTAGAGCATTATATAAAATTAGCGACCGAGCTTTGAAAAAAATAAAAAAAGAACAATTGAACTCCGAAACGCGCGATAAAATTAACTATTTCGTAAAATATAAAAGCGGATTCTATATACTTTTGGAATCATTCAAAACTTCGGCGAAATACGATTCAATAAAAATTGAAATAGATGAAAAATACAATAAAATGATAAATAAATATTTAAGAATGACAAAATTTAATAAATACCTATTTGAAAAAAATGGGAGTCCATTTGATACAAAAGAATTTACACTTTGGGTCGAAAATATTTTTAAATCAACTGGTAAAAAAGTGGGGACTACCTTACTCCGCCATATTATTATAAGTCACAATCACGGGGACGCAATTAAAAAACAAAAAGAAGATGCGAGAGTCGCTGGACACTCGGCAAAAATGCAGAGTAATTATGTAAGAGATTAATATATGAATTCACAAGTCGGAAATAAAATTAAAAATCGGGATAATACAAAAAACGATAAAGTATATACACCAGATGAAATCGCAAAAGATTGTATGGATTTAATTAGATATCATTTAAAACCAACCGACCATTTATTTGAACCTTTTTTTGGAAGGGGTGCTTTTTATAATTTATTTGGTGATAATCCAAAAGATTATACGGAAATTGATATGGGGCTCGACTTTTTTGAAGTTCCCGACGATATTCAAACTGATTATATTATAACAAATCCACCATATAGTATTATGAATGATATTATCGATAAAATGATAAATATGACAAATTTAAAAGGTTTTGGATTATTAGTTAATAATTTAACTTTAACTCCTCCAAGATTAAAAAAATTTGAAAATGCAGGATTTTATCCAACTGATTTATATTTATTTAAAATTAACTCGTGGTTTGGGTATTGTAATTTTTGGTTTTTTAAAAAATTAGATCAGAAACCAAAAGTAAGTATATCATTCAAAGATAAACAATATAAATATTAAAAGTATTTTTCTTTTTGATAATATTGTAATCGCAATCTATTATAATCATAGATTGGAATTATAACATTTCCTTTTTTAAATTCATCTTTTAGTGCCTCGTAAAAACCAGAAATGAATATTAATCCAGTTGTAACATATGCGATAAAATAAATCATGCTATATTTAATAAAGGGTTAATTTTTCTTTCTTTTTTCCGTTTAAAATGTTCATATAAACAAAATATAATTGGAAATGTCCAAATTATAAATACACCTGCTAAAATTACCTCCATATATTATATATAATTTATAAATCTGTGCCATGTGATGATGTAAGTTTGCGGGTTGGCATTCTGAAATTATCAATCGTTTTAATAATTTTATTGTATCGTCTTATTTTCTTTTCTTTTTTATTAATTTCGGTGCGGGTTGCCTTCTCTTTTAATTTTTTCGCATTCATTAATAATCTCTGACCTTTTCCGACATTACCTTTACCAATTTTAATTACTCCCGATTTTAATTCTTTCGAAATATCTGCTTTCATATTGCGTATTTTTTTTACGGTTGGCAGTGCTTTTATATCTTCATTTACGACCGCCTGCTTCTTTTTAATCGACTCTTTTTCTTTTTTTAAACCTTTTTCACCGACTCTCGCTTCATACATTTTAACCGCACCCGCAAGGTCGCCATCACTCGCTTTATGTAATTCCAATTTATTCATAAGCGATAAATGTTTTACATTACAATTTGGATTTTTTTCTTTTATACTTTTAACTAAGTCCGCCTTTTTAATCATATATATATAATATAATATAAAAATGCCGAAAGTAATTCAATCCGTAAGATTTAAAAAAAATAAGTGGACTGTTACTCAATCAAATAAATGGATGCGGGAACATAATATACCAATTAAAAAAATAGATAAAACATATTATGTTAATTATAACGCATATCGCCAAATAGACCCAAAAGAAATTAAAAAAGGAACTTACACCACAAAGAAGACCAGCGATGGGGTTGAAATTATATTCGCAGAGAAAAAATAAGTAAATAAATAATATTTAACTTTTGCCTACAATTTCCAACTTTTGCCTACAATTTTCCCCATTTTGCCTACACCCTTTAAGACTGAATACTATACTTATTATTATTATTATTTTTATTACTTAAATTAGATAATAAAATAAATAAATAAAATAATAATAAGACTGTAAATGGATTGTAGGCAATGTAGGCAATGTAGGCAGAAATATTCCAATGTTTTTATTTTTGGAAAATAAAAAATATAAAAAATACAAATGTATTTTTTATATAAGAGAAGTTGGGGAAAAAAAATGGATATTTGCCTACATATTTATAAAATCGTAAGATCATTATATTTATATCCTTTATAGTATTTTTCTTCTCCGAATTCAATTCTAAAAAGAACATCGCCATCGCTATAAAATATTTTATTTACGCACTGAAATTCACAGCATTTCGCATTTACTTTTTTATTTCCAACGATTAATTCATCATCTTCCGTTAATAGTATATGCGATTTGCCGATTTTTGTTTGAATTGGGCGAAATGCAATTATTTTAATTTCATCGCCTTCATCATATTTTGATAACTTCATATCGCTCCAATCTAAATTAGAAAATAACTTAGATTTGACTCGCTCGTAATCTTCGGTTGTAGACATTTTTTTATATATATACTATAATACTAATTGTTTAAATAGGTAGTATGTATATATATATATTTAAAGGTATGCCTAATAATAATAAATATAAAATGACTACAAACGCACAAGATTCGCAATCCGACATTTTGACTTTTATTGAAAAAGTCAACGTCACTCGATGCCGTCAAATTTTAAAACTCGATAAAGATGAATTTACATCTCAATTCTGGGATAAAAATGAAATCAATCAAGACGGCAAGAAGAGCGATTTTAAATATTATTTGATTCAGGTTAAAAAATACTGCATGTTGATGATTGAAAATGAGGGAGTATTAAAACAAAAATACAAATATGGAGCGTCATCTAATAATAAGGGGCGTATATATGTAATCGGTTTTGGTATTCAATCTTTACAACATCGCCTCCGCAATTTTTTAATCGAGGGCATTTACAAAGATATCGACATCGTAAACTGCCATCCAAATATTATTTACGATTTATGCGTAGCGAATAAAATATCCTGCAGTATTTTAAAAAATTATGTTCAAAATCGTTCTGCCGTTTTAAGTGATGAAGACATAACTAAATTTGATATTCTCATCGCAATTAATACGGATGTAAACAAAAATAAAAATGATTATATCTCGATGTTCCATCGGGAAATAACTAAAATCAAAAAAGAAATAAATGATTTACATAAAGATCTTTTTCAGACGACGAATAGTGAGAAAAATAAAAAGTCAAGTTATTTTAATCGTGTCATTTCAATGTATGAAAATATTATTTTACAAAATGCGATGAAACAGCATATCGAATATGTTGGAGTCCCGATGTTTGACGGTTTTTTAATTGATGTCAATCACAAATTTAATATATCTGATTTAAATCAAAAATCAATCAAATTCATCGAGAAACCAGTTGTAAATAATATTGAATTAGATGAACTAACCGAAAATGAACGAGAACGGACTTATTTTGCACAAAAAAAATTATTTGAACTCGAGCATTTTCAAGTTTTAAAAACGAATACATTTCATAAATTACTTACCGAGGCAGATGGTAGCAGAAAATGGGCAATGTATAAAAAAAATGAATTCAAAGACGTAGTAGCGGATTACTGGTATGAGGACGAAGAAGGTAAGCGGGCGAATTTTCTCCAAACGTGGATTGAAGACGATAAACGCCGTTTTTATGTAGATGCTGCATTTATACCATATTATAAAAATTCCCCGACATATGTCAAAGATCTAATTTTTAATACATTTGAAGAATGGAAATCCGAGAAATCTGAAAATATAGTTGATACATCAATATTTGACGATTTATTATTTGAATTATGCGGGCAAGAACAGGAGGCAAAAGATTATTTATTTAGATACATCGCCCATATATTTCAGTATCCAGAAATTAGACCCGATATCTCGATTGTTATGAGAGGCACGCAAGGTGTTGGAAAAGATACATTAATCGATATAATCATAGCATTGATGGGGCATAAAAAATATTGTTTTAGAACTGAAAACCAAGAAGAAGTTTTCGGAACATTTAATGAAACGATTATGGATTCTCTTATTTTACAATTTAATGAAACAGAGGGCAAAGATGGAGTTAAAAATCAAGAAAAAATTAAAGGACTAATCACAAAAGAAGATATATTCATAAATGTAAAAAATAAAACGAAAATGAATCAGTCAAATTATCTTAGAATCTTTTTTATTTCAAATAATAAATGTCCCATTCTCATACCATATAATGACCGCCGATTTATGGTAATCAAAGCAACCGATAAATATTATAACAATCTACCCTTTTTTGAAAAGGTTCGAGAACTGATGAAAAATAGAGAATGGATGAATTCATTATTTACAAGATTTGTAAGCGAGGATTTATCTAAATTTAATATTAAAATCAGACCCAAGACCAAGGTATACGAAGAAATGAAAGAAGATAATATTAATCCAGTATACAGATATTTAAGAGAGTTATGCGACAAAAAGAAATTTAAAAACGGTTGGATTATAAAAACAGAACAGGGGGCGAAATCCGCACCAGTTGATACATATGAAAATGACTGCTCCGATGATTCTGATGATGATGATGATAATGATGACAATGATGGAAAATTATACGCTATCGAGCCTGCTAAATTCTGTAAAAAATATTTAGCATACTGCGAACAAAATAATTTATATGATCAAATCAAATATTTTAAGCGGGTTGATCTAAAACGAAATTTAAGCGAGTTAAAACACGTAATAGTGGATAAACAAATAAGATACGATGGAAAGAACCCGACCAGAGTATTTATATTTGATTTCAAAAAGTTGAAAGAGCACTTAAACGAGTTGTATTTTACGAACGATGAAGATATTATAGAATGGTAATAAAAGTAATTTAAAGTTAAGTAGTATATATATAAATATAGATATTTATATATATTTAATAATGTGTCGTTCTGCGAATGCCCCGAATATTAAATATTATCATTACTGCGTAACAAAACATTTAGAAAATGGAGAAGTTGAATTTAAAAAATATATGAAAACTATTTCAGAAATAAAAGATAAATTGAATTTGTCCAAAAATGTTGTAAGACATGGAATTAATCCCGATTTAGATCAATATCCAAATTATAAACATTATAAAATTGAACGAGTCAAATTACCAGTTTTTGAAAATAAAGAAATAGAATATAATTAATGCCAAATCCAATTTATAATATGGATATAATATACAATTAATAATAACTTTAAATACTTAAAGTTACTATTATTTTAATAATCATAATGAGAATATATTTATTACACGATAATAAATTTGTTGCATTCGATATTAATCCAACGGACAATCGAGAATTGTATGACAGGATATATTATATCGTAAATAAAAAAAAAATGAAACAGAATCATAAAAATTATATAGCAGTGGAGGATAATAAGCGACGTAAAATCGCTTATAATAAAAAAAGAACAGCGTATATTCGCTCGTTCATCGGGTGTCTGGCGTGGAATTATTTCAAATAAATAGGGGTATAGGGTTATACCCCTATTTATTTATTTTTTTTTTAGTTTATAATTCTCATACTAATATGTAATCTATAAGGTGAATAATCATTAGTATATTTTTTTAAATAACAATATTCATTCCCATCATCATCAGTTTGAATTTTTCTTTTTTCAAATTGTTGTATCTCATACATATTTTTATGAACTCTTACCGTTCTTAAACAAAAAAGTTGTTTTGCTGTTCTCTTATAAATTACATATTTTGGCTCGTGAATATTATTGTAATCAATATAAGTCTTACCTACTTCAAATTTATTATTTGTAAGTGATGGTAATCTTTTTAAACATTGTTTAATGTTGTATGATTTCATTTTGAAGGTGCTGTCGCTCTTCTATGATATACTTACTACCGACGCCTTTAAGTAGTTTTCGGGGAGCGATTGGGGGGTATTAGGGGTTTAAAGGGGGGTAGTATTAAGACTGAGTGATCATTTCGTGAGAGTT
>Ga0209232_1000600_pt1 | contig 21670 bp, 41 predicted proteins | sample ETNvirenome_2_60_FD_184066 | JGI IMG/M metagenome (GOLD analysis project Ga0209232, IMG submission 184066) | Marine viral communities from the Pacific Ocean - ETNP_2_60 (SPAdes) (version 2) | ecosystem: Environmental > Aquatic > Marine > Oceanic | place: Pacific Ocean | collected 2013-06-22
CAACAACGAAGAGCCCCCGGACAAAATAGCAATCAGGGAACAGCCTTTAACTGGGTAGTTCCAACTGGTGTATCCAAAATAAGAATCACAGCTGTCGGCGGTGGTGGTGGTGGTGGCCATTATGGAAATAGCTACTACGGAGATGCCGGTGGAGGTGGAGGTGGTTTCGCTTCTGGTGAATTTAACGTATCCGCAGGAGCTACTCTAGCTTGCACTGTCGGTGGTGGTGGTTTTGGTTTTTACGGTGGTAGTAATGGTTGGGGAGGCGCTGGCGGCCCTACAACTGTTACAGGATCAAATATCAATATCGAAGCAACTGCAGGAGGAGCAGGATACTATCAAAGTAACGTCGGTGCTGGTGGTAATGGAACCGCGTCTGGATCTGCTTTAATCTCAGGCACTAACTTAACAGCTAGTGGAGGTAGAGGCGGATACGGCTCTGGTAACGGTTTCGGATGGGGACCAGAAGGATACCCAACAGGAGGTGGCGGAGCCGCAGGTAGTTGGGTAGGAACAGGTGGAAGAGGAGGAGATGGATCAAGTGGAGGATACCCTCACGGAGGAGGCGGAGGAGGAGGAATTGGAGGTCGAGGTGGCGATGCCGGTAACTTCAGTTCTCCTTCAGACTCCAATTATTGGTCAGCAGGTGGTGGCGGATCCGCAGGCGCAGGTCGTAACTATATCCAAGATGGTCCTTGGTCTTCTCACCAATCCTATGGAGGTGCAGGCATAGCAGGATCCGTAAGTTCGGCTCCAGGCTATACCATGGAATGCCCTAACAGCAGTAATGATGCTGCTGGTAAAGGTGGTAACAATATGTACACTGGCTATACATCTGATAACTGGAAGAAAGCGTCTAACGGTGCTCGTTATGGTGATGGAGTTGGCTCTAACCAAAGCACCTTCGGCGGCGGCGGCGGAGGAGGCGGCGGCGCTTATACCGTTTCCATCGGTGGCAGTGGTGGCGGCGGCGTTACCTACAGTGCGAAGTCATTTAACGGTCTTCTCGGTAGATGTGTAGGAGGAGGAGGCGCAGGAGCTCCTAAGAACGACAATAACTATGGTGAGCAAGGGCATGCAGGAGGAGAAGGTGGATCCGGTGGTGGCGGTGGTGGTGGCACTACACAAACCAGCCACGGAAATGGCCACTACAACTGGCAGTCTTGGGCAAGCTTTAGTCCTGTCGACTTAGCCTTATATATTCCATCTAGTACTGCATCGTCTCAAAGTTACTGGCAGTCAGGTCAAGGTGGACATGGCGGAGCCCTTGGTGGTGGTGGCGGTGGTGGATATCACTGCGCTGGTGGTGCTGGTGGAATCGGCGGTGGCGGCGGTGGCGGCCATGGTTGGGTCTATAGCTCCCCAGGTGCTGGTGGTCCTGGCGGCCCCGGTTATCTCCTTATTGAATGGTGATTTATTATGGCTAAATTTGCTTTAATTTACGACACAAGAGTAGCGGATGTTTTCGATACCGACCCAGGTCTCTCTGGGTCAACAGTCGTCGAATGTCCCGATACAGTAAAACCTAACTGGCTTTACGACGGATCGAGCTTTTCGGAAGATCCCGCTTCAAATCCTCCAGAGGTTGCAATACCATTGAATGCAACTCAGGCTGATAGAGATGCAGCGATTGCAGCACTTCCTGAAGGCGCTTTCGTTGATATAACATCTGCTGACGCAGTGGCTTGGAAGAAGGCTCAACAAGATGCTTCTGATGCCTTGGCTCCAAATCCTGGCTAAGTAGACGCTTCCTGAATCTTCTATACAATGCTGTTAGGTATGTATAGAAGATGTCTCAGGAGCAATACGAAAAAGCTATCAAGTCTACTAGAAAATTTGATGAGATACAAGTTACTCCACTAAGGCGTCAGATTTTCTCGACGCCTATTTTTTGTGCCAAGGATTTAAGAGAAGAAGGTGAAGAACTAAGAAAGAAGGCTATTGATTTAGCTTATAAAACTATTGAAGGACAAACAGAAAGTGGATTAGTATCCGAAGGATGGAATGATGCAACTATTACTGGAGACAAAAAGAGACAAAGTAAGATGGGTGTTACCAGTTTCTTTGGCCAGAATTTATGTAATGAAAAAGAATGGAAATTTTTCAATGACTATGTTGCTCAACTATCTTACGAAGTATTAGCAGAAACAATAGATCCCTATCTTCTAGAAGGTCTAAGCCTTGCCAATAGTTGGGTCACTGTTTATCCCAATGGCGCTTATGTACCAGAGCATATACATTCCATGTTTGAAGTGAGTGGAGTGTATTACTTGCAAGCTGATGGAGGTGATATTAGTTTTAAAGATCCTTATTGGGTGGGTAAGACTATGAATATATGGGGGCAAGGGGAAAAGATCTTTCCTCATGGTGCAGTGACAATGGATTACGAAGCAAATACTGGAGGAATAATGTTGTTTCCTTCATGGTTGCCTCATCGTACTAAACCAAACCCAAGCGATAAAGATCGGATCATTTATAGTTTCAACTTATCTACTAGCAGTGCAATTAGACGATTATGCCAGTTGAATTTCGAAGACAGTGGGATGAATAGATAACATGTTAGGTGATTTCTTCGTATTACATGACGTCCTTTCTGCTGAAGAGTGTCAGCAATATATTGACTTCTATGATTCACAATCCAAGCCTTCCTTAATAGAAGGCAAAGGGGAAGTCTCTGATGTACGTCGTTCAGAAAATAGTTTCTTGGAATTGAATAAACTCCAGACAGATCCCGTTTTATTGAGTATCACTCAAAAACTAACGGCAGTTTTTTCTGAAGTTGCTTATAACATCTTTAGAAGAGAAATTAAGCATATAGAAAATATTCAATATACAAAATATAAAGAGGGCGATTACTACGATTGGCATATTGACAGTGGTCATGATTACGCATCTTTTAGAGATATTTCAGGAACCATAGAATTATCACCACCTGAAGATTTCGAAGGAGGTGAATTATGTTTCTTCCCTACGGAAAACCATTCCACAGCAAAACAAGGGACTTTGATTATCTTCCCTTCGACTATGGCACACAAGGTTAAACCTGTGACATCTGGTATAAGGAGATCTTTGGTCGTTTGGGCTGGCATCGAAGATCCTTCTGTTGCGAGATGGGATACTAGAAATAAAAATGATGTTCAAAGATTGTTGTGGGGTGTAGATAAATGACGAGATATCCAGAGGAGCACCGAGAAGTACATCAACTATTCGCTAGCCATCTATACACGTGTGATTTAGATGATCCTTTTAATGAACTTAAGGATCACAAGGAAGACCAAGGTCATGTATATCCAGGAGAATACTGGGGCGCGCAGCAAAATAGTGAAGCAAAAATAGAGAATTACAATCCTGACTACCGTGTATTAGAAAAATTTCCAGAAACCAAAGAAAAAATTTTAACAATCTGCAGGGATTATTTACAAGGATATTTTGGATATACCAAAAATGATTTTTTAATGAGCACGTCATGGATAACTATCACACCTCCGAACGTCATTTCAACGGAACATAATCATCGTGGAGCCTTCTTTAGTGGAGTGTTATATTTTGACGAGTATGACGAGAAATCAGGAAGGTTAGTATTTATTGATCCTTTGACCTCATTAAAACCATATAATCTTGAGAGTGTATATGAAATGGATAGAGATAAATGTTGGTCATATGTAATTACACCAGCCCATGGCAGACTCTGCTTATTTCCTAGCTATTTACGACATAAAGTTGAAAAGAATACATCAGATGTTACACGTTATTCTCTTGCTTTCAATATCCTTCCTAAAGGTCGGTGGAACGTATCAGATTCCGATTCCATGATCGACAGCGAATGGTTTGCTGAGTAAAATTATTCCAGTCTGCAAATTAAAATGACTTACCCAAGAGAAGTAAGAGAACAACAGAATCGCTCTGAAATGATGGAATGGTTGTATAAAGTGTTCGACAGAGATAACGCACCTCTTGGAAAAAGAAATACTTTTATTGGACTAGCTGACGAATATCGTTTATACCTAGGCAAAGAGGAGATGGATAGGATATGTAGCCTATGGCATGACGAGAAGACTAGATCATCTGCTGAAGCGGCAATCAAAGCTAGACCTCCTGTTATCTCCCATGATTCGTCATCCGATTAGCACTAACCAGCAAAAGATAGACTCGATGGTTGCTACTCGTGATTTTCTTTTACGATTAACTAATGTTCAACAGGAACCACGTATTCCTAGAGAAGTTAGAAGAGAAGCACGTACCTTGTTACGACACTATCCTCCGAAGAGGGAATTGAAACCGATACTAGAAAAAGAATTTAAGATTTAATCCCTTTTCAACATATAAAATTGTAGATAGAAAAGATATAGCAATGTTTATGGCTTTGACTCAAACTACAATACGTTTCAACATCAGTGCTAATGGTGTAGTTAAAGAAGAAGTACTAGGTGTCCCTTGTAATCAATGTGAAACAACGACCAAAAAGATAGAAGCTGAGTTAGGAGATATTGAAAATAGAGTGTATAAAGCTGATTATTACGAGCCCTGCTCTATCGATCAGCCTCATATACTGTCACAAGCCGAATAAAATATTACATTTTGTATATAAAATTAGAAGTGTTAACCAAAAACAGAATTCCGTGCTAAAGACACTTTATAGCGCAGCTGCATTAACTTTGATTGCTGTTCCTGCATCATTTGCTGGACCTTATATTAATGCAGAGACCAACGCTAATTGGACAGACAAAAAGTATACAAACGCTACAACCGATGTTCATATCGGTTATGCAGGTGCTAATGACACTGGTAAGGTTTCTTACTACGTACAAGGTGGACCAGCTTTCGTAGCTGTTAAAGATGCAGACACTGAAACACGCTTTTCAGGTAAGGCTGGTGGTAGCGTTGCTATCGCAGAAGCTACTGATGTTTATGGTGAGTTTTCTTTCCTTACAGGTGAAGAAGAAGAAGATTTCGCTACAGGTGGAAAGCTAGGAATTAAATACAGCTTCTAGTCTTGTTAATTGAAAGTTAGGCCGTCTGTGTAACAGCAGGCGGCTTTTCTTTTTTCTGATAAAAGAACTCCACAAAAGCTTTGCAATCAGGACAACCTAGGATTGTGACCGCATTCCATGGTTTGTAATCATCGCCGTATAAATTTTGATCCAAAGAACAAGTATCTCCTTGGATAAGTTCAGCGGAACAGTTTAAACATTTCATATATATATCCTAGTTAGAATAAGGAATATTGAATATTTGTCGGGACAATGCTCTTCGCAGGACAGAATCCAGGAATAAGAAAGATCATTGGTTGGCAAATGAGCTATCCTCCTAAACCTATATACGAAGGAGATGGCATGCAAGCTTTTGCAGTTCCAATGGATAAGCCCGGGGCATTCCCAGGACAGGATAAGAGTAAAGAACGTCATGACGAGGGTTGGCCTCCTCCTGCTCCACTCGCACCTAAAGTGGATGGCGGTACTGATATTCAGAATTTACTAAGAAGTCTTGGTTTACCAGACACTGACATAGCTATGGGCAACCCTAGCTTTGACATTGGGGGAGGTCATAATAAGGCCAAGAGAGGTGCAAAAATTTACAATAAGATAAGAGCTAATGACAATATGAATGAAGTAGAGATAATCAAGAAAATGCTTGGCGGTCCTGCTCTACCTCCTTTCTAATCATGAATGATCTAGACAAAATCATTGGGAAGCTCAACTCAATGGAGGGTAAGAATAATTTTGAGAAATTAATTCTATTAGCTCAAGCAGGTGATGTAGCTGCTCAAGCTACTCTCAAAAGTGTATGGAGTGGTGTACAAGCTTCGGATCAATTAGCTCGCAAAGTAGTTAGCGGTGTACAAGGAGCAGATCAAGTCGCTCGCGATGTCGTTCCACCTATCCTTAACAGGACTGGAGAGATTCTTTCTGGAGCAGATCAAGCTGCTCGGCAGGTGGCTGAAGCGGTTCAAAGAGAAGCAAGAATACAAGGAACAGGAATATCTAAATTTGTCAAAGGACTGACGGCTCCTGCTGGCACTATGACGGAAGGTGATTTCGCTGCTCAGTTTCCAGAGCAATATAAAGATGGAAAAGCAAGTGCGTTAAAAGTGTTCCTTAATTCTTCTGAAGCTTTTGATTTAGCTTTAGCAGAATTCAGGTCTCAAGGTTTATCAGAAGAAGAATCTAAAGTAGCTGCCTCTGCGAAGATATCTCAATTACAAGGAAGAGCTCCGAGCAAAACAGACAGCGTTGAAGCACGTACTCCATTCGGTCCTGAGACTCGTGCAAGAGTGGAGCAACTGATCCCTACTGTTCAATCAGGCAAAACTTTAGATGCATTAGTTGGAGATTGGTCTGAAAACCTTGTAGTCCAAGGTATCACTAATACAGACATCAATGCTAAGGAAGTGTCAAAGGAAACGATTGTTGATAAAATGAAGAAAACTCCCACGAAGAAAAGTCTTGGGGGAATGCGAATGGCTGGTAGATATGGAGCAGGAATCCTAGCAGCATTAGCAGGTGGATACGGACTAAGTGAACTTTACAAACCACGTTATGCCTCAACTTCAGCCCAAGATAGAGAAACAGCAGCGTAAGTTAATTAAATTAGCGACCAAAGCAGAGCAATGTGTTTCCCGACAAGAAGCACAAAAAATCATTAAAAAGGCTGATAAAGCCTATAAAAAACTCTCCGATACTCATGAACGAACTAGCTGACCCGTCAACGATTCAATTAGCTTTTTTATTTCCTTTCATACCTCTTATAGCTGTCGCTATTGTGACATATGCCTTAGGCTATGACCTAAGGAATGATAATGAAGACGATGATGACGACGACGATAGAGGTACATTAGTACCTGCCTATTACCCAACTTAAAACGTCTACTATTAATGTAGATTAATTAAATGAAATGGCTACTACGGCAGATAAAAAAATTCCACAAGAGGAAGAGCCGAAGAAGAAGGGTGTCTTTCAGGCGTTAAAAGAAAAATTAGACGATAAAGAGGAACAGTTCGAATACATCTCAGTTTTAGTGAGATTGGTAGTTGTTGCTTGGTCCGGGGCGCTAGTAACTTTAAATTATCTGCCAGAGATTCCTGGGTTGACGTCAGGGGAAAAACAGGATATAACTTTCCCGGCTAGTCTCCTGGCTTCGTCGCTTGCAAGTTTTGGCCTGGAGAAGAGTGCAAAAAAACAAGGAGATGGTACTTACAATGTGAATCCAGATGATAAACCCTTAAGCAAGAAAGAATTACTATCTTTATTAGGTAATCAGAATAGTGGCTATCAAACAATTAGAGTTGAGCAGCCAATTAGAATATTAGGTGCAGAAGTGGTAGACTCTTCTAAAAAATCATGACTTGCGATAATCCTTCACATGTAGACGCCTCTCAGGAGACCCGTCTGACAGTACAAGCTCTTAAAATCGAGAGATTGGAAGAGAAGCAAGACGAGTTACGTGAACGTCTCAAAGTCGTAGAGAAGTGGGTGATAGGGGCTGCAGCAGTATTAGCAGCTGGGGTTACCCTCATAGGATTTGCCACTAATATATCGAAAGCATATTTATGATCGAAAAAACAACAGACCCACAATTAATCCTCTTAATTGGTAGCTTAGTAACCATTCTTTTGGGTGCTATGAGTTACGGAATTTATTTAACTCTTGGAAATGGATCTAAAAATTTAAGAGATCCCATTGATGAACACGCCAAAATGCACGAGTTGGGAATAGCTCACGGACATCGAAAAAAATAATTACCTACTATAAGTAGAGAAGTCTGAATTTTTCCCATGAAGCGCGTAGTCTTACCAGCGCTGTTGCTTACATCCCTTGCAGCGCCTGCGATGGCAGATATAACGCATAGTCTGAGTTCTTCGGTACAGCTTACTGTAGATGGGGCCTCATCAGTTGCAACCAGGCTGGGGTCAACATATGCGGTAAGTGGTACGAATATCAAAGTAGGTACCGGTAATAATGATTCGTTTGGTGGATTAACAGCCGGATCGGCTACTGCAGCAGCGACGATGACGGCTGGGACCTACGTCCAAAATACCCCCGGAAATCAGTTCAGTTTTTCCGAAAGTTGGCTCCAAGGAGACGCTATACCTGGCATTAACGCCGGTTCAACTGTGTCAACAACCACCGGTCAGGTAGCTTCTATTCCGGCTTTCGGTAGCACCACCACGTTTGCTGGGGGAACTAAAGGCACCTTAGCTGGTGGAGTATCGAGTTTAGCTGGTGGAACAATTACGTCATTAACCGCCGGCGGATCTGGTACAACTGCAATTGGACAATTTATATCTACTCTTAACGTGAAGTAGATGTCATATGTCTACTCATGCATCCGAGAAACTGGTTGCCCCGATTGTTGGCGCCATATCGAAATTAAAGTATGTCGTAATTGCGGCGGGTGTCTTTGTCATACCTGCAGGTGCGGTTCCGGTAGTACCAAATTTTTCGTCCGGTCAGCTGACCCAAACAACAACGTCGCGATCTGTGATATCTGAGGCGATTGTCTCTGAAGATTTTGCGACAGGCTGGCAATATACTGTGTCCGGTACAGGTATAAATTTAAATGGTGCATCTATTGAACCAGCTGCCATAATCAATACAAATACAACTGCCGCGTCAGGAATAACGACTAAATGGACAGGTCTCGACGTGAACAACAAGCCAAACTGGACTCTGACTCAACCAGGGGGTTCATTCCAATTTCAATCCAGTTACTCCGGACCCGGACTTCAGAATCGCACGACCATAACGAGGACAATAGAAACGGACACAACGATAGAATCGGTTTCCGTATTTTCTCAGTAATACCAAGGGTTCTTAGCGTTTTAATGCTATTCCCTTTCTGTCCTATCGTCAAGGCAAGTGACGTAGGAGGAATATCTGCTACCTCTAATCCGGTCGCTAATTCTTCCGGTCAAGCGAATGTTAATGCGTATCAAGTGTTGACAGGAAATTTTATGCAGTCAGGTTTTACTAATGGTGTCGTTTGCCAATCAGAGACATTAACAATATCGCCTTATATAGGACGTTCTGCAAATATTAAAGAGCCTTTTTTCGAAACTTACGAAGATCCGGTATACGATGTCAGAGATATTGATGGCGATGGTGCTCCAGACAATCCTGGAGATATCCTTTGGTATAAGACAGTTCAAACTCTGCAGAAAGACAACTACTCTTTGAATATGGGGGTTACTGCTCAGTGGAGTAGACCCTTAGACAAGCAGATGATGTCTCTTTGCAAAGACGCTGCTGCTACTGAAATAGCCCTAAGAAAGGCAACATTAAATTTACGGGTTTTAGACTATGAAATTTCTCGACTTAAGCATTGCGGAAATCTAGCTAAGGAGGGCATTGTATGGGATCCGACCAGCAAATATAAAGTTATATGTGAGGACGTTTTATTAACTTCGCCTCCTGGTGTCTTATTAAATCACAGTCATTCACTTGATCCTATTACTTTCGATTCTTCCTCTGCTCAAGCATCCTCTCTCGAACAGACAGAATCTTCTCAGGTTTCCTCAGAATCTTCTTTAGAACAGTCTTCGTCACTTTCTTCGCAAGAGGTTTCACAACCTTCATTAAATACTGTTGGAGAGGTTGGCCCACTAGGGCCACCCCTAGAGTTGCGCCTACAGCTATCGAAGTAGTGTTAAGGATCGTCTGAGGAGGAGGTGTGTAGTTATTTATAACGTTGAGCAAAGCAATATCTTCGTACAGGGTGATACATTCTCCTTCAGAATTCTTTTTATAGCCTTTTACAATCTTCGTACCATATTTACCATACGCTCCCGGTGGGGGGCTTCCTGGTCTGGGACAGGGAAGATTAACGTCAACAGGGTTAATGGCGTTAACATCGAGATCAGGAATATTAGAGACCTGACCTGCTCCCTCTGTATTGGACTCATCCGTTTCATCTTGGGTCTCCTCAGATTTATTATTTCCTAAACCACTAACTGCTCCCAAATTAGGAGTAGTATCCATCGGAATAACTACTAATTCTTTACTTGGATCAAACTCAGGAGGATTGAAGTAGGGCATACCTGGCCCTGTACACAGCGTGAGCGTTCCCTGAGGATCGTCTTCTATTAATTTGTTATTACCTTGTGTCTCTCTGGCTTCAACGCAACCAGGCATCTCTACGGTTGGGAAGCCTATCTGAAGAGTGACAGGCGGGGCTTGAGGAATGCTTAAAGGTAAATCAATTGCCCATGTCGGAATCTGTGGGACGTATACATCCCTGACTCCTATCCGAGGGATGGAACCCACTGATCTTACTTACTAATTGGCAGAACGCCCCCAGTGGTACTAGGAATAGATAGAAAACTGCTAGAACCACCAGAAGAATTACCACCGATACCAGGTAATGCACCTTTGATTTGAGATTCGACCAAAGGTCCGACTTGTTCAATTAATGCCTTTTTAATTTTTTCTTGAGTCGTTGGCGATTTCAGGTAAAAATATCCTGCGATTGTTCCACCGACAAGGCTCCCAGATAATACCAAGCTTGCAGCAGCGAGAATAGTTGGTAGGTTTTTCATAATTTTTTAGGGGCCACTTCTAATTTTAGTGAGTTTGAAGTAGTGAAAGCAAAAGTATTTGATAGTTTGATTTTACAGTTAATGTAACTGAAATCATTATTTGACGCCAGAACACTGGGGCTCTTACGTTTTCGGTCTTGTAGACCTATCACCTCGAGCCGCACGGAAACGTTTCCGTCAGTCGATCAAAGACGAATGGGGATGTTGTGCTTACTGCGGTGAATATCATGTTCACCTCACAATCGATCACGTGAAGCCAAGAACGCAAGGCGGCAGTAGTATGCGATCAAACCTTGTACCTGCATGTGTTAGATGTAATTCGAACAAAGGATCATCTAATTGGCGTGAATGGTACAAGAGCCAAGATTTCTTTTGCGCTAAAAAAGCGACCAGAATTGAAATCTGGATCAGACCTCAAATACCTGAGGAATGGGATTTATGGAGCAAAATCGGAGGAACTTTAAATGACCAAAAGTCGAGGGTTGACAGCAGAACAACAATTTATGCTTCATCGAATTGCTTTAGAGATTCAGAGTCTAAGTCGAGACGAGTTGCATCAGGCATTACTCGATTGCTGGGAGGCTCGATTTCGGCAGAAGCAGTCCTTCATTGCTAGTGCTAAAGAAGCAGGCTTTTCATTCCAATTCAACGAGGGAATTGCGGTTATGCCTGCAACTGCCGTAGAAGAATTCGAAGACTTTCATGGACATGCTCCTACATGGGAAGATGCAGAGGATTATTTAGAGCAGATACAGGAAAATGTACACATGGAATTAGACATGGATGCAATTGTCCTTGAACCTGAGGAATAATGTGTATACACTATGACTGATTCAAGTCTTACTCAATGGAAGCATTAATAGCAGTTTCAGGTGCATTAGTCGGTATTACGTTATCTCAGGTGATTGGCTTTCAAGTCAAGCGAGGCAAAGCTCCTGATGATTCTGTAATAGACAACAGAGTTGCCGCAATAGAAAGAGTTATACCTACCTTGATTCCGCGAGATGAGGTTTCTAAAGCAATTAGTAAGGTTCCTCCATTAGTCATGCAGGCAGTGCAAGAGGAGATGAATGCTATTGGAATAGCGGCTTCTAGACCTTCTCCTATTACTTCTTCCTCTCCCATAGTGTCTGCTCCCCCTCAAATGCCAAACGCGGGTCCCGACCCTGCAACAATGGCTGCAGCTAAAGCAAATGAAGAGAAGATGAAAGAATTAAATGAGTTGCTAAAGAAATTTAATATTTAAAGGCAATGGATGGATATGAAACTCATTGGTTAAAACAGGAAGACGCTGACAAAATCGAAGCGTTTGTTTTTAATGAAGAAATCTATTGGACATTCACTCCAGACGTAACCTTTCCTGCTGCTGTTAAAAAAGATCCAATAAGTACAAGGATATCAGGATTCAATGCTTCTATTATTAGAGATGGTCTGCCATCTAAAGTTGTCAATAATTTAGCTAGACTTTTAGATCATATGAATTTCAATGCAATTACAAAGCATTTAGATCAATATAGAGACCAGAGTTTTAATATAAGAAGATTACAATTTTGGATGTATCCCAATAGACAAGGAGCAGGCAAAATTCCTCATCGTCCTCATATAGATTTCGGGGAATACAACAAAACAGGATTATATTTTGTTAATGATTGCGAGGCTGATACTGTTTTCTTCAAGATCAAAGATCAATACAAAGAAGAGTTCAAAAAAGAAATTGAAGATGGATATCAGTTGTATTTACTATTCCAGACTAATAAGCTAACGATGAATCATTTAGAGGAAATTCATCGCGAGAAGTCTGAGAAAGGTAAATTAGTATTATTTGATGGTTATACAATCCACGCAAGCTCATCTGCAGAGGATGAGATTCGTGTCACTTTAAATTTTAATTTACAACCAGTCACATGAAATTACGTTTAAGAAAAAAAGCACCTCAAATATGGGGTAATATTATTCAGAAACATATTGAAGATGTTCCTAAAAATTTAGATATTATCAAAAAAGAACTTCGAGAAATTCAAACAGGGAACCCTTTCCTGAAATCTAGTCATAGTACTGTTTTATATGATTTATATAGAGAGTTAGATTTTATATTAAGACCGTTAATTAGTTTTCAGAATATTCATCGTACAACAATGTTAGTCACTACAGATGATCAAGGGGAAGCAATCTTAGATCCTGATACACAAGAACCTGTATTTACCCGACAGCCTAATCCTGATTTAGATAATCAAAAGAACAACAGTCGATATTGGATTAAGTATTGGTTAAATATATTTAATACAGAAACAAATTTACATAGTCATAAAGGTAGTTACGCTGGATCTTTATGGATCGAGCCAGGACAATCTGTTACTGTATTCCCTGACGTACATGAAGAAATAGAGAATAAGACAGGATTACTGTTATTAAGCGATTCACAGAATGTTCATTACCTAAAGAAACATCAATATGAGAAAAATGAAATGGCCGACGAATCAATTAGTATCGGTTTCGAAGTATATAATATGGAATATTTTGAACGTGAAAATATAGATATTTCTGATTACAAAGATTTTGATTTAATGCCTTTGATATAATTTTTCATTCATTCCTTTCAACCAATACTTAAAGCTAGATATAGACCAAGGACCATACTTATAAGTACTAGGATAAGCAGCCTCTGCAATCTTGATAGTTTCTAAAGTTTGATTCTTTGCGAAGTGCAACGCATCTGTAAACTCTGGATCAGCCAAAGTTAATCCTTCTGCGTATTTCCAAAACGGAGTGTCGTATTGGGACCCAAATTTATAGTGCCATAAAATAAAATTCTGTACCTGTTGAATATGTCTTTTAATATCAATCACTGCATGGTGAGGAGCCCATCCTTTATTACCAACAAACTGATACGATAGTTTTGCCCAAGTTTGGTATGTAGAGATAGACGTCGACTCCATAGGTTCCAAGAAAAACAATCTATTACCATTCAAAATAATACGGTTATCTATAACAGGATTCTTGGCTACGTAACTATTAAACGTCAAATTGTCAGTTACTGTGACGTCAAAATTTTTGGTAAAATTCTTTTCAGCATCTTCCCGCGAGGTTATATCTTTGTTATATAAATAGCCAACAGATCTGCTGTACGAAGGAGAAGTTTTATCGGTAGGAATAACAAAAGTCCATCCATCTTCTGTTGCGATATGTTTTGTAAAAGGATCTGTATTAGGTTCGTTTGGTTTACCTAATACAGCAGCATTTATAGGATTAATGAGTGGATCATAATCTTCAAAACTTGAAGGTTTCCCTCTGCAATCAACAATATAATCTGAATCGATGTTTGATATATCGTTTACTTTTTGTCTTTTAACTTTGAAAGAATTAGAGTTCAAGACAAATGATTGCATCTCCCATGGGCAGAAATGCACAGCAATATGATTACCAGGGAAAGGATGAAAAACATCCTTATTAGTTTTACCCCAGTTTTGGTACAAGATACCTAGCTTTGGGGTGGCATTAATTTTATTGGAATAATAATTAAATTCTTGTTCTAAAGCACTCCAAAGTAACTGAGGTTGAGGCGGAAATGTAGCTTGACCTACTTTTTCTGATTCGCTATCTGGGTCGTAAATTAATTCAATTTCATCGATACCTCTACCTAGGGTCACCCATTTATCAATCTTGGCTAGCCACGAGTACTCGAGGGCAGTAAAACATCCTGCGTTGCCTGCACCTACAATTGTAACTTTAGTCATCGACGTACCTTTTTAAGTTGAATATATAGATTGGTATAAGCAGCAATTACCAATAAGACTAATAGAAACGTATTAACTGTCACCTACCATCTCCTTTTGTGAAGGTTTCATCGTCGGGACCTGTAAATCTGTCGTCGATTCCCCATCCATTCCTTTGGTACTCCATGAGGAAGAGGAGGCAGCATCCGGCATGGGCGAGGTGGGAATAGCCTGTCTCGGGGTCATTGTCCTCTCCTCTCCACCAGGCGAAGAGATGCCTGCAGAGGGCGGCAAAGTAACGCCCCCACTCAGTTCCCCTACACCAGTTATTAGAACTATACTTTCGAGCACCGTAGCCGAGAACGTCAGCGATGTCTCCAACAGCTTGCCAAGGGATGAGATCAAAGCGAGTCTTTTCCATATATGAATCCATTGTGCCTAGGATAGTAAATGAAGCAAGCTTTTACATCTAGTGTTAAAAGGAGATCCGGCAGCTGCGTACAGAAATAAACTTTCACCTTTGGTTCAGAAATTCTTAGCAAAAGCTAGAAAAATGAATCACGATAGTCAATCATATGGTGGAAGTACGGGAGGAAGAAAGAGCCTTACAGGAAGTACTGGTATCAATGTTATGAATCAACGAGCTTCTGAACAAGGAGTTAAGCGTCAAATATTTGATCAAGAGGTTAAACCATTTAGTGCAGGAAGGGAAATATGGGAAGGAAAGAAAAAATTATACGAAGATCTAGGGACCTAATTAGCACATCGAACTTCTACTAATCTTCTGGTTAATGGTTTGACAATGAGCTTATTACCTCTTCGAACCGAGTTGTAGTGCTGTACATCTTGAGCAGAAAAATTATCAATCATAAATCGACAAGATTTTCCATGGCTCCATAGAGGATCAACATCTTCAGGATCCCACCATAAAACAAATTCAAAAGGAGGGTCAATTGTTTGCTTGTAATTTGGCAATGATTGATGAAGCTTGTGAATGCGACCTGCTAATTCGACAATATTGTTATAAATTTCTTGAGTGAGTTTCGATCTAGAATCTTTATCGAAAGGTAGTGCATCTTGCCACGTGATCCAAGAATCATAGACAATAGACCTAATCGTTAAATATTTATTACCATCAGGAGCCATAAAAGAATCAGGAGGATTATCCATTATCTGACTATCTATTTGACTCATGAATGATAGTTATATGGTTTCTTGTTAGCGACTTTGTAGGATTTTTCCCAGTCACTATCACCACTGTATTCGTTAAATACAATACGTCCAATAGGATTGAAGGCGTTATTGAATCTAGAAACGGCTGAATGGAATAATGCAGGAGGAGAAGGAGGAGGCAAGAAGAAAATTGCAGACCAATCAGCAGGTGCAACTGTTCTATAAACGTCTAATTCATCGTCGTACCAACAAGGCCTTAAACGTTTGAAAGGTATGCAGACAGGGAAATCCCAAATCCAAGGCGACCTGATCAATGCTTCATTGTGGGCGAGCCAAAGAATAGCTTGGTTTATATTGCCTTTTCTATATTCTTTAAGTGTTTTATTTAGTAGTCGACGTGTCAATACTGCTCCAGCTGGTGCTCCTATAAAAGCACGTTTTTGCAAAGGAGCATCCCATTCTTTACTGACAATATCTTCTAGCGTATACAATTCTCTATCATAAAATCGAGCAGCTTCGACTAAGGTATTAATTTGGTTGGTGGAATAAGGATCAAAATCAATAGCCCCCATTACTGATTTAGCCCCAAGAGTGACGTCCTTTGGTGGAGCTAGATCACATTTTGCTACTGACATTAAAGCTCACTCATCATCTCTTCTATACGTTTAGCAGGATTTTCTCGAGGTAATTTTAAAATTGATCCTCCCGATTTATCTATCAAAATAAAGCAAATCTCTTTTTTAAAATCTGTTGTATCAAAAATATTCAAGGCATCTTTGCAGAATTCAATAACTATGGTGTCTTTATTTTCTTCCGCATCTTTAAGATCTTGCTCCATCATGAATTTATTAACGTAGTTCTGCCTTTCTTGAACATGCTCCGACAGGAGGTTTAATATGATTGCTCCGTCTCCTAAATAACCTCTAATAGTATCAAAATGCCTGATCATATCAGACATGATCGCTTCGCAAATTCTTACGTCTAACTCCTTAGATGCTTCTTTGTTAGAAGCAGCAACTGTTTTATCTATTAATTCTGGGAAGAACTTCGTTAAAAGTTCTACGGGTTTGGGTCGCGCCATGCAAGAAATGCCTCTGAAAATCTACTAAGAGCAAATCAAAACGCTCCTCTGCTGATTTTATAGCGGTGACCACAGTAGTCAACGTTTCATCGCTTTCAATCACGTCTACCAAATCTGCTAGTGCAGAATGAGACTCCATAAGCAACTGCATTGCTTGTTCATCTGTTGGCTTCATAGTGCTACTTCTAACCTGCAACGGAATGTGTTAGACCACCACTGATAGATATCAGGAGACCAGTCGTGGACATGCTTTTGAATTAATCCCATTACGTTCCTCATCTCATAAGGATGGCAAGGCCTGGAGTTGTAATCAAGAAGATTGAGCCACGCACGTAGGCTACCAGTCATAGTAGCTCTTTGCATGATGTTGACTGTCAAAAATTGCTGAGCCATTGTTTCTGACATACCTCTATTCCGCTGATGGTCATAATCCATGGCAGCAGAATTAGAGATAGCTAAATGATTGTCTCTATCAGCACTACTCCAAGGTTGTCTATGACCATGATGGTCAGGATAGTTACCTTCTCTCCTAGAGTAGAAAATACTTTCTAGTGGTTCGTTGTTATCTTTAGATTGACGAATAGCATCTCCAGCACTGCTTAAAGATTGCAGATTGATATTAAATTCATTTTCTTTCGTTAATTGAGACAAGGTAAGATGATCTGCTTTTATTTGCAAGGTTAAATAAGCATGATCCAAGCAACTATAGTCACCCCAACCTGGGTCTCTTTGGCTAAGACCTCTGTAATGTTGTACAACTAATGAACCTGATGTTCTGTCGTCAAAATAGTTTTGATCAGTTTCTATATCTTCTAAGAAATGATTGTTTGTCTCGCTATATAAAGCAGAGTAAATAACACGTTGAGGTGTTTCCGTTGCCGATATTTTCGTAACTCGAAAAGGTTCGAATTCGGGGGTAGACATTCAGTCGGAGTTCGATCTGAATAGAAAGTATCGTTAAACGCTATCGATAGCAATAGATGTCAATGAGTGAGTATATTAACTTATCTAACTTTGTTTCAAATGATTAAGGTTAATCGTCGTCCTTATCTCCGTAGAGTTTATCGTAGTAATAGTCAAACATTTCCTTAGGATCACCGTAATCGGGAACTGTAAACTTAGGCCCTGTCGAATTTCCGTCCTTATCCCAACCTATAGCATTTGCCATATTTCTTTTATTAATGAAACGCAACTCGTTCGCTGAATTACGAGAATTTTGATGGAGCTTATTAATATGTATCATTGCACTATCTGTTAGACGGTTTCCGAAACTAGCAGCAGCACTAAGTCCTGGAGAGTCGGGATCTATTTCGTAAGCAGGTAATGTTGCACTGTATTTATTCCAATCGTAGTTATCAGGATCATTCTGATCGTTAGGGTCAGGGTCAGGGTCAGGGTCAGGATCGGGACCAGGCTTAGGAGGATTAGGATTATCGTTACATCCACCTGGTCCAAAGTAAGTCAAGCAAAGCTCGTTTTCTTTGTTATCTTTCCATTCGTCAGAACGTTTAATGTTTTCTAGTACTTGTTGACGAGTTTGAACTGGTCTTTCACTGCCATAAGTTAAGTCTTCCTTTCCTGAACCTTTACCACGCAAGTCTCCCATCCACCAATTCCTACCTTCATCGCCTAGCTCCCTACCTAATTCTTGTCTGTAAGTATCTCCTAGCCACTTTTCATCACTTCTGTTGATGTTGGCTTCGACCTGTACTCGTGTCTGATTACCACTGGACAGTTCCTTGCCCCAATAGTCGAGACCTTCTTGACCTACATCTCTACCGAGAATTTTTTTATAGGTATCGGATAACCATTGTGAATCACTATTTAACGTTGCCATAAGAGAATCCTAGTAGACAATGAATGAGTTAAGTCTATATGTTCTTATTAATTCTACAATCTTTCTTCTAGGCTTTGAATAAATTGCCTATAAGGTCGTCAGCCATCATAGTGGCATCTCCAGGTTTATTGCTTTTTAAAAAAGTATCGAATTTGCCTTTTTGGTAACTTTTAGGTTTATAACCAGTAGTATTGTTTTGCCAGTCGGATCTAGCGTTGAAATAATTACCAGGTGTGACGTAAGGAATACTACCCATTTGTTCCATCGGATTCTGAGATACTCCTAGTTTAACTCCCATCCCTTGCATAAAGTCTTTGAAATTCAGACCTGGGAATGTTGATTTAGGATTACCTTTTTCAGGAATGTCGTCACCTATATTCCAATCGTTTCCTTTATTTTTGTTGTCGTCGTCTTCCTTAGGGATCGTCTCTTCTCCTGGAGGAGAAATACATGTTCCTGATCCGCCAGGGTCTGGTACTTGAGGAGGTGTGCAAACAACAGGATCTGGTCCAACTGGCTCTGGATCTTTACATCCTCCGGCACCGTCAGGAATTTGAGGTGCAGTGCAGGTTGGATCTGTAGATGTTTGAGCAGCTGTTTTAAATCTATAAATGTTGAAGTAGTCGTCATCTCCATCGTCTTCTCCTCTTTCATAGGAGGCTTTGCCTGATTTTCTTAGCTCTTCGTCAAGATGATCCCAACCTCCGCTAGCTCTCCATAGAAGATCTTTTCCATCAAAAGCTAAATCGTTACTCTTCATGTAACGATTATTTGAATCTAGTTGGATTCCTCCTGATGTCCCCGCTTCTGCTAAAGCAGCAGATATGGAATCCCTGCTATATGCGTATTTACCCCATGCATCTCCACGATTATTGAATATAGTTTCATATTCGTCCTGAGTTAAAGCTTTGTCGTCACCTGCTGCAGTTATTATTGAATCGTAAATATGTTTGTTTCTATTTGTCCACTTATCGTCCATAGTTTTCCAACCTTGAGAACGATAAAAAGATTCTTGATCCTTAGCAAATGACATTACCTAGACTTTCTAATAACTCAATACATCTATATTAGTTGATTATTTTTTTAGCTTTTTATAGCCATTCTCTGTATTAATGAGGTCGAAGCTGATAGGACCATCAGAATTTAATCTGAAATCAATCCATATTCGATTTGCATTATGGATCTTTTCAAAGCGTTGAGGATCCTTATCGGCTGTTGTCTCTAAAAATAATTGAGTATCTGCTGTTAATTTATTAGAGCAGAACTCAAGATCTATAACTTGCAAATCCCTGTTATGGAAGAAGTGTGGCACGCCTTTTATTCTCCAATGCAATGGATTACAACAGTTATGATCTCCGCAAATTGGCTTGATGGGCAACCTGCCTATATCTCCCCATGTAGTCCAAACCGCCATTCGAGGTGCTGAATACTGACGTCCTGCTCCCCAATGTCTAGGGATTTGAAAATAACTAGAGTTGGATCGAGAATGATATTTACCTCTCCACGGCCAGCATTCATCCGCACCTCTTATTTCGACAAAAGACCAAAACTCTAAGAATCGACGACGATACTTCCTTTCAATCTGATGAACATCCAATGAAACTCGACCTTCAGTTAATGCACTAATACATCGAACACAAGCATGACTATCTTTGTACCGAGGAATCAGTCCGTCTTTGCTGCCTATCGAATGTTCAGAGTGAAAACAGACAGGTCCACCCTCTATCTCAGAGTGCAAATTCGGTGGCAAAGCCCATTGAGCCATGAAGATTAGATTGCTAGAGGAAAGCCTTTAGGAGGACTGAAATCTCCTCCAAAGTTTTTGAGTTGTAGCTTTTTGTTTCGCAGCTTAACTTGAGAAGCTGGCCATAGTTCTTTACGAGTTGATCCTTCTATATTGACTGGAATCAATTGGTTATAAGGAACATTAATAACAAAACCAAATCGGCCATCAACGGTATTCAATACACGATGTCCGAGGACAATCTCAGTCATTACTTCATCAAAACATTTATATAGCTACGGTAGTCAATTTACCTATTCGACTATAGAAATCAAGTATTCACTCACTATCAGTTGAAACGAAACCGTCAATATCGCCGTCTAGAGGAATGCGATGCACGGAAATTCCTGCTTCAACACACATTTCTCTTGCCTTATCGAAAGACTCCTGCCATCTGTAAGGTTCAACGAAATCTGGTACAACAATTTTTTGAATACCTGCTTGAATCAATACGGAAGCACACTGACTGCAGGTCATCAAAGGCCAAACATACATGGTTGCCCCAGCCAAACATACTCCGTTTCTTGCTGCATATGAAATACAATTCATCTCAGCATGAACTGTCATACTGAGTCTCGTGTCTCTATTTTTGAGACGAGCATCTGAATCAGTAATACCTTGAGGTAGACCGTTATACCCTTGGCATAAGATGCGGCGATCTCTGACAGCAACAGCACCTACTTTGGTAGAGGGATCTTTAGACCACCCCGCAAACATACGTGCAGCCACTAAAAAACGTTGATCCCAATGTTTTGGAGCACGTGGTGGCTTTAAATCAGTCATAATATGGTTGGAGGTATTGTGAATTTATGTTAGAGATTGCTGCCATCGTTGGTGTCGCTTCTGCTGGAGCTTTATGGCGCATTGCTTTCACTCATGGAAGTATGAAATCAAGTATGGGAGCTATCTTAAGAGAGATTAAATTACTCAGACAAGATGTAAATAAAGATATTAAATATCTCGGGGAGGAGATAAAAGACCATGAATTAAGATTAAGACGTCTAGAGAAGAAACATTAGTTTTTTTAAAGAAATGGACTTCGAGCTAGAGACTAAAGTCATTAGACTGGAAAGTATGATCACAGTTTACGACGAACATATACAAGAATTAGAAAAAGAAAATAAGGTGCTGGAAGATAAGATCAAGTTTTTGGAACAGCAATTAAATTATAAATCTATGGGTAGACCAGCGGAAGACTTGGATATGCAATCTTTCCTTTCTATTGCCCGCAGCCAGCAGTAACGTCAGCGCCTGAACCTACTTCGTCTTCTGCTAGTTGACCTGGTCTCCAGCCGCTTTGCCAGATTTGCTTGGCTTTAGCTTGAAGCTGATCGGGAGTCTTGTTCCACTGATGAAGGGCCATGAGAATATCACTTCGAAGATCTTCACTGTCAGGTAAGCCGCTATAGCGAATGAGAAGTCGGGATACATTAACAATGTCTTCATTAGTTAATTCGTCTAGAGATTTTGATATGATTCTATGCACAACATCTCTATCTGTGCCAATCATTGGATGAGCCATAGTGACAGGGAGCCGGGGGTGTCAGGGTA
>Ga0209232_1000601_pt1 | contig 21648 bp, 19 predicted proteins | sample ETNvirenome_2_60_FD_184066 | JGI IMG/M metagenome (GOLD analysis project Ga0209232, IMG submission 184066) | Marine viral communities from the Pacific Ocean - ETNP_2_60 (SPAdes) (version 2) | ecosystem: Environmental > Aquatic > Marine > Oceanic | place: Pacific Ocean | collected 2013-06-22
CGATGGTAGTGTGGGGTCTCCCCATGTGAGAGTAGGTCATCGTCAAGCTCCTTTCCCAAACCCCCGACCCGCGTAAGCTGGTCGGGGGTTTGCTTTTGGACTGAAGAAATATCTATCGAGACAGCCAGGGCTGCTTCCGGCTCGGCGTGTAGGAGGGATGGCCGAATAGTGCGGGCGGCAGGCCGAGGCCGTGCAGGACTTGTTCTGGAGCGTGTCTGCCTGCGATCTATCAAGAGTCGTGGTCATGCCTTCGGATTGCGCCGATGCTGAAATCAGCCGTTGCCGCTTTCTGTTGACGAACGGTTGCGCGACAAGCCGCGGGCCGGTTTGCGCCCTGGTGGCTATGAGTAGGCACCCAGCAGATCGGGTGCCAACGACAACGTATCGATAGTCCCACTCGGTCGTTCACTGCTACTGAGTGTCGTCGTCTTCGTCCGACTGACAGCTCACAGTGGCGTGTGCCGCTCGTTTAGAATGAGTGCTTTGCTCGGATATTTGCTATGCCGGAATCGGCTGCTACGCCAGGGCTTGATGAGGTTCCGCTCGAGCAGTTAGTCGCTTGCCCTGAATGTGATTTGCTGATGCTCAAGCCAAACCTCAATCTCGGCGAGGTTGCGGAGTGCCCTCGTTGCGGTTGTGAGCTGTTTCGCTTGCGGCATCGAATCGTCGGACCTGGGCTGGCGTTGGTGCTCGCTGCGTTGCTGCTGTACTTCCCGGCCAACTTCCTACCCATCATGAGACTGAATCTGCTCGGCCGGGTTACTGACGATACGGTCTGGAGTGGTGTACTCAGTCTGTATAACAGCGGCATGCAAGGTATCGCCGTGGTGGTGTTTCTCTGCAGCATGGCTGTGCCGTTACTTAAACTCCTTTGCCAGCTTGCTGTATTGCTCTGCATTACGGTTGATCGGGCGAAGCCATTGGGCATGCTGCTCTACCGGACGTATCACCATCTGCGTGAATGGGGGATGCTGGAGGTTTACCTGCTCGGCATTCTGGTGTCGATCATCAAACTCAGGGACATGGCCGAACTCAGCCTGGGGATCGGGCTGGCGTGCTTTGCCGGTCTGCTGGTCGTTCAGGTCTGGCTGGAGTTGGTGATGTCGCCGCACCAGGTCTGGCAAGCGTTGTCGGAGCGCCGCGATGCGCGCCGCTGATGCTGGGTTGATGGTTTGCCACGAGTGCCATCAGCTCAACCGGGCGGACGCCGGTCAGCGTGATCAGCGATGCGTCCGCTGCGGTGCACGCGTGCATATGCGCAGACCCAACAGCATCGTTCGAACCTGGGCGCTATTGATCACTGCAGCTCTGCTCTACCTGCCGGCGAACCTGCTGCCGATCATGACGGTACGCATGTTGGGCAGTGGCACGCCAGACACAATCATGTCTGGCGTTGTGACCTTGGCCAAGCACGGCATGTTTCCAATAGCCGCCGTGGTGTTCATCGCCAGCATTCTGGTTCCCACGTTCAAACTAGTTGGAATCGCGATGTTGCTGTTTTCAGTACAACGCCACCATCCAATGTCGCCACGCCAACGGATATTGGTTTTTCGCTTTATCGAGTGGATCGGACGCTGGTCCATGCTCGATATTTTCGTCATCGCCATTCTGGTGGCGATCGTCAATTTCGGCAGCCTCGCCAGCGTCGAAGCGGGCTTCGGCGCGATAGCCTTTGCCAGCGTAGTCATCCTGACCATGTTGGCTGCGATTACATTTGACCCTCGTCTGATCTGGGATAACACGGAATCCGGGAACAAGCATGACTGACCTGCCACAAGCCAATACTCGCCCTGCCTCCAGCTGGTCGGCCATCTGGATTCTGCCTCTGATCGCACTGGCTATCGGAGCGTGGCTCGCCTGGCAGGCCTATAGCGAGCGAGGCATCCACATCGAGGTGGTCTTCGAGAGTGCCGAAGGGATCGAGATCGGCAAGACGTCGGTGCTCTACAAGGGCATGACGATCGGTGTCGTGCGTGATCTGCGTCTAGGCGACGATGAGCGTCGGCAGGTCGTTGTCGCGGACATCGAGATGAACAAGGACGTCGATGGCTATCTACGCAGCGGCACACGCTTCTGGCTGGTCAAGCCCAGTGTGACGCTAGCCGGGATTACCGGGCTGGAGACTCTGGTGTCGGGCAACTACATTGGTATCAGCCCTGCTGATGGCGAGACAACGCGGCGTTTCGTTGCGCTGGCGGAAGAGCCGCCGATGTCCGACAGCCGCATCGGCCTGCACCTGACGCTCAAAGCCGAGCGCCTTGGCTCGCTGAATCGCGGCAGTCCGGTGTTCTATCGGCAGATCCAGGTCGGACAGGTGAAGAACTACGTGTTGTCCGAGGACGACAGTACCGTCGAGGTGCAGTTGTATATCCAGCCGGAGTACGCCCATCTGGTGCGCAAACACACGCGATTCTGGAATGCCAGCGGCGTCACCGTGGATGCCGGTCTGACGGGGGTTAAGTTCCGTACGGAGTCTCTGGCTAGCATCGTCGCCGGCGGTATCGCCTTCGCCACGCCATCTCACCGCAAGGACAGCCCTGCGACCGATCCGAGCATCCCGTTCCGGCTCTACGAGGACTTCGATGCGGCCCAGGCGGGTATCAAGACACTCGTATCTCTGCAGGATTTCGATGGGCTGCAGGCCGGCCGGACGCCTGTCATCTACAAGGGCATGCAGGTCGGTCTGCTGAAGAAGCTGGATATCGATTCCGACCTCAGCGGCGCGCAGGCCGAACTCTCCATCGACCCGCTGTTCGAGGACTATCTGGTAGAGGACACGCAATTCTGGGTGGTCAAGCCATCGGTATCGGTCGCCGGTATTTCCGGGCTCGAGGCCTTGGTGCGCGGCAATTACATCGCTGTTCGCCCCGGCGAGAAGGGTGCAGAAGCCAGGCGCAACTTCGTCGCACGCGCCAAGGCACCACCGCTGGATATACGCTCGCCCGGCCTTCACCTGGTACTGACGGCGGACAACCTCGGCTCGCTGGATGTCGGTAGTCCTGTGCTCTATCGCCAGGTACGGGTTGGCTCCGTGCAGAGTTACCAGTTCTCACGCGACCAGCAGCGGGTCGTGGTTGGCGTGCACATCGAGCAGTCCTACGCCGACCTGGTGAACAGTTCGAGCCGGTTCTGGAATGCCAGTGGCATTTCCCTTACCGGCGGGCTTTCCGGTATTGAGGTACGCAGCGAATCGCTGCAGAGCCTGCTGGCCGGGGGCATCGCATTCGAGACGCCGGAGCCGCAAGCTCCGGCTACCAGAAAGGTGCCCCGATTTAAGTTGCACAAGGACCGGGACAGCGCAATACGGCGCGGTACCTCGATAGAGATTCGTCTCGATCGCGGCGACGGCCTCGGTGCCGGCACGCCGATCCGCTACAAGGGGCTGGAGGTCGGCGAGGTTGACAGTGTGACGCTTAGCGATGACCTCGGACACGTCGTGCTGCGGGCCCGGATTACCGCCGCAGAGTCGCGGATTGCTCGTGCTGGTACTCAGTTCTGGGTCGTACGGCCCGAGCTTGGCCTCATGCGCACCGCCAATCTGGATACGCTGGTCAGTGGTCCCTATCTTGAGGTTGCTCCCGGCAAACCAGGTGCGGCCGCTCAAGCGCATTTCGTGGGCCAGGAGCGTGAGCCGCAGAAGGCTGGTGAAGGGCTCACCCTGGTCCTCAGCGCGGCGCGTCTGGGTTCGATCAAGCCAGGCAATGCGGTCACCTACCGTGAGGTGAAGGTCGGTGAGGTGACTGGCTACGAGTTGGGGCAGACTGCCGACCGTGTATTGATCCGCGTACTTATCGAGCCGCGTTATGCTGCACTGGTGCACACCAGCAGCCGTTTCTGGGAAACCAGTGGCTTCGGTGTCGACTTCAGCCTGTTCAAGGGCGCCAGTTTGCGTACCGATTCGCTGGAGTCGCTGATCGAGGGCGGTGTTGCCTTTGCCACGCCTGATGGCGAGCAGATGGGGCGCAGCGCACTACCGGGACAGACGTTCGCCTTGTTCAAGGAGCCGCAGGAGGAATGGTTTGGCTGGGCGCCGAAGATCGAGCTGGGGCGAGCTGCCAGTGACAAGTGACGATTGATCCGGGACGTTGTTGGTGGGCTGAAGTCCACCCTACGGCGATATCCGGATGTGTATGAGAAAGGGCCCCGCGGGGCCCTTTTTCATTGCAGGGAGATCAGGCCGGTTCTTCGGTCCGTTGGGCTGAAGCAATGTGCTCGCTGGCGATCGGTTCGCGGCGGCTGATGTATTTCCAGTCCGCCTCGTCGATGTAGATACCGGCCGGCCCGCTGCCGCCCTCTAGGTCGATGGCGACGTGCGCGGAGACCTGTGGCTTCACCGACGCGAGGATCGGCACGAAGCCCAGCTGCAGGCTGGTTTCGATCAGCGCCTGCTGGTTGCGTTCGTCGATGTCAGCCGCCTCGTCGAGGTAGTAGGGCAGTCGGATGCGCCCGGCCTGCTCGCGGTCCATCAGGTGCAGCAACAGATACATGTTGGTCAGCGCCTTGATGGTCATGGTGGTGCCGTTGGACGCCGCACCGTCGATGTCGGTGTGGATCACCGGCTGGCCGCCAACCTTGGTGATCTCGAACGCCAGCTCGAACAGGTCCTTCAGGCCCAGCTGGTTGTTGTTCGCCGCCACCAGCCGCGCCAGATACTCCTTGGCTTCCTCGTTCTTCGCGTCCTGCTCGGAAGACTGGGACAGATCGAACACCGACAGCGTCTCGCCTTCCTCGTACTGCCCGGCGCTGTGAATGATCTGGTCGATGTGCTTGAGCGCATCCTTGTTCGGCGCCAGCACGATGCGGAAGCTCGCCAGGTTGGAAACCTGACGCTTGTTGATCTCGCGGTTGAACAGCGCCAGCTGGTGCTCGAGGCTTTCGTAGTCGCTGCGGATATTGCGCAGGGTGCGGGCGATGTCGGTGACGGCCGCGCGGCGGGCCTTGGCCAGGGTCAGCGCCTCGTCCTGACGGTGGGCGTAGGCATTGACCAGCAGCTGCAGGCGGCGCTCGGGGTCTTCCTCGCTATCGAACTTGGCTACGCCCTTCAGGCGCACCTGGGCATACAGCGCCTCGATCTGGCCGTCGACGCGCTGTAGCGCCTGCCAGCTGTCCTGGTAGTCGTTGAGCAGCGGCAGCAGGTTGTCCAGCGAGTCGTCCACCGGGTCCATGAAGGGCGTGCCGAACGGCAGGTTCGCCGGTAACAGCTGGCGGCGGCGCAGGGCATCCTCGAGCGTGCGTTCCTTGGCTTCCAGATCGGCCAGCTGACGGCCGACCAGCTGCAGCTTGGCGGACAAATGCTGCACGCGCTCGGCGAAGGCGTCACTGGTGCGCTTGAGTTCTTCCTGGGCGGCTTCGGCCTGGGCCAGCTGTTCCAGCTTCGCCGGCTCCTCGGCGGCCAGGGTCTGGCTGCGGCGGAAGTCTTCCAGCGCTTTCTGCGCATCGAGCACGGCCTGATACAGCGCCTCGGCCTGGGCCTTGCTTGCGGCGCGGTCGACGGCCACCGCATGCTGCGTCTTGAGCTGCTTGAGCTCGCGCTCCAGACGATCCTTCTGGTCGCGCAGGGCGGCACGGTCGGCCAGCGCCTGCAGCGCCGGTGGCTCGATATGCGAGAGGTCGATGGACAGGCCCGGCACCGAGAAGGTGTCGCCCTTGAAGCGATCCAGCACGGCCTCGACCGCCTTGACCCAGTCGTCACCCTCGGCAGTGATGCCTTTTTCGCCGAGCGGCAGGCTGAACAACTGGCCGTTGAACAGGCGCATCAGGCGGTCGACGTCGGCCTGGGAGAACTCTTCGCGCAGGCGCGAATAGCTGTTGTTGTCGGCGTGATCGAGCTGTTGCTTCACCGACTTCAAACGCTTCTCCAGATCGCGCAGGCGCTCGTCCAGGTCTTCGCTGGAGAACTGACGGGACTGCGCCAATGCACCGGCCAGCTCGTCATGGGCGTCCTTGGCGGCGAGCAGCTGCTGCTCCAGCACATGGGCGTCCTCGACCAGGGCGAAACGGTTCTTCAGCACCGCCAGCTCGCCGAGCCAGCGCTGGGCTTCGCTGATCTCGCGCTCCAGACGCATGAGTTCGCCGGTCGAACCGCGCTGTTCGTTCTGCAGGCCGTCCTGCTCGCGACGGTAGTGCTCGGCCTGGATCACCAGCTCTTCCTTGCGTGCATCGGCGTAGTCGTGCCAAGTGCCGAGCAGGTTGTCGAGCAACGGCGACAGGCGATGCAGCTTGCCGCGCAGCAGCTCGCGCTGGGCGACACCGGAAGCCAGCGCTTCGACCAGCGGGCCGGCGGCGACCAGTGCCTGGTAGTCCTGCTCCATGCGGCGCACGTCGCGGAAGGCTTCTTCGGTGGCTGCGATGTAGTCGACGCTGCCCGAGCGCAGGCTGTGCTCGAAGGCATCGAGGAACAGCTGCTTGAGCTTGGCAGCCGTGATCTCCCTCATATGCAGCAGGTTGATAAACAGGGCGCGGAAGGTCTTCAGGCTCTGCTCGCTGGTCGAGCGCAGCGGGATCAGCGTCATGTCCAGCGGGATCGAGGTATGCCCGCCGACCAGCAGCCGGCGCAGCTCGTCCGGCTTGGCCTCGTAGGCTTTGATGCCGGCGCGCTCGAGGTTGGCGAACAGCTCGCGCTGGCGCAGGCAGGTGCCGTTCTGCTGGTAATGGTCGAGATCCAGCGAGCCCTGGTAGACGAAGAACTGGTGGCCGAAGCCGCCGCCCGGGCCGCGACCGGCCACGCCGATCACATGCGGGCCGTGGGGCAGCATGACTTCCACCAGGATGTAGCTGGTGTCGCTGGCGAAGTAGAACTTGCGTGACTGCTCGAGGCTGTACTTGCCGAAGCTCATGTCTGACATGCGCGCCAGGATCGGGAACTGCAGCGCGTTGATCGACGCGGACTTGCCGAGGTTGTTGGCACCGTAGACCGACAGCGGGTTCTCCAGCGGAAAAATGCCGAGGCTGTAGCCGGCGGTGTTCAGCAGGGCGAAGCGGCGGATGCCGTAGCGTTCCTGGCTCATGCTTCAAGCTCCTTTTCTTCGGCGATGGCGCGGGCCAGGGCGTCCTCTTCGGACTCTTCCAGCGGCTCGTCGATGAGGATGATGTCGTCCTCGCTGTCGTCTTCCGCGATCAGCTCCGGCGCTGGTAACGGCAGATCGCTGCTGTGCAGGCTGGCGGCGAGATCGCGGTCCTGCTGCACCGACAGGCAGACGTCGAGGAAACGGTGCATCGGCGGCAGGAAGCGGTAGACGCCGTTGCTGTCCTCGGCGAAGCCCAGCTGCGTCAGGCGGCGGATGACCTTTTCTTCAAGTTCTTCCTGCGTGGTGACTTCGGCCTGCAGGAACAGGTCGCGGTACTTGTCCAGCAGCGCCGGCAGTTCATCGCGACCGAGGCTGCCGCCGTCGAGCACGGCCAGCGGATCGCGACCCTGGTCAGCCAGGTGTTCGACGAGGATGAAGGTGAACAGCGCCAGGCGCTGGGCGGTCTTGTTCACCTGCGCGCCCATCTGCTCGGGGACGAAGTAGTAGAAGCCGCGCGGATCGCAGACCAGTTCGAAGCCGAGCGCCTTGAACAGTGCGCGGTACTGGTCCTGCATGTTCGACAGCTGCGCGTAGGGCTCCGGCTCGCTGCGCGACAGGTGATAGCCCTTGAACAGCTCGCGGAAGATCGGCGCCAGCTGGGTCATTTCCTTGAGGTCGATGTTCATTCAGGTCGCTCGGATATCGTCGGGGTGATGGTGGACAAGCTGCGTGTTGTCCACCCTACATAGGGATCAGCCATTGACATTGGCCACCAGCGCAAAGGAGCTGAGGCTGACGCGGTGTTCGCGGGTCAGGTACTCGCGACGTTCCAGGCGATCGCGCTGGAAGCGGCTGTCGCGGGACAGGCGCGAGAACCAGTAGAGCAGCTCGTCGGTGGCGCCCTCGGGTTCCTGTTCCAGCAGCCAGGCCATCAGGTCCGGCAGCGGCAGTGCCTGCTGGCAACGCTCGATCATCTCCCGTGCGGTGCGCGGTGCGCGCGGCTGCTCGCCCTTGCGCTTGCCGCTGGCCCGCGGGAACTGCGCCGGCTTCGGCTCGAAGCGGGCCAGGGCGTAGACGTAGGCCTCGACCTGGCTGGCAGTGCCGAGAAAGGTACTCTGCGGACGGGTGAACAGCGGCAGCGAGGCCTGTGGTACGGCGTCCAGGCCCTTCTTGCGGATCGCCGACAGTGCCAGTGCCGCGCCGCGGGTCACGGCGTTGTGCCGACGCGCTTCCTCGCGTAGCGGCAGCAACAGCTCGCGGGCCTTGCGCAGGGTCAGCTGGGCGGTGGTCTGCATTTCCAGGATGCGCGCATGAGTGCGCAGCAGGAGGTCGTCGTCCACCAGCTGGCCGAGGCGCTGCTGTTCGCCGAGCAGCTTCATCAGCACCTGCTCGACGCGATGAACGCCCTGCTCGAAGGCGCCGTCGGCGGACACCAGCTGGATCATCGGCTCGACGTACTCGTCCCAGGTCGCCAGCACCTCGGCATAGCGCTGGCGCAGCGGGATCTGGCGGTCGCTGGTCTTGGCCCGGTCGGCCACGGCGACCAGGGCCTGTTCGTCGTTGTCGAGCTTCTTCAATACATCGCGCACGCGCATGTCGAGCAGGCGCAGCTGGCGCGCGAGGTCGTTGCCGTCGCGAATCTCGAAGGCATCGAGGATATGCCCGGCCAGACGCTCCAGGTGGCGCAGGTAGGCTTCGATCTCCAGGCACAGGCCGAGGCGGTGCTCGCGGCGCAGGTAGGCGAGGAAGTCGTGGATCTGCGCGTTCAGCTCGAAGCGGTTGGGGCTCTTGGCCACCGGCACCAGGATGTCCAGGCGGATCCACTGGTCGAGCAGGGCGGTGATGTCGGTGGGCGTGCCTTCGGGTAGCTGTGCGGCGAGCTGATTGCGCAACTCCACCAGGCTCAGGGTGCCGGCGTCGAAACGCTCGCACAGCGGCTCGAGCAACGTCCAGTGTTCGGCGAGGGCACGCAGTACGCGCTTGGGTTCGATCATCGTGGCGCCAGTCCAGCCAATGAAAAAGCGCCGATTGTACTGCATTGGGGCCTGCATGATGGGCGCGCAGACAATCGGCCACGCCGTCGCGGCACGCATGGAGAAGTCACCTGAACGTCATCGCCTGAAGGTTAGCCTGACGCCATTCGGCGACCGGTCGGGCAAGCCCGAACGTCACTAAACGTGACGAAGTGTCGATGTGCTATTTCGATCTCTGTCGGTTCCCGGCACAATTCGCACTTTTTTGCAAAAAGCGAGCTGTCGGCGGCCGCCGGCGACTCCCTCGGGGTACGAACAGATGATCAAGACGCCGTATTACCTCATCGACAAACAGAAGCTCCTGGGCAACCTCGAGAAGATCGCCTACGTGCGCGAACAGTCCGGCGCCAAGGCGCTGTTGGCCCTCAAGTGCTTCGCCACCTGGTCGGTGTTCGACCTGATGCAGCAGTACATGGACGGCACCACCTCGTCGTCGCTGTACGAGCTCAAGCTCGGCCGGCAGAAGTTCGCCGGCGAGACCCACGCCTACAGCGTGGCCTGGGCCGACGACGAGATCGAAGAGATGGTCGCCAACTGCGACAAGATCATCTTCAACTCCATCGGCCAGCTGGAGCGCTTCGAGGCTCCGACCTCCGGCACCATCCGTGGCCTGCGCGTCAACCCGCAGGTCAGCAGCTCCGACTACCTGCTCGCCGACCCGGCGCGGCCGTTCAGCCGCCTGGGCGAGCATGATCCGGCGAAGATCGAGGCGGTGATCGGCAAGATCAGCGGCTTCATGTTCCACAACAACTGCGAGAACGCGAGCTTCGAGCTGTTCGACCAGATGCTGACCACCATCGAGGAGCGCTTCGGCCATCTGCTGGAACAGGTCCAGTGGGTCAGCCTCGGCGGTGGCATCCACTTCACCGGCGAAGGCTATCCGCTGGATGCCTTCTGTGCGCGGCTGAAGGCGTTCTCGGAAAAATTCGGCGTGCAGGTCTACCTGGAGCCCGGCGAAGCGGCGATCACCATGAGCGCCTCGCTGGAAGTGACGGTGCTCGACACCCTGTTCAACGGCAAGAACCTTGCGGTGGTCGACAGCTCGATCGAGGCGCACATGCTCGACCTGCTGATCTACCGCCTCAACGCCAAGATGGCGCCCTCAGGCGGCGAACACACCTACATGGTGTGCGGTAAGAGCTGTCTGGCCGGCGATATCTTCGGTGAGTACCAATTCGATCGCCCGCTGGCCATCGGCGATCGGCTGTCGTTCATCGACGCGGCAGGCTACACCATGGTCAAGAAAAACTGGTTCAACGGCCTGAAAATGCCGTCCATCGTGGTAAAGCAGCTCGACGGCAGCGTCGAGGTGGTTCGTGAGTTCGACTTTAACGATTACCTGTCCAGCCTTTCCTGAGGCCGCAGTACAAGGGGGTGAAACAATTGAAGAAAAACGTTCTTATCATTGGTGCAGGAGGTGTCGCCAAGGTGGTGGCCCATAAGTGCGCGCAGCACAACGACGAACTCGGTCGTATTGCTATCGCGTCGCGCAACATCTCCAAATGCCAGGCCATCATCGACAGCGTGCAAGCCAAGGGCGGGCTCAAGCAGCCCGGCGAAATCAAGGCCTATGCGCTGGACGCCATGGACGTGGAAGCGACCAAGGCACTGATTCGTGAAACCGAATCGCAGATCGTCATCAACGTCGGTTCTGCCTTCCTCAACATGTCCGTGCTGCGCGCCTGCATCGATACCGGCGCCGCGTATCTCGATACCGCGATCCACGAAGAGCCGGGCAAGATCTGCGAAACGCCGCCGTGGTATGGCAACTACGAGTGGAAGCACCTGGCCGAGTGCCAGGAAAAGGGCGTCACCGCCATCCTCGGCGTCGGTTTCGACCCGGGCGTGGTCAACGCTTACGCTGCCCTGGCGCAGCAGAAATACTTCGACAAGATCGAGTCGATCGACATCCTCGACGTCAACGCCGGTTCCCACGGCAAGTATTTCGCCACCAATTTCGACCCGGAAATCAATTTCCGCGAATTCACCGGTCAGGTTTACAGCTGGCAGAACAGCCAGTGGACGACCAATCGCATGTTCGAGGTCAAACGCACCGACGACCTGCCGGTCGTGGGCGAACAGAGTCTCTACCTGACCGGCCACGACGAGGTGCACTCGCTGTCCAAGCACCTCGATGTACCGAACATCCGCTTCTGGATGAGCTTCGGCGAGCACTACATCAACGTCTTTACCGTGCTGAACAGCCTTGGCCTGCTCTCCGAGCAGCCGGTGCGCACCGCCGAAGGCCTGGAAGTGGTACCGCTCAAGGTAGTCAAGGCCGTATTGCCTGATCCCGCCTCGCTGGCGCCGGGCTATACCGGCAAGACCTGCATTGGCGATCTGGTCAAGGGCACGAAGGACGGGCAGCCTCGCGAGCTGTTCATCTACAACGTTGCCGACCATGAAGAAGCCTATGCCGAGACCGACAGCCAGGGCATCTCCTACACCGCCGGCGTACCGCCGGTTGCCGCCGCGCTGCTGGTAGCGCGTGGCGAGTGGGATGCGCAGCGCATGGTCAACGTCGAAGAGCTGCCGGCCCACCCGTTCCTCAAGCTGCTCGATGTGATGGGTCTGCCCACGCGGATCAAGGATGAGCGCGGCGACCGGGCCTGGGATCAGTAACCCAGTTACGAGCTGCACGTGAGAACGAAAGGCCCCGCTGCTCTGGTAGCGGGGCCTTTTGCTTTGTTGGCGGCGCGGCGGTGGATGTAAAAAGCGACATCCACCCTACGTGCTGTTTTTGCCTTGCATGGCTCTAGCTCGCTCGATCAGCCCAAAGCCCGCCTAAAGGCGGGCTTTGTGTTTTCTGGCGTAGGGTGGAAAACGCCGAAGGCTTTTCCACCGACGGGGAACGCTGGTGGAAAACGCTTCGCGGTTTTTCACCCTACGCGGCAACAACCCACGCCAAACGCAGCTTCGCCTTCCCGCTTTGTTCATTTCACGCGACAATCCGCGGACTACAGCGCCCCCTGAGAGGCGCTCGGCAGCCGTGAGGATTTCCTATGAGCAGCAATGATCGCGTCATCATCTTCGACACCACCCTGCGCGACGGCGAGCAGAGCCCTGGCGCGTCCATGACCGGTGAGGAAAAGCTGCGCATCGCCCGGGCGCTGGAGCGGCTGAAGGTGGACGTGATCGAGGCCGGCTTCGCCATCGCCAGCCCCGGCGACTTCGCCGCGGTGAAGCTGGTTGCCGACAACATCAAGGACAGCACCGTGTGCAGCCTGGCGCGCGCCGTCGATGCCGACATCGAGCGTGCCGCCGAAGCACTGGCCGGCGCCAACTCCGGGCGCATCCACACCTTTATCGCCACCAGCCCGATCCACATGCAGTACAAGCTGCGCATGCAGCCGGACCAGGTGGTCGAGCAGGCGGTGCGTGCGGTGAAGAAGGCGCGCGCCCTGTGCGCCGACGTGGAGTTCTCCTGCGAGGATGCCGGGCGCTCGGAGATCGATTTCCTCTGCCGCATCATCGAGGCTGCCATCGACGCCGGTGCGCGCACCATCAACATCCCGGACACCGTCGGCTATGCGATTCCGCACCAGTACGCCGACACCATCCGCCAGCTGCTCGAACGCATCCCCAATGCTGACAAGGCGGTGTTCTCCGTGCATTGCCACAACGACCTGGGTCTGGCCGTGGCCAACTCCCTCGCGGCCGTGGTGGCTGGAGCGCGTCAGGTGGAATGCACCATCAACGGCCTCGGCGAGCGTGCCGGTAACGCCGCGCTGGAAGAGATCGTCATGGCGATCAAGACCCGCCAGGACCTGCTCAACGTGCACACCCGCATTGAGACCGAGCACATCCTCGCCGCCTCGCGTCTGGTGTCGGGTATTACCGGCTTCCCGGTGCAGCCGAACAAGGCCATTGTCGGCGCCAACGCCTTCGCCCACGAGTCGGGCATCCATCAGGACGGCGTGCTCAAGCATCGCGAAACCTACGAAATTATGTCCGCCCAGTCGGTTGGCTGGAACGCCAACAAGATGGTGATGGGCAAGCATTCCGGCCGCGCCGCATTCCGTTCGCGTCTGGATGAGCTGGGCATCCTTCTGGAAGGCGACGAGCTGAATGCCGCGTTCGCCCGCTTCAAGGAGCTGGCGGACAAGAAGCACGAAATCTTCGACGAAGACCTGCAGGCACTGGTCTCCGACACCCTGGCCGACGAAGCGCCTGAGCACTTCAAGCTGGCCAGCCTGGAAGTCGCGAGCAAGACCGGCACCATCCCCGAGGCTAAGCTGGTGCTCAGCGTCGACGGCGCAGAGCGTAGTGCCCAAGCCCAGGGTTCCGGCCCGGTCGATGCAACCTTCAAGGCCATCGAGGCGATTGCTGATTCTGGCGCCACGCTGCAGCTGTATTCGGTCAACGCCATCACCCAGGGCACTGACTCCCAGGGCGAGGTCACCGTGCGGCTGGAGAAGGGCGGACGCATCGTCAATGGCAACGGCGCCGATACCGATATCGTCGTCGCCTCGGCCAAGGCTTACCTCAACGCGCTGAACCTGATGCAGGTCGGCGCCAAGGCTCACCCACAGGTGGAAGGCGTTTGATCAACGAAGCCCGGCGTCTCGCCTACCTCGACGCCATGCAGGTGGCCAGCTGGCTGCCGCGTACCGAACTGCCTTTCGCTGCGCCGTCGCGGCCGGAGTTGCTGTTGCCGGTCGCGGCCGAAGCGGAGCCGGACATTGCTGTCGCGCCGCCAGCCGGAGTGCAGGTGGCCGCGCCGGTAGTGGAACGGGCCCCCGCAGCACCTGTCGTCGAGCCGCCGCAGGCGCCGCGTCCGCGTATCGCCATGCCGGAACCCAAGCAGCCGGAACCAGTTGCTGCTGCGGCGGTAGAACAGGCGGCCGAGCCAGCCAAACCGATCGAGCCACCGCCACGTTTCTCGCTGCAGCTGATGCGCGCCGGCAACGTGCTGCTGGTGGTTGAACTGCCCACCGGCGAATCCTTCCAGAGCCGCGACCCGGCTTACATCCTGCTCAAGGACCTGCTGCGCGCCGCACGCCTGCCGGACAAGCCGCAACAGGTCGGCGATGGCGAGCCGATTCGCTGGCCTCTGCTGAACAAGGGCAGCCTCGACCAGGGTGGAGAAGCCGCGCGTGATTACGTGCAGGGCGTGATGGCCGCCGAGCTGGAAAACATGGGCTGCGATTGCATCTGGCTGATCGGTCGTCCGGCGCTGCGTTTCGCCGGTGAAGTGGATGTCGACGCCTGCTATCGCGAACTGGCTGTCGAAGGGCTCGGTCGCGCACTGGCGATGCCCGGCCTGGAACAGCTGATGGAGCAGCCGGCCGCCAAGGCCGAGCTGTGGAAAACCCTGCGCCGCAGCATGCCGCGCTGGCACATAGGTTCATGAGTACGTGTGATGAGTGATGCTGTCAGCTTCCGCCCGATGACCGCGGCGGACATCGAAGCCGTGTTGAAGATAGAGTACGCCGCCTTCAGTCACCCCTGGACGCGCGGCATCTTCAACGACGCGCTGAGTGCCTACGAGTGCTGGGTGATGTTCGAGGGCGAGCAGCAGGTCGGGCACGGTGTGATCAACCTGATCCTTGACGAGGCGCACCTGCTCAATATCACCGTCAAGCCGCAGAGCCAGGGCCGCGGCCTCGGTCTGCGCCTGCTCGAGCATCTGATGGAGCGTGCCCGCGAACGCGGCGGCCGTGAATGCTTCCTCGAAGTACGTGCGAGCAACACCATGGCCTATCGGCTTTACGAGCGTTATGGCTTCAACGAAGTCGGCCGGCGCCGGGCCTACTACCCGGCGGCAGACGGCCGTGAAGATGCGCTGGTGATGGCCTGCACCCTGCTGGATTGACTGCTGCGGGCGGAGCTCCAGCTCTGAGCCGGAGGTCGCCGGCGTCTACGTCTCGAGGTTGCCGATCTCCGACCGTTGCCGCTCTCGAAGGGCGGATCACGCTTCACCGATCCACCGTGCTCGCGTCACGGTGGATGTAAAAAGCGACTTCCACCCTACGTCTACTGGACTGATACCTCGGGCAGAGGCTCCGGCGGCCGGAGCTCGCCGGAGCCTACGTCTCGCGGTTCCCGATCGCGGACTGTCACCAGCCTCGTAGGTGGATCGCGCTTCAGCGAGCCACCGTGCTCTGGTCAAGGTGGATGTAAAAGGCGACATCCACCCTACGCCTGCGGAAGTCAGCCGAGGCCGCCTTATGAGCTCCGCGGCCCTGTCGCTTCCGCCTACTGAGCGCGGCAGATGGCTCCGCTCTATTCCCCCGGCCGCTTGTCCCGTCCCGAATCCAGTGGGGCTTCGCCTTCCAGTTCTTCGTCCGACAGCACACTGTCGTCCTCGCGCAGTACCGCATCGCCGCCGCTGAGGCCGGTGTCTTCGTCGCCTTTGGCGGGGCCGTCCCAGGGTTTGCCGTCGAGCGGGTCGTAGCGGCCGAGTTCGGCCTCGTCGAGATCCACATCGGCGCCGATCTCATGCTCGGAAACCACGCTCAGGTCCTGATCCGCCGGCTCGCCATGGCCGCGTTCGCTCGGCGAGCGTGAGCCATCCTCGGGGATCAGCGTTTCCGGTGCCATGTCGTCCATTGTGGTCTCGCCATCCGGGACTTCACCCGCGGTCATGCCTGCTTCGGCGGCACGTTCGGCGGTGAACTCGTCGGCCACCTGCTCACCGGGCACTTCGTCACCGATGCGGCCCTTGCGCTCGTCACGGCGCTGATCGAAATCGAGCTGTTCGATGGAGCCCATGCGGTCTTCGGTGTTGTCGATTTCCGTTGGGGTGTAGGGTTTTTGATCGCTCATGATCGTCTCCTGTCAGAACGTCGGTCATGTAGGTTGTGACCCGGCCGCCCTGGGAAGATTCAGGGCTGTGGGCTGGCCGATAACGCCATTCGGGTCCATCCTTTCCTGCGGCCGTAGATGCCTGAGCGTCTTGAGAAACAGGGGACGAACCACCGCGCGTGATCCGGAGTCCTACTCTGCATGAATGATCAAAACGACCAACCCGCGCCAGAGCCTCGGCGCTACGCCTTCTTCTTCGACGTCGACGGAACGCTGGCTGAGATTCAGCCCCGACCGGAACTCGTCTTCATTCCACCGTCCACCCTCGCGGCCCTGGAACGCCTGCATGCCAGCGGCATTCCCGTCGCCGTGATCTCCGGCCGACCGCTCGCGCAGCTCGATGCGCTGCTGGCGCCCCTGCAACTTCCCGCCGCCGGCGTGCACGGAGCCGAGCGCCGTGATGCCACGGGTGAGCTGCGCAACCTGGCACTCGACAATCAGGCGCTGGCGCGCATCCAGCGTGAGTTGCAGCAGGCCTGCAGCGAGCATCCCGGCCTGCACCTGGAGAACAAGAGCGTCGCCTTTGCCCTGCATTTTCGTCAGGCGCCGGAGCTGGAGGAGGTTGCCCGCACACTCGCCGAAGACTTCGCCCAGCGTTACGCCGAGGTACTGACCCTGCAGCCCGGCAAGTGCGTGTTCGAACTCAAGCCCCGCGGCGCGAGCAAGGGCGAGGTGATCCGCGCCTTCATGCAGGAAGCGCCGTTCTCCGGCCGCACTCCCGTGTTCCTTGGCGACGATCTCACCGACGAAGCCGGCTTTGCCGCCGTCAATGCGCTCGGCGGTCGATCCTTCAAGGTCGGCGACGGCCCCAGCGAGGCCCGCGAACGGGTGGCGTCGGTGGCTGCCGTCGGCAGCTGGATCGAAGCGCTGCTGAACGAACCCGGTGTGCCGGCCGAACCCAGAATAAAACCCGACTAGAGCGAGATTTACTGCCATGAGCCGTTTAGTAGTGGTTTCCAACCGCGTGGCGCCAATCAAACCGGGCAAGGTAGCCGCCGGAGGGCTGGCCGTCGGTGTCTACGATGCGCTGCGCCAGGCCGGTGGCATCTGGTTCGGCTGGAGTGGCGAGATCAGCGCGACCCCGACGATTAACACCGAGGAAGTGGGCAACATCACCTACGTCACGCTGCCGCTGAACAAGCGTGACTACGACCAGTACTACCGCGGCTTCTCCAACAACACACTCTGGCCGATCTTCCACTACCGTATCGACCTCGCGCGCTACAGCCGCGAAGAATACGACGGCTACCGGCGGGTCAACGGCATGCTGGCCGAGAAACTCCTACCGCTGCTTGAACCTGACGACATCATCTGGATTCACGACTACCACCTGATCCCGTTCGCCGAAGCCTGTCGGCAGCTGGGCATCCGCAACCGCATCGGCTTCTTCCTGCATATCCCGTTTCCCGCGCCGGAAATCCTCACCGCCATTCCGCCGCACAACGAGCTGCTGAAGACCCTCTGCTACTACGACCTGATCGGCTTCCAGACCGACACCGACCGCCTGGCCTTCCAGGACTACATCACCCGTGAGGTGCGTGGCGTCATCGAGCCGGACGGCAGCCTGACCGCCTACGGGCAGAACTTCCGCGCCGGGGTTTACCCGATCGGCGTGGTACCGGACGAAATCCAGAAGCTCGCCGAAGGCTACAAGGGCCGCGCCCATCCCATGCGCCGGGCCAGCGATACCCGGCGGCAGACCATCATCTCGGTCGACCGCCTGGACTACTCCAAGGGCCTGGTGGAGCGCTTCCGCGCCTACGAAGAGTTTCTCGACCGCTATCCCAAACACCGCAACAACGTCGAATTCCTGCAGATCGCGCCGACCTCGCGTTCCGACGTCCGCACCTATCAGCACATCCGCGAGCAGCTCGAGAGCCAGGCCGGGCATCTCAACGGGCGCCTGTCCGATCTTGACTGGACGCCGCTGCACTACCTCAACAAGAGCTACGACCGCCGCGTGCTGATGGGCCTGTTCCGCACCGCCGACGTTGGCTTCGTCACGCCGCTGCGCGACGGCATGAACCTGGTCGCCAAGGAATACGTCGCCGCGCAGGACCCGGAAGATCCCGGCGTGCTGGTGCTGTCGCGCTTCGCCGGTGCGGCGCGCGAGCTGACCTCGGCGCTGATCGTCAATCCGTACGATTGCGTCGGCATGGCCGAAGCCCTCGACCGCGCGCTGAGCATGCCGCTCGCCGAACGCAAGGATCGCTACGAGCACCTGATGCGCGCCATTCGCGCAGCCGATCTGGATGCCTGGCGCGACAACTTCATGCGTGACCTGCGCTCGTTCGTCTCCCAGCCCAGCACCACGGTCATCGAAACGGAAGAACTCGTCGAGCCAGACTGACCGCCCGTGCGAGCCGGCCTTGCTTGTCAAAGGCCAGGCCGGCTCGTAAGGTGCGGGGCCGAACCATAGGGACAACGTAGATGAGCGAACTGGAACCGCTGTTCGAGAACAACGCCCGCTGGGCCGAGGCCATCAAGGAAGAAGACCCCACCTTCTTCGAGAAACTGTCCAAGCAGCAGGCGCCGGAATACCTGTGGATCGGCTGCTCCGATGCCCGCGTGCCCGCCAACGAGATCGTAGGCCTGCTGCCGGGCGACCTGTTCGTCCATCGCAACGTCGCCAATGTCGTGCTGCACACCGACCTCAACTGCCTGTCGGTCATCCAGTACGCGGTCGACGTGCTCAAGGTCAAACACATCCTCGTCACCGGTCATTACGGCTGCGGTGGCGTGCGCGCCTCCATGCGTGACGACCAGCTGGGCCTGATCGACGGCTGGCTGCGCAGCATCCGCGACCTCTACTACGAGCATCGCGTGCACCTGTCCAAGCTGGCCAGCGAAGAGGAGCAGGTCGACCGCCTGTGCGAGCTCAACGTGATCCAGCAGGTCGCCAACGTCAGCCACACCACCATCGTTCAGAATGCCTGGCACCGCGGCCAGCCGCTGGCCGTGCACGGCTGCATCTACGGCATCAAGGATGGCCTGTGGAAGAACCTCAACGTCACCGTCAGCGGGCTCGATCAGCTGCCGTCGCAATACCGCCTGCGCCCACCGCGTAACGCCTGATGAACAGCCGCCACGCCCCGGCCTTTGCCGGTCTGCTTATCGCTGTGCTCTGCTGGAGCGGCAACGCATTGGTCGCCCGTGCCTTCTATGACCAGATCCCGCCGCTGAGCCTGTCGTTCTGGCGCTGGGTGCTGGCCACGACAATGCTGTTGCCCTTCGTGGCGAAAGGCATCTGGACCCATCGAGCGGCCCTGCGTGCTGCCGGCTGGCGCCTGCCGGTGATCGCCGCGCTCGGCATCGCCAGTTACAACTCGCTGCTCTACACCGCTGCGCAAAGCACCGAAGCGATCAACCTGACGCTGGTGAATACCTGCCTGCCGCTAGCAACCTTCATCGGCGCGGGTTTTCTGCTCGGTGAATGGCCGCTGCGCCGCGCCTGGTTCGGCATGGCTGTGGCGGCGGCGGGGCTGCTCTACCTGATCAGCCGTGGCAGCTGGCAGACGTTCGCCAGCCTGTCGTTCAAGGCCGGCGACCTCATCATGCTGCTGGCCGTGCTGGTGTGGGCGCTGTACACGCTGCTGCTGCGGCGCTGGTCGAGTTTCCTCACCGTGCCACCGCTGGTGCTGCTCGGCGTGCTGATGCTGCTGGGCGTGCCGCTGATCCTGCCGTTCTACCTGTACGAACTGAGCCGGGTAGGGGGCTTCGCCGCCACACCGGCCAACCTCGGCGCCATCGGCTACACCGCTGTGTTCGCCTCGCTGATCGCCTACCTCGCCTGGAACCACGGCGTAAAAGTCGTCGGCGCCGCCAAGGCCGCCATGGCCAGCTACCTGATGCCCGTATTTACCGCACTGCTCGGCTGGCTACTGCTCGGCGAGGCCCTGCAACCCTTCCACTGGATCGGCGGCACCCTGATCTTCGCCGGCCTGCTGCTGGCCACGCGGCCGTCATTTCGCTAGCGGCGCGCCACATGGCGCAACCTAGGCGCCATTGACCGTTCGTAACTAACCGTTTGAAAAGGATAAAAAATCTGCGGGGCCAGGGTTGACAGTCCAAACCGACCAGAGAATAATGCGCGCCACTTGGCTACATAGCTCAGTTGGTTAGAGCGCAGCATTCATAATGCTGATGTCCCAGGTTCAAGTCCCGGTGTAGCCACCAGACACGGAAAGGCGGTTAGCGAAAGCTAACCGCCTTTTTTGTTTTTGGGCTGGTGAATACCGCTCCTAGATCTCCTGGCATCGGCACTACTTCTGTTGATGCTGTCCGTAATTGAGCGTCTCCAGCGCCACCTCCATAGTCTTGCTCATGACGTCAGCGGGGCTGCTGGAATTTTGTAGAGGGCGTTATGGGAACGTTATTTCTGCCTCACAACATGGTTGTTACGGAGGCCAGGACATACCGGTCGGCCGCCTTGCTGCTGGAGCGGCACTCGGCAGCAGGTAACACGGATTTGTTTTGGCCTGCCGCGATGAACGCAGCACTAGCAGTCGAGATATATCTGAAGTCGTTTCTGGTCGAACAAGACTATCCCGACATTAGACTCAGCAAGCCAGCAAGGAAAGCAAGACACGATTTATACCAGCTCTATGATGCAATCCCGACAAGTTTGCGAGCCGTAATAGAAGCGGCTAACTCGCTGCTGGCTCCACCTCTACGGCTTGATGAGATGTTTGAGTTCTACGCGGACTACTTCGCGAAAGTGCGCTACAGCTACGAGCAGGATGCTCGAAGGACCATTCGTAGCGAACTCTTTGTTCTCATGGATCGGATGGAAAACATTTGCACTTCGCTAGCTCCGGCAGTGGAGCTGCCATCTCGTTGAGATGACTTAGCCAAAGCTAGCCGCACTTTGTTGTTCCATCTATTTGCTGTTCCGTTTACCGAGGTAAACCATGCCTGACCGTTTTGATGAAATCCGTGCCGAGCGGGATGTTCATTCCGTGGAGCCGGTTGTTTACAACCCTGATCCCCATGCCGGGCTGTGGAAGCAGATTGCGTTGGGGATTGTGGTGGGTTATCTGGCGTTGGGTCTGATCAGCGCGGTGGGCTGGGCGGTGTTTGTGCGGTTTGCGTTGGGTAGTCTGCAGATTGCGGTGCCGTGAAGGTTGGAGGAGATAGGTTAGTGAGCAGGTTCTTCTGAAGGCCGCGGTATCAGCGGCCTGTTGCGCCTTAGGTAGCCGTTGACGTTACCCGTGGTGCGGCGCAGAATCGGCGCCATTTCGCGGGGAGCCATCCTCCGCTAGCGGTTTCTTTGGTGTCTGAAGGGCGTGTGATGAATACGTTGCTGTCTGCGGTCTCGATGATCGTTTGTGTATTGGCAATCAGTGCTGGTGTGATGCTCGATGTTCGGCACAAGCCGAGCGACGAGGCGAAGCGGGTGTATACCGCGGAGCGGGTGAACGAGATTCTGCGGCGTAATACCAAGCAGAGCTGAGCCGAGAGGCAAGGCGGCGGAATAAAAAAAGGCGGCCCGAGGGTCGCCTTTTTCATGCCCGAAAAAAGCCGGGCGCAAGCCCGGCGAAGTCCAACGAGGAGAGGTGCTGCGGCGTGGTGCTTACCAGAGTGGCAGGCTGTAGCTGACGATAAAGCGGTTCTCGTCCAGGTCGCTCTGGAAGTTGCTGCGCGTGGTGGCATTGCGCAGCTTGAAGCCGAGGTTCTTCAGCGGGCCGCTCTGGATGACGTAAGCGATGTCGGTGTTGCGCTCCCAGGTCTTGCCTTCGCTGGCGCCGGCGCCGCGGTCGACGTTGTCACCGGAGACGTAGCGGGTCATCAGGCTCAGCCCG
>Ga0209232_1000602_pt1 | contig 21647 bp, 32 predicted proteins | sample ETNvirenome_2_60_FD_184066 | JGI IMG/M metagenome (GOLD analysis project Ga0209232, IMG submission 184066) | Marine viral communities from the Pacific Ocean - ETNP_2_60 (SPAdes) (version 2) | ecosystem: Environmental > Aquatic > Marine > Oceanic | place: Pacific Ocean | collected 2013-06-22
TGGTAACGGAACCAACTTCGAGAACATAATTACAAATCCATTATGCAATAAGCATGAAGTTGTGTTGATGATACACAATACAAAGAAGTGTGGTGCTATTGCAAGAGCAGCAAAATGGGGAATACCTCACTGTAGGGTTGCTCATAAAGATGAAGATCAGATGATAAAACTTTTTGAGGCATATCGTGTAGATCTTATAATTCTTGCAGGGTACATGAGGGTTATTAAAAATCCTTCTGCATTCCCTGCCCCTATGATAAATGTACATCCATCATTACTACCTAAGTATAAGGGTTTACATGCTGTAGAACAGGCAATAGAAGCAGGTGATAAAATTACAGGATGTACGGTACATTATGTGACAGAAGAGTTAGATGGTGGTAGAATAATAACACAAGGTGAAGTACCTATTCTACCTGATGATACGGTAGAATCATTAACAAAAGCAATTCAAAGACAAGAATATGCTTTACTACCTTATACTATATCAAAACTATGTACGACAAAGGAATTAGCTACATCTTTGATGTAGATGGTACTCTGACTCCCAGTCGCAAAGAGATTGAGCATGAGTTTTGGGCTCCATTTCTTATATTCTGTCGTCATCATGATGTGTATCTTGTTACTGGTAGTGATAGGCAGAAGACATTAGAGCAGTTGGGATTGGATATATGTTACACTTGTAAACGAGTATATAATTGTTCTGGTAGTGATGTATGGGAGCGTGATAGGAATGTTTATACTGACGACTGGACACTTCCAACAGAGGTAGAAGATTTTTTATTAGATGAATTATATTTCAGTACATTTCCTCTTCGTAATGGGAATCATATTGAGAGGAGACCTGGTACTGTCAACTTTAGTATCTTAGGTAGAGACAAGGATCCCTTTTTAGGTAGGCAAGAGTATGTTGACTGGGATAAAAGGACTAATGAGAGAGCAGATATAGCAGACAGACTAAGGAATCAGTTTCCTGATCTATACGTTGCTCTTGGTGGGCAGACTGGTCTTGATATAGCACCTAAAGGTAGAGGAAAGGAGCAGATTCTTAGAGATTTTCCTAACGGAAATGTAAAATTTTATGGAGATAAAATGGATGTGGGTGGTAATGATTATTCATTAGGACAATCTATAGTAAAGGGTGGATTAGGAAGCATATATACTGTACGTGATTACAGACACACTTGGGAGTTATTACAGCATGAAGTCAACGGAGAATTATGAACAGCTTTTAGAGAGGTTTTATAAGAGAACCACTCAACTAGAAGAAAGACAAGTTGAACTTGAAGACGCTCACCTAGAATATATAAAATTAGAAAGAGATCTTGATAGACTCCAAGGATCTATTCAAGCAATTGAATACTGTGCTTATGGTAAGTTACCTCATGATGGTAATCATGGTGGTATGAAGGATCATAATCCACAATGAAACCACAGTCTGCTAAAGCGAAGGGAAGAAAATTACAACAGTGGGTTAGAGATCAACTCATTGAACATCGTAACATTCATCCAGAAGATATAGAGTCTAGGAGCATGGGTGCAGGTGGTGAAGACCTGATAATGGCAAGAGATGCTCGACAAAAGTTTCCATATTCGATAGAATGTAAGAACCAAGAGAAATTAAATGTTTGGGAAGCTTATGCACAAGCAGAAGCCAACTCAGGTAACCATGAACCTATTTTATTCATTAAAAAGAACGGTAAAAAACCGTTGGTTGTCCTCTCTGCGGAACACTTTATTGGAACCTAAAGACATGGATGACCCAAGATACTCTGACGAAAAATTGATGCTAAGAGCAGAAGCTTTCAGAGCTTTGACACATCATTTGACTGATCATTGTCGTGCAGTTTATGAGTTTTGTAGTGATTGGGTAGAGACTCATGATAATATAGATAATATAGAACAAAACTTTCAAAATTACCTAAGGTCAGTCGTAGAGAGGTCTTATGCAAAAAGTAGTTAATTTTATTGCTCTTTTATCAGGTGCAGTATCACTTGCTGTAGTAGGTGCAGGTGGATATGTTTATCTTAATAAAGATGCTCTTATCGATAAAGCAAAGAGTTATGCTCAAGAAGCAATAACTGGTGCTTTATCTTCTAACATGCCATCAGTTGATCTACCATCATCAACTGGACCAGCAGTCCCAAATATACCAGCACTTCCTAAATAAGCCAGTTATATTAACATAATGGCTGAAGATAAAAAGGTAGAGAAAGATAGTCCTGACAGTAAGAAGGATGATATCCCTACAAGTCAAAAGGGTTTCTTTGGTAAGATAAAGGACACTGTAGTACCAGATGCTGAGGAACAAGCAGCAATCGTCAGTCAATTAGTCCGTCTCGGAATTTTGATTTGGAGTGGAGGAATATTAACTTTAAATTACGTTACCATCCCAGGGTTTCCACAAGGTAAAATTGATCCCACCTTCATAGCTTCGGTGTTTACTGGAGTTTTAGCCACTTTTGGCGTTCAGACAGCAAAAAATAAGCAGAATGGTGGTACTAATGGAGGAGGTGTTAACATAACTAAGAAAGATATGGAGATGCTTATTGCTAAAGCAGCCGAAGCAGCACCAGCACAGACTCTTAGGATAGAGCAAGCACCATTAGTGATAGCACCAACTGTACCTCCAGCTAAGGGTACTAAGCCACCTGTGCCGAAAGTCTAACACTGTCTTGTAGTCAACACACAATTAGGTATAAATCACTACTTTATGCTATAAATAATAGTGGTACGGGATTGAAAGATCATGCCCCTGACTACAAAGCATTACACCGTCGGATATCACGACACTCAAAAGCATCACTACGAAATATGTGAGTATGCAATGAGTGCCTACGACGCAATAGAACATAGTAAAGAGGATGTCTCCTATCTAAGGGAGCATCCTCATTTTATTGACTATGCAACGGTAGAACGATGACTAATATAACAAAGAATAAGCATGAGATCATGTGGTGGATGAGCCGACTCACCATCATGGGAACTTCTCTAGGACTATCAACGTGGCTTGCTGCACAGGCATATGTCTGAGGTAGTACACTCAGTCAATATAATGATTGCCATCTTGTTAGGTGGAACTTCGTATGTAATTTACTACATACTAAGAATGGCTTATGCAGAAGTGAATGGATCCGATCCAGCCAATAAGAATTAGTCCAATCTACATTAGGCAGTTAGATATACCAAATCTTTATATTGGTGATGTATTTGGTTATGCTCCTACTGCTACACCACCTGTGGTACCTGTTGTAGTAAATATCGGTAAACCAATAGTAAATATACCTGGATGTGTAGAAGTACATCCAGAGAATAAGTATCCAAACGGTACTAAGAATAAACAATTAGCAGAAGATGATGATACAGTAACGTATTGTGATGCTCATACTCCATCGTTTACACCGATGAACTATGAGCCAGAACAGTTAACTATTATACAAGATATACCAGCACCAGAGGTAGAACCACCACCAGAACCAGAAGTTAATACACCAGAGACACCATCTATACCCAGTACATCTAAAGAAGAAGTTGAATGTCCTAGTCCAGGTCAACCACGAATAGGTGACTTATCTCAGAATGGAGATGAGAAAGTAGTTGGTCACGAACTGAATGAAGATAAAACTATCTGTATAGTATTATATGAACCTACGACTGCAGTTGAAAAGTTTTTACCTCAAGTAAATGTTGTAACAACAACTGCTGTTATTGCTACTGTAGCGACTGCGAGTGCCCTATTTGCCAAACCCCTAGCGGATTTGATCCTTCGGGCTCTGAAACCTGCAATAAAACAGGCAACCCAAAAGGTGCAGAAGCTTTTAGGTCAGAACCAGACTTCTCCTGATCGGAATCTTGTGATTGCGAATCAGTATCGTTTGAAGAAGGGACTCCCTCCTCTACAGAAGAAGAAGCCGAAGAAGTTGAAGAAGACGAAGAAGGGATTATTGAAGTTTCTGCCTTGGGGATAGAATGAGTATGATTGGGTAGTACGTTAGGTGGGTTTACAAGTACTACGTCTGCACATACAGCAGCATAAGGTGACTTTGGATGGAACATAATTCCAGCCTTCATCAATTCTCCACAATTTTTTAGTCTAGCTATTTCAAAATCCAATCTCTTATTAGCAGTATTCTGAGCCAATGCTTCCATCTGTGTAGTTGCTGCTTGCTTACATAGTGCTTGTAGTTCTTTGTCTAATGGACGTGACCATGTAGCAGATACACCTGCTGATATAGTTGTATTATTTTTTTGTCCTGTACGGGTGGGAATGTAATATAAAATTTCACCTGGATTATCTGGAACACCGTCGTCGTTAGCATCTACATTATTATAGACGGGATCATTATATAATAACTCCCAAGGATGCTGTTGAGATAAACTTCCTGTTACGTATGGCGTGACATTAGCGGTAGCACCTTGACACTGGATACCACCCCCATAAGTATTTGTTATATATGGACCTTGTAAAACCTGTATAGCTTGATTGGTTACTGAGCCAGAAGAATTAGCAATCGGGTTTGCTGTCGCACTAACACCACCTACGTCTGTTTGTGCTAGTACTGGTAATCCAGAAGGTATTATAGTAAGACTCGCTATTATTGCTGAAATATACTTGTTGTATCGGTGACGCTTGTTACTGTTTGGGTGCGTTGTATTACTGTGTGAGTCTGAAGCCCAGGTCCGCTGTAATGTTCCGTGTATTGGAACGCTGCTCCTGGAACTGATTGAACGAAGTTCGGTTTGTTTTCTGTTGAAAGATCTAATCCAGTCCATGTTGTAGTCACACCATCTAAGGTATTGTTTTGTGTTGTAGTCACATCAGGTGCTACATTTGTTGATCCTGATTCAAGTTCTACCCCTGTACCAGAAACTGAATACGTCCAGCCTGTAGCATAATCCATCGAATTAATGGTTTCCGTTACGGTACTGGTAGTTTCCGTATGGCTCGTCATCGAGCCTTGGGTAAAATTTGGGACCACGGGAACTGCATTCGCTGCAGTTCCAGTTCCTAAGAGAAGTAGTAATAAGACTCTTCTCATTTTACTTAGTTGATTGTAAGCTCAGTTACAAATTGGGCTGTAGTTACAGTACCTGCACCACCACCAACAGCAGTTGCTGTATGTCCTGATGTTACAGTACCTGTACCAGTTCCACTACCAACAGCTGTTGATGTCTGGATAGAGTAATCACTAACTGCACCTACTGCTGGAGCAGTAGTTTCAATTACATCACCCTGAATAAATGATTGGCTAAAGCTATATGCACCACCAGCACTTGTCTGTGTGGCTGAAGCTATAGAACCAGCTCCTACTCCTGATGATAGTGCTCCAACACCACCAACGTTTCCATCGGCAGAGTTACCACCACCAACGTCCATAGTCACACCAGATCCTGAGGCAGTATAAGTACTACCAATTCTCTGCACCTGAGTAGCTGCAGCATTCGTCATAAGCTGAGTACTAGATGACATTCTGTGCGTGATATCTGCACGAGCCACACCACCACCAAATGTCAGCAGTGCAACAAAAAATAAAAGTTTCTTCATACAAAACTGTACACGCTTCATGTATTTAGATATAATACTAAGTAAAATTACATACATAATGGAAAACCCAGTCACTCCAATGAAGATCTTTCTCGATACAGCCGATACCGAGATAATCAATAAGCACTTTGCCACTGGACTTATTGATGGCGTAACAACAAATCCTACACTAATCCGTAAAAGTGGAAGAGATCCTGAAGATGTTTATCAGGAACTAATAGACTTAGGTCTAGGTGATATAAGCATGGAAGTTGGTGGTAATGCTATACAAATGCTAGGAGAAGGACGTAGGTTATATACTAAGTTCGGTCATCACTCTACTATCAAAGTACCATGCACACCTGAAGGTCTATGGGTATGTAAGGAATTACATAGAGATCATATCGATGTTAATGTTACTTTGATCTTTGATGCTGCACAAGCAATACTTGCTGCTAAAGCAGGTGCTAAGTATGTGTCTCCTTTCGTTGGTAGATTGGATGATAACTCTATTACTGGATTGGATTTGATCACAGATATCAAACACATATATACAGTACAGAGAGTACATGAGACCCAAATATTATCAGCATCAATCCGCTATGTGAATAGCGTTTCTCAATCATTTGCTAATGGTGCAGACATAGTTACTATGCCTCCAGCAGTTTTTGAAAAAATGTACAACCATGTATTGACTGATAAGGGTCTAGAAATCTTTAACAAAGATCTTGAAGTTATAGCAAATGAGAATCATTGAAAATGCAATCTCTGATGAGTTGATTGATGCATGTATTGAAGAAATTCAAGGCAAAAAGAAGCAAGATGTATGGGGTATAAGTAAGTGGAAGTGGGGAGTACCACTTCAACAAGCATATCGTCTTACTGCTTGTCTATCTAATAAACCTGATGTACATAACTACAATCAGATTAGGAATGAGACAACTAGGCATTTTGAAACACCAGCATCCAATATTAATTACCATGTTTGGTTACCTGGATCTGGTATAGGTTGGCATGATGATGATAATTATAGTTATGGTGCTACCTTATATCTAAATGATTGGCCACCTGAGAAGGGAGCAATCTTTATGTGGAAGGAAAAATATACTGGGGAATTAAATTGTATAAACCCCAAGAGAAATCTTCTTGTAATAAATGATTGTGGTGAGGATCATGCAGTAAGTCCTGTATTAGCAGGTGAAGATATGGGACTTAGAATGTCAATTCAAATTTTTTCAGTTAAGATAAATCCAGACTATCATGAATGAGATAAAAATTAAATGTTTAGTATGTGGTAAGATAATAGATCATGGAACTTGTGGATGTCCTAATTCTGCAAGAATTACTAAGGATGGATACAGTGCTATGGATATGAATAAGGTGATAGAAGTAAAATCTAAACCTATCAAATATAAACCCAGTGATTCTGATATAGCTTTCCAAGAAAGACGTAGCAGAAGGAAGGTACGTAAACTTGACTTTGAAGTACGTTGAATCAATCCATATCGGTACTGATTGGACTGATGATTATGAATCTATTTGCAATAAACTTGTTACTCAACATAAGTGGAGTCACAGGAGATATAAGTCTGGGAAATATGTATTTGATATTGCTCCGAATAATATAAGATATTTTCAACCATTATTTGATAGAGTTTACCATGAGGTAAAGGGGTTATATCCTCGTGCAGATATACCAGAGAAGTTTGCTTCTGCAATATGGGCATACGTATCTAATAAAGACAGGAGTGTTACCTTCCTTCACAATCATATGAAGGAGAAAATTCAGAGAGATATATCCACTGTTTACTATCTTAAGAAGCCAGAAGGTAGTGGTGATATAATGTTTTTAGTTGACGGTGAAAAGGTTATACATACACCAGAGGAAGGAGATCTATTAGTATTTCCAGCCACTATGTACCACGCTCCAATGCCAACAGAGTGTGATGAATATCGTATTGCTATTAACATAAACGTTATTACTAATAACGATTATTCAAACTTCTTGACACGGTAAGTGGAGTATTCTATAATAACGACGTACTCTAAGAAGACCATGACACGAGGTGTATTCCTGTCTAAATTCAAACTTGATTCAAAAACTTTAGTCGATGCAGTAGAAGAGAAAATTGATCTGGAGTATGATCATCCAGATCTATACCAAAAGGTTTACCAATTCTACAAAGACCAAGATGTTTATTTCTATGATGATAAAGATAAGGACTATAACATCATATTAGAAAGTTTAGAATATGATTTACTTGATTCGGAGTTACTAAGGTGAGTTTTCAGAGAGATCGTCCATGGGGATGGTACAAATGCATATGTCGATCAGAGACCTATGCAGTGAAAAAAATTTATGTTGCACCTAACCAAAGGTTGTCACTACAATATCATCAACACAGGACTGAGGACTGGGTGGTAGTTGAAGGTAGTGGTACTATTACCCAAGGTAATCTTGATTCACCTGCTAAAGTGGGTGATACATTTTTTATTGGTATAGAACAACGTCACCGTTTAGCAGGTGGTCCTGATGGTATTGTTATCATTGAGGTTCAACGTGGTATATGTAAAGAAGATGATATTATAAGACTCGAAGATGATTATGGTAGAATCCAAACCCGTAGTCTTTATGCCTCCCTCAATGAGTACGGAACAGAATGACTTATATTGTTACAGGTGGAGCTGGTTTTATCGGTAGTAATTTTCTTCATTACTTGAAGAATGAGACTGAAATAGATGATCAAGTTATTGTTATAGACAATCTATCTTATGCTGCTGACTTGGAGTATGTTCCCAAGAACAAGCAGTTTATTTTTGAGTGGTGTGATATCTCTAATGAGGATCATGTCACTTATATTTTTGATAAGTATAAACCAAAAAAGGTTTTTCATTTTGCTGCTGAAAGTCATGTTGATAGATCTATAAAAAATTACAGACCGTTTCTAGAAACAAATGTTGTTGGCACAATCAACCTACTTAATGCTAGTCTAAAGCATGAGGTTGAAAAGTTTCATCATGTTTCTACTGATGAGGTGTATGGATCCCTCGAATATGATGACGTTGAATTATTTAAGGAGACTACTCCCTATGACCCAAGAAATCCCTACTCGGCAAGCAAAGCAGCGTCCGACTATTTTGTCAAAACATGGCACAACACTTACGGTATACCTTACCTTATTACTAACTGTTCTAATAACTATGGTCCTCATCAACATGTAGAGAAGTTGATACCATTGGTTGTAAGTAATGCATTACAGGATAAGGTAACATATATGCATCAAGGTGGTCATCAAGTAAGGGATTGGTTATATGTTTATGATCATTGTGCTGCTATCTGGGAACTAGAATGGCAGGGAATTATTAATAATCATTTCAATATAGGTGGTGGATGTGAGCTGAGGAATATAGATGTAACTAAGATGATATTATCATTGATGAAGAAACCATATACACTCATTGGTATTAACGATGAGCGTCCAGGTATTGATAAAAGATACGGTATGGACTATAATAAGATGACTCAGTGGACTACGTGGAAACCATTCACTGATTTTGATCTTGGATTGAGGGCAACTGTAACATGGTACCTAGACCGTTTAACATGATCTCATTGTATGGAGCTGGATTTGTCGGTGGACATTTCGCTAATATGTACCATGAGTTTGTAGATGTACAAGGTAGGGATGAACGTAATCCTAAACACAAAGATATACTTTATTTCATATCAACTGTGGACAATTACAATGTCCATGATAAAATAACACTTGACGTTGACACTAATTTACATGTCCTTTGCGAGGTTCTTGACCATTGTAGGTCAGAAGACATTACCTTCAACTTCATTTCCAGTTGGTTTGTCTATGGAAAAGGAGACACACCAGCATCAGAAACTTCACCATGCAACCCACAAGGGTTCTACTCAATCACAAAGTTTTGTGCAGAAAATCTTATTAGGTCTTTTGCACAGACCACTGGGATGAAGTATAGGATCCTTAGACTATGTAATGTCTTGGGACCTGGAGATCATAAAGCAAACCGTAAAAAGAATGCTATACAGTGGATGGTAAATGAATTGAAAGCAGATAGGGATGTGAAGTTATACGATAACGGATCTCATTGTCGTGATGTTATGCATGTTGATGATGTATCTCGTGCTATCTTTATGATCCTTGAAAAAGGACAACGGAATGAGATCTATAATATAGGATCAGGTAAACCAACTTCTGTTTCTGAGTTGATGTTATTAGCAAAACAATACTCAGAATCAAAGGGTGAACTTTTGAACATGGATCCACCTGATTTCCATAAGAATGTTCAGACACAAAACTTCTGGATGGATGTTACTAAACTAAAAGAGTTGGGACATCAACAATTCCTAAACAATGAATACATTATCAGAGACTTATGTACAGCATAAAGGAACAAATAGGTTCTTTTATTATGGCTTTGGAATCGGAAGGGTATGATCTCTTTCCTTTCTTACCTAATAAAAATTGGAAACCAGGTGATCAGATATTATATTCTGGACCTTACTGGGATGATCAAGAACCGATAGCTGCTATGGCAGCATTACTTACTGGTAAGTGGTTACCTGCTGGTGAGAATGTAAATAAGTTTGAACGTGGATTTGGTAAGAGATTTGAGCATGACTATTCTGTCATGGTAAACAGTGGATCATCTGCTAATCTAGTGATGATTGCTGCACTGAAGAAGTACTTTGATTGGAAAGATGGTGATGAGATATTAGTATGTGCTTGTGGTTTTCCTACTACTATCAATCCTATTATTCAGAATGGATTGAAGCCAGTCTTTGTTGATATAGATTATAATGATTTGAATTGGAACCTTGATCAATTAGAATCAAAGATAACAGATAGAACTGTTGCAGCATTTAGTTCACCCGTCCTTGGAAATCCCTATGACTTTGATAAGTTCCTCGACATTATTGATAGGCATGGGTTGAAGTATATTGCTGACAACTGTGACTCCCTCGGTAGCAAGTGGAGAGGTGATCTTCTTACCAAACGTGCCGTCGCATCTTCTTGTTCTTTTTATCCAGCTCATCATATTACTACTATCGAAGGAGGAATGGTCTCCTCTGACATCGAAGAGGTGGTTCAGATCGCTAGATCTTACGCCTGGTGGGGTCGTGGTTGCTACTGTGTAGGAGCCCAAAATAAATTGCCCAACGGTGTCTGTGGACAGAGATTTGATAGATGGTTGGAAGGGTATGACAAGGATGTCGATCATAAGTATGTCTTTGGAGTCCAAGGATACAATCTCAAGCCTGCCGATTTGCAGGGGGCGATTGGGTTGGTGCAACTGACTAAGCAAACTGAGATACATCACGTCCGTCGTCTCAACAAAAGTGCGATGACTCAAATCTTCTCTGAGATTCCTGGTTGCAGGGTTATCGAAGAGAAAGAACATGCTGAGACCTCATGGTTTGGTTGTCCTATTATCTATGAGGACGGTAAACACCACCTCGTAAAATACCTAGAGTCAAAAGGTATACAAACTAGAAACTATTTTGCTGGTAATATTTTGATGCACCCTGCATACAAACATATAGAACCAGCTTCTAACTATCCTGAAGCCTCAAAGGTGTTAGATAACGTATTCTTTGTAGGAACATCTCCCGTAATAACGATGCCTATGCTAGACTACATAGATGAGGTTGTTCAATCTTACATAAAGGAAATTAAATGAGCAAAAAGACTGCATTAGTTTTAGGAGCAGGTGGATTCATCGGTTCTCATATGGTAAAGAGACTTAAGTCTGAAGGTTACTGGGTCAGAGGTGTTGATTTAAAGCATCCTGATTTTTCAGAGACAGAAGCAGATGAGTTTCTTACAGGTGATCTAGCTGAAGCAGACTTCATGAAAAGAGTAATTGCTTTTAGAGGAGAGCAAGGAAATTTTTATGCTAGTGTTCCGTTTCAATATGAAACTCCTTTTGATGAGATCTATCAGTTCGCTGCTGACATGGGTGGTGCAGGGTTTATTTTCACAGGTGAAAATGATGCCGAAATAATGCACAACTCAGTGAGTATTAATATAAACCTATTACGTGAACAACTTAAGATGAATGCTAGTTATCCACGTCTTCTGGTTCCCGTACCAGATAACGTTGGTAAGACAAAAATTTTCTACAGTTCATCTGCATGTATGTACCCAGAGTACAATCAACTTGACCCAAACAACCCCGACTGCCGTGAATCATCAGCCTATCCAGCCCAACCAGACTCCGAGTACGGATGGGAAAAATTATTCTCCGAGAGGTTATATCTCACTTATAATCGTAATTATAACATTGATGTTAGGATCGCTCGTTACCATAACATCTTCGGACCAGAAGGAACCTGGCATGGAGGACGAGAAAAAGCTCCAGCAGCCATCTGTAGAAAGGTTGCCTATGCCGACCAAGATGGAGGAGAAGTAGAAGTATGGGGTGATGGTAAACATACTAGATCATTCCTTTACATTGATGAATGTATTGAAGCAACAAGAAGACTAATGGAATCAGACTTCTTAGGACCTATCAACATTGGTTCAGAAGAAATGGTTACTGTTGATGAACTTGTAGATACTGCTGCAAGAGTTGCTAAGAAAGACATTGTAAAGAAATATCTTGATGTTCCTCACACTGGTGTTCGTGGTAGAAATTCTAACAATGATCTCATTCGTGAGAAACTTGGTTGGGATTATGAACAGACACTTGAAGAAGGAATAAAAAAGACTTATAATTGGATCATGGGACAGATCGCTAAAGAAATGTTCCCTGTTGAAGCTGATAAAGATATCACAGGTAAAAAGTATCTCGCCTATGGTAACTGCAACAAATGAACACAACTTATGATTATGAAAAGGATACCCTAAAGCATCCTTTCAGTGGACACACAAAAGTATTTCGTAATTACTCACAAGCATATCAAGACATGTTTGCCTTGTCTATGTTGAAGGGTAAGAAGAAAGGTAAGTATGTAGAGGTTGGTGCTAATCATCCTCAATCAATGAGTAATACTTTTTTACTTGAGAGTACATTCGAGTGGCGAGGTTACTCAGTAGAGATTGAGAAGTCTATGTGTGAATTATTTAATGGTGATATGGCAAGACAGAACCATTGTTATGAATCAGATGGTAGGTACTTTGATTATTTGAAAGCAATAGAAGGTGAGGGATGGAAGAATAGAGTTGACTATCTTTCATTAGATTGTGAACCACCCAATGTTACCTTTGAAATTCTAAAGAAGTATCCTTTAGAAGATTACCCTGCATCTGTTATTACATTTGAACATGATGCATATAAAGATGGTCCTACTATCATGGATCACTCTCGTATATTTTTGAAGGATAAAGGTTATCAATTAGTATGTTCTAATGTTTGTAATGGAGGAGCACCGTTTGAAGATTGGTGGGTTGATCCTCGTGTGGTAAATGAAAATATTTGGAAACCATTTGAGTGTTCTAATAAGGAGGCACGGAGTATCTTTGTATGAAGATATCTCATTGGTATGGTAGGTTGGGTAATAATATCCAACAGTGTGCTGTTGGAGTTATGACAGCTTATAAGTTTGAAACTAACTTTGAAAGTATTGATCATGATATTATAAAAAAATTCTATTATCTTAATGGAGAAAGATATGATGAAAGTGAATCAAAATTCTTCTATTGGGAAGGACCATATCAGGAGGTCGATATACCATCGGACTTCATATACCGATCAATGCGAAAGACTTGCAAAGATTACATCTTTCCACAGCTCAGAGTTCCAAGAGTGGTTGTGGCTGACGACACTCTCGTTATTCATATTAGGAGTGGAGATGTCTTTGACAAAGGGGTATCTAACCCTAGTCAATATGCTCCTAATCCTTTGTATTTTTATACCACATTACTTGAGGGGTTCAATAAGGCGATTGTGGTCACGGAACCTGACTCCCATAATCCAGTGGTTCAAGAACTTAAGAGACATCCTAAGGTCACTGTTCAGTCTCTAAGTGTAGCAGAAGATTTTGCTACGTTATTAGCAGCAAAGCATCTAGCTAACTCAGGAGTAGGAACCTTTGCAGTTGCTGCTGCATTGTGTAGTCATAAGATAGAAAACTTTTACTGCTCTGATCTTGCAATAACAGAGCACTTGAATTATAATATGTTGGTTGGAACCGATGTTAAAGTAAACCTAATGGAACTACCTAATTGGATTCGACCTGGTGAGTGGAAAAATAGTGATGAGCAAAGGAGGATGATAATTGATTACAAGATATAAACTAAAGATTACTCATCAGAAACTAATAGAAAAGATATGTCACAAACTTCCTTACTATTTCTTTGAAGACTGTGCTTATGGTAACAATAAACATCCTCTAAGGAAGGATCTCCATCCTTACTTCAGTCATACTTTATTGAATGAGCAAGGTGAACAGTCTGAGAATTTTCGTAAGTTTCCTTGGAATGATATTGGTAAGGTAATTGAAATGCCTGACAATCAAATGCTGAGGGCACATATGACATTACAATATCCCAGACCAGATGTATTTGGGGTACCTCACAATTCACATATAGATCAACCTATAAGACCATCTATTGTTGCATTATATTATCCCAATGATGCTGATGGTGACACGTTTTTCTTTGACAATGAACAAAACATTATACATAGAGAAACACCTGAACGAGGAAAGATTATAGTCTTTGAGGGAATGCAATATCATTCCAGTTCATCACCATCAAAGAACGTAAGATTTACTCTCAATATTAATTACAAACCATGAAAATTTTTGACGTATTCACTTTTTATAATGAGCTTGATCTTCTTGAACTGAGGATGAATATCCTAGGTGATGTGGTAGATCATTTTGTTATTAACGAAGCAAACATTACTTTCACAGGTAAGAAGAAACCACTTTACTTTGCAGAGAATAGAAAGCGTTTCAAGAAGTGGGAAGATAAAATAATATATCATCTAACTGAAGATGATAACCAGACTTACGAAGCATACTATGAGGGTGTACCTTATCATCGTAGTATGATAGAAGAGAACATAAAAGATTTACCATTACATTATCAGAGAGCATGTTTCCATAAGGACTCAGCAATATATGGACTACTTGATCATGCTAAAGATGAGGATCTTATTCTGACTAGCGATGCAGATGAAATTGCTAATCCAGAATGTATAAAGATTCATAAGAAGTGGTTCAATCCAGACAATCATTATGTACTAACTGGTCCTTTATATTACTACTTCCTCAACGTACAATGTGAAGAGCAGTGGATGGGTACAAGAGTCTGTAACTTCAAGACACTGAAGAGTATGAGTGTAGATAAGTTACGTCAGTCACATAAGAATGCATGGAAGATAGAGAATGCATCATGGCATTGGAGTTTCTTTGGTAATGCTGATACAGTAAGACAGAAGATGGATGCCTATGAACATCAGGAGAATAATAAAGACGAGTTTAGATCTAGTATGGAAGATCGTATTGAGAATAACTTAGATCCTTATGGTAGAGACTATCTCTATAAACCTATTGTAGTTCCTATTGATGAGACATTCCCCAAGTATATTAGAAGTCAGAAGAATAGGAAAATGAAAAAGTTCATCAAGCCTTATGAAACTGCTTAGTGGACCAGCGATAGCAAATCATTGTGATTATGATTTCGGAGATCAGGCAGGGTGTTTAGGTGGTGTACCCGATGCCTTCATGGAAGATGCAAATAATAAGAACAAAAATTTTATGAGTATGGTAAAGGGTCGTGAATGGATGACCCTATTCATTGATAATATACGTTTATATAAAAGACCTATAACATGTAATAACTATGATGATCAGATGAGAGTTGATAATATGATGAAGAGAGATAATCTACTCAAGTTATGTAAGTCATTACCTGATACTAAGTTTATAATATTTTGTAGTAATGAGGACACACCTATTACAGATGATATAAAAATACCAGATAATGTTAGAGCAATCTTCGCAGCAAATGCTGTAGGGTATAGTGGCAAACTATATCCATTTCCTTATGGTGTACAGAGAGTATTATATAAAGGTGATGTAAGACAGAAGCAACTTCATATCGCTATGCAAGAGGATTCTAAACCTAAGAAGTTATTGTATATCAATCATTCAGAACATACTAATCTAAGTGAACGTGGAAACATAAGAGAACTGTTTAGTGGTAAATCATATGCTACGGTGAGTGAACGTGTATCTTATATTGAGTATGTCAATCAGATAAAGGAACATAAGTTTATGATATGTCCTGAAGGTAATGCTGTGGATTGCCATAGAAATTGGGAGGTACTATGTCTAAAGAGAGTACCTATTATGAAGAGGAATCCATACTTAGAAGAGGTTTATAAAGATTATCCTATACTATGGGTTGATGATTATGGTAAGATAAACAAGACGTTATTAGCAGGTCATGATGATTTGTTTATAAGGGCTAGAAATTTAGACGATAATCTGCTAGACTTATATTCAGTAATGAATAGGGCAATTCGCTTTGCAAAAAATTCCTGACGTTACATTGTTGATGCTTGCTGATCTGGATATTCCAGATGCTGTTCATGCTGTCAATAAATCCTGTGAAGATATACAATGGGGTGCTGCTAAGTTTCTTAGTAGTAAGGGAAGACCTAAAGGTTTGAATCCCAATGTAGATTATGAAGAAGTATATCCTATTCAAAGTATCAATGACTTTAATTTTTATTGTATCTACAATCTAAGAAACCATGTTGAAACTTCTCACTCCCTCCTCATCCACCCTGATGGTTATGTTATTCGCCCTTGGTTGTGGGACAATACTTGGCTTGAATACGACTATATCGGTGCACCATGGAGAGATGATCCCAAGGCATATCTCGATCCTTGGGGCAAGAATCAACGTGTCGGGAACGGAGGATTCTCTCTTAGGAGTAAGAAACTCCTCGACGTACCCAGTAAAGTCACAGTCCCTTGGGAAGTAAATGTAGGAAATTTTTACAAGCATATGGATGCTGGACTATATAATGAAGACGGGAACATATGCTGCCACAACAGACACATCTTCGAGGAACAGGGATGTGTGTATGCTCCCGTCAGTGTGGCGGCTCGTTTCAGTAAAGAAGTAGAGTGTCCAGAACACGAAGGCATTGAGACCTTTGGTTTTCATTATCATTTTCAAAGTATACGATGAAGACAGCACATTATTATCCCCTATGGTGGAACCCTTGGGTTGATGATCCTCAACAATATGATAAGCAAGTCAGTATTTCTATTGATAACTTAGCTTGCAACGAAGAAGCAGACTATAAGATATTATTTTTAGCAGAACCATATTCCATTTTACCTACAGTTACAGAGGGTGCTCTTCGGGGTGCAATGAAGTTTGATAAGATCTATTCATTTACTCAAAAGATATTAGAACATTATCCACAAGCAGAATTATTTGAGTGGGGATCTAGTTGGTTAGATTTTACTGATCTAAAACTAATGAAAGGTAACAATGTTACTTTTGTTACCAGTAATAAGAACCAAACTGTTGGTCATAAAATGAGGTTGGAAATATATGATCTATTGAAAGGTGTTGACGTTTCTAATGGATTACAATACTATAGTCATATATCTCCACCCTTTCATCAAAGAAGGAATGATTTCTTTGAGACTGCAAAGTTTCATATTGCTGTAGAAAATTCTAGTCAGACAAATTACTTTACTGAAAAGGTTATTGATTGCTTTGCATCTAAAACTATTCCAGTGTATTATGGATGTCCTAACCTAGGTGACTGGTTCAATATGGATGGTGTTATTCAGTTTGAAGATATTCATAATTTAGAATTGATATTGAAACATCTTGATGCTGATCAGTATGAACGTAGGAGGAAAGCTGTAGAGGAAAACTATGAGACTGCTAAACTTTTCCATAGTAGTAATGATGTTGTTCCTAGATTGACTAAGAAGATAAGTGAGGTAGTCAAATGAAAGTAAGTTATTGTATCCCTACTCATGATGGTAACATGAGATGTCAACAGTATTTGTTTGATATTTTTCATGCATTAGAACAACAAGATGATAAGAATTTTAACGTTTGGATATCAGATCATAGTAAATCTGATAAGGTACTAGAAGTATGTCAGGAGTATGCAGATGTTTTTGAAATCAATTATGTTAAGAATACAAATAGCTTGGGCAACATTTCTGCTAATAGTAATCATGCATTACGCAACGCAGACGGGGATATCCTAAAGGTATTATTTTCTGATGACTTTATTCTTACTAAAACATTAAATTCAGAATTACAAAAAGCATTTAATAATGATGAAGTTAGTTGGGCAGTCACTGGGTTTGCTCATACATTAGATAATGGACGGACACATTATAATCCTAAGGTACCTGTCTGGAATGATAGGTTATTAGAAGGTGTAAATACATTAAGTTCTCCTTCTATACTTGCTATTCGTAATGGTATTGGTGAGTATTTTGATGAAGATCTTACCATGCTTATGGATTGTGATATGTTCTATAGACTCTATAAGGATCATGGTAAACCTGCTGTATTGAAGGACTTTCATATCTCTAACAGAGAACATCCTAATCAGACACAGAGACAACATGAAGATCTCTTACCTAAAGAGGTTGAGTACTTGAAAAATAAACACAAATCATGACAATAGGCTTCAATCATTTAGGGAGACATGGTAGACTAGGGAACCAGATGTTCCAGTATGCTGGACTTCGTGGTATCGCTGCACATCGTGGCTTTGATTTTGCAATTCCACCTAGTGATTTCAAAGATGAATGGAATGACCATCAACTCTTTGAAGCATTCAAGTTAGTTGGGTTGACAAACATCCAAGAAATACCTGGCCCGTATGTTCAAGAACAAACCTTTCACTTTGATAAGAAACTCTTTGATAATATGCCTGACGGACATAATGTCTATGGGTATCTACAAAGTACTAAATGGTTTGAACATATTGAGAAGGAAATTCGTGAGGATTTCCAGTTCAAAAATGACATACATAAACCATGTCATGATATGATATCTTCTGTAGAAGATCCCATAGCATTGCACGTTAGACGTGGCGATTACATAACTAATTGTGATAATCACCCACCATGTTCCAAGGACTATTATGACTCTGCTCTTTCTAGATTTGACAGTGATCGGTCTGTTATTGTTTTCTCCGATGATCCCAAGTGGTGTGGAGAAACTTTTCAAGAAGATCGTTTCTTGATATCTGAAGGTGGTGACAACCTTGCAGATTTATGTATGATGTCTATGTGTACTGACTTTATCATTGCCAACTCCTCTTTCTCTTGGTGGGGATCTTGGCTAAGCGAAAATCCAAATAAAAAAATTGTCGCTCCATCTAAATGGTTTGGCACGGGTTACACCAAGAACCATATCACAGCAGATTTGTATTGCGACAACTGGGAGGTTATTAATGACTAACACTATTGTTCAAGAAGGAGTAGAGATTCCTGATCTTGGAATGTATGAAGATTTACAGATTCAACCTTTGAATTCTTGGGATCTTACTAAAACTACTTTTATTATTCCATTGAGGATTGAAAGTAGAGATAGGATGAGGAACATTGTATGTACATTAGTATATCTGTTACGTAACTTTGATACTCAGATAATAATCAAGGAGCATGACATGGAGTCTGTCTTCTTGAAGCAGGTTGTTCCTATTCTTGATGATTGTGTACCTCCAATCAAGATGCACAACATACATCATATCTTTGAACAGTCTGAAGATGTAGTGTTCCATAGAACAAGACTACTCAATGACATGTTGATGTTGGTGAAGACACCTGTTGTGTCAGTATATGATTGTGATGTCATGCTTCCAATGAATACTTATATTCAAGCACAGAATGTTATTCTAAAGGGATATTCTAACCCTGCAACTCCAGATGTAGAACCTGAACCTATCAAATGTGTTTATCCATATGGGTATGGTGATTACCAGTGGCAACTTAGATGTGATGATAATGATATTACTAGATTTATAAATTCAAATTTCAATTTCAATGCTTTCCAAGGTAAAGGAACAGTTTACGATGCTAAGTTTGGATTTGTTCAGTTCTTTGATACTAAACATTATCTAAAGCATGGTGCAGAGAATGAAGGGTTTGTATCATATGGTTATGAAGATGATGAAAGATATAATAGATTCAATACTATAGGTGGTGTACTAAGAATCAATGAACCTATCTTCCACTTAGAACATAAGAGAACACCTAACTCATGGTTCAACAATCCTCATATAGAATCTAACAGAGCATTGTGGGAGAATCTAAGGACTAAGAGTAAGGAAGGATTCATTGAATATTATAAAAATCCTGAGTACCTAAAGGTACGTGGGGTTGTTGATGGTGAGCTTCCAGATGACGGACAGGAATAAAGCTCTTTATAAGTTAGAAGGGTTCCCTAATGTTCTTTGGATAAATCTTGACAGGGTTCCAGAGAGAAAGAAATATATGGAGGAGCAATTCTCCTACTGGGGTATAGATAAACACCATAGAATTTCTGGTGTTGATGGAGATGAGTACGAAGAATATCTAAAGGGATCTGTTCCTCATAATATGAATAAAGGTGAGATAGCATGTGTTATGTCACATCTAAATGCTTTGAAGTATTTTGTTGAGGAGACAGACCTTGATGAGATAATGATCATGGAAGATGATGTAGATCTATCTACAGTAAAGTATTGGCCATTTACATGGAAGGAAGTTCGTAAGCGTGTTCCAATAAATTTTGATTGTTTACAGTTGACTATTATAAATCCTAATGGTATAACTTTAAAACTACATCATAGATTTATCAATGACTTTTCTGCTGCTTGCTATCTTATTACTCGTCATCATGCAACTAAGTGCCTCAGGTTACATAGGAGGAAAGGACAATGGAAACTCGACCAAAACATCAGACCAAGAGCAGTCTCGGAAGACTTGATACTTGATAGTGGTAAGAGTTATTCAACACCACTGTTCAACTATAGATTAGACATGGGTTCTGCTATACATGAAGAACATATAGATATATTTCACAAAGGAAGTAACAACGCTCTCAAAGATTTTTGGGAACGTGAAGCCATCGACATTCCACTTGAACAAATTATGGAATTAGATGAATACTGTGGTAGAATACCACCACAGGTTTATATCAACCAAGCACTGAAACAAAATGACGGAACAGCAGACACCTAAGTATGAAGGCATACAATTTTATGATCACATTGGTGTACTAGATAATTTTGCTACCAATGAATTTTGTGATTCTCTTATAGATCTATTTGAATTCTGGTATACTAAGAAGTACTTTAAGAATGAACGATCTGATGAAAATAAAGTTACATCTATAGATGGTCATGATTTTACGTTAGATCATTTCAATGATGGTCAATCACAGTTTCCTCAAGGTGGAATGGGTAGAAAGGATCATCAATTATATCTTGAGATCTGTGACTGTACTATGACGGCAGAAGTTAATAAGGTTATTGGTTTAGCATTTGAACAGTATGTAAAAGAGTATAAAGGATTGGTGTCTGATGCAGATCCAGTATCATCATGGACAGTCAAGCTACAAAGAACTGATCCTGGTGGTGGGTATCATGTATGGCATTGTGAAAATGGTAACTTCTTATATCGTGACAGGGTTCTTACATGGATGATATATCTAAATGATATTCCACTTGAATCTGGTGGTGGTACTGACTTCTATTATCAGAAGAGAACATTTCATCCTAAGAAAGGTACTGTAGTTCTTTGGCCAGCAGCATATACTCACATGCATCGTGGAGCATTTCTAACAGGAGAACAGTCTAAGTACATTGCAACTGGTTGGTTTATAAGAGAACCTGGTAACGTAACTGAAAAGGAAATTAGTGACAAGAGACAGATGAAATTAGAGGAATGATATTATGGACAGAACAGTTTGTCCTGAAGGATAGTACTGTCAGGAATTTGAAGAGTAAGTATAGAGATCCTTACTTTTTGAAGGGTGATCCTGGTTGGGGTCAACATTATACAGGTTACCATAGGAATCCTAACAACACTGCTAACACAGTGGATGGTAACTTTGTAGATAAAGAACTACTTCAACTCTACATACCAAAACTGAAGGA
>Ga0209232_1000605_pt1 | contig 21635 bp, 18 predicted proteins | sample ETNvirenome_2_60_FD_184066 | JGI IMG/M metagenome (GOLD analysis project Ga0209232, IMG submission 184066) | Marine viral communities from the Pacific Ocean - ETNP_2_60 (SPAdes) (version 2) | ecosystem: Environmental > Aquatic > Marine > Oceanic | place: Pacific Ocean | collected 2013-06-22
TTTTCTGCTAAGGACAAGGTCATGGCCCGCACCCGACTGATCGCCGCGCTGATCCTGACCTATGTCGCCTTTGCGATGCTGCTGAACAGCGTCGGGACGGTGATCCTGCAGTCGATTGCGAGTTTCGACGTCACCAAGCCCGAGGCGAGCACCCTCGAGGGGTTCAAGGACATCACGATCGCGGTCGTGTCGTTCGCGACCGCCAGTTATTTGCCGCGGTTCGGGCTGCGCAACGCGCTGCTCGCGGCGCTCGTCCTCGCCATCCTGGCTTGCCTCGTCATGCCGTTGCTCGGCAGCTTCGGGGCGGCGCAGCTGCATTTCGCCATGGTCGGCGCCGCTTTTGCGGCCGCCAAGGTCGTCGTCTATTCGCTGATCGGCCTAGTCACCGCCGATGCGCGGCAGCACGCCAGCCTGACCAGCCTGATCGAGGGCATGTTCATGGTCGGGGTGCTGTCGTCCTATTGGGTGTTCAGCGCCTTTATCGATCCCGCCGGGCTGCGTTGGCTGAATGCCTATTGGGTGCTGGCGGGGGTGTGCGGGCTGGCGCTGTTGCTGCTGCTCACGGCGCGGGTCGATGAGGCGCCGGTCGCCGATGGCGATACCGCGGCGCAGGTCGAGGGCGCACCCTTTGTCGCGATGCTGCGTCTTGCTGCGTTGCCGCTTGTGCTGGTCTTTGTCTTTTGCGCGTTTGTGTTCGTGCTGATCGAGCAGGGGATTGCGACCTGGCTGCCGACCTTTAACAACGAGGTGCTGCATCTGCCGCACCAGATGAGCGTGCAGGCGGCGAGCCTGTTCGCAGCGTCGCTGGCGATCGGGCGGTTCGCCGCGGGTGCGGTGATGGCGCGGTTCGACTGGTATCCGGTGCTCAACATCTGCCTCGCGCTGCTGGCGGCGCTGATCGTTGTCGTGCTGCCGATGGCCGAGGGGGTGGCGCCGGGCGCCATCGACGGCTGGGCCGACGCGCCCGCCGCGGCCTTTTTGTTCCCGTTGATCGGCATTGCCCTGGCGCCGGTCTATCCGACGATCATTTCGGTGATGCTCAGCGCGATGCCAAAGCCCAATCACCCGCCGCTGATGGGGCTGGTGGTCGTGTTTTCGGCGCTGGGCGGCACGACGGGGTCGGTCATCACCGGCGCGATCTTTGCCAATCTCGACGGGCGGACCGCGTTCACGCTGATGCTGGTGCCGACCGCGATCTTGGCGGCGGGGTTGTTCCTGCTGCGCCGCCGGATCGCCGCCGGGGGCGCGGCCGCACCCGCCTGACCCAGCGGTCCGGCGCACCGGCAAAGCCATCCCAACCCCGGGGCCATAGCCTCGGGGTTTTTGTTTGGCATCCGGCGATGGGGATGAATGGTGCGGTCGAGAAGACTCGAACTTCCACGGCCTTTCGGCCACAACGACCTCAACGTTGCGCGTCTACCAGTTCCGCCACGACCGCACATCATGATGGGGCCGAACGGGTCCGGCTCCGGGTAGGAGCGGGCGCCTAGCAAAGGTTTTCCGGCGATGCAAGCGAGCTTCGTCGCATTTATTTTTGCAGGTGCGAAGGCCCGGTGCCGCGTCCGCCCCGCCGCCGGGGCGCATGTCATCGATCCGACTCAAAAGAGTCACTCAAATGTCACGGCTCTGGCGTCAGACCGTCATCGAATCACCCTAGTGGCGGCGTCACCGGGGGCGAAACTTCGTTCGCCGGTGATTTTTCATCAGGGGCGCTGCTCGACCGATTTGGGAGCGCACACCGGTAACGGAGATTTTCATGGCGGCTTTCGCACGCGTTCGTATGGTCATGCTCAGCGGCGTGGCCTGTTCCATCCTTGCGGCCTGTGGTGCCGATGGCGTCGCATCGCCGGGTGAAGGCGTGATCGTCATTCCCGCGCCGACGCCGGCCCCGACCCCGACGCCAACCCCCACGCCGACCCCGACCCCGACCGCAGTGACTCCCGCCGCCAATTGCCCGACCATCGCCGGCCCCGACCAGCTGTCGAACCTGGGCACGATCAGCGGCCCCGGCGGCGAATGGCGCAACTGCGGCTTCCCGACGCGCTTCACCGCGACGACCGCGATTCCGAAGGTCGCGGGTGTGCTCTATTCGCTGCCCGGCCGTGTCGATGTCGGCACCGACCAGGGCGCGGCGACCTCCAACAATGTCGTGACGCTCACGATCGATCCGGGCGTGACCATTTTCGGCGCCACCGGCGTGTCGTTCCTGACCGTCAATCGCGGTAACCGCATCGACGCGGTCGGCACCCCGACCCAGCCGATCATCTTTACCGGCCGCGGCAATGTCGTCGGTTCGGCCAACGACCAGACTTCGCAGCTGTGGGGCGGCGTCGTTCTGCTCGGCCGCGCGCCGATCACCGATTGCCTTGCGCCGGGTGCGACGCCGGGCACCGCCGCGTGCGAACGCGACACCGAAGGTACGTCGAACGCGCTGTATGGCGGCGCGCAGCCGGGCGACAATTCGGGCCGTATGTCCTATGTCCAGATCCGTTATTCGGGCTTCGTCCTGGCGTCGAACAGCGAATTGCAGGGCCTGACTCCGTCGGGCGTCGGCAACAACACCCAGATCGACCATATCCAGATCCACAACAGCTCGGACGACGGTGCCGAAGTGTTCGGCGGCCGCGTCAACATGAAGCATCTGGTGATCACCGGCGCCGAAGATGACGGTCTGGATACCGACGTCGGTTATCAGGGCAACATCCAATATGTCATCGGCGTCCAGCGCGCCGGCGGCGCGGTTGGCGATTCGATGATGGAAATCGACTCGGACGGAAATGAAGACACGACGCCGCGCCAGCGCGTGAACCTGTCGAACTTTACCTATGTTCAGCGCAACAATGCGGCGGGCAATGGTGCGGCGATCCGCATCCGCGGCGGTGCCGATTACACCTTTGCCAACGGCCTGATCGTGGCGCCGGGCCTCAGCTGCCTGCGCATCGACAGCGCTACGACGGTTCAGACCACCGGTCCCGACGAACAGGGTCCGCCGCGCTTCTTCTCGATGTCGCTGCAGTGCAACGCGACGCCGTTCCGCGGTTCGAACGGCGTGACCGCAGCGCAAGTTCAGGCGATCTTTGAAAGCGGCACGAACAACCGCTCGACCTATACCCCCAGCCTGACGAACCTGTTCGTCAACGGGGCGACCGAGACGGCATTCACGCCGTTCGATGCCAAGACGCTGAACGCCTTCTTTGACACCACCGCCTATGTCGGCGCCGTCCGCGACGCCAACGACACCTGGTATCGGGGCTGGACCTGCAACTCGGCAACCGCGGATTTCGGCACCGCCAGCGGCAGCTGCACCGCCATTCCGACGACCTGATCGCTCGCGATCCACTTTGGGGAGCGGGCACGCCGAAAGGGCTGGCCCGCTCCCTTCCTACATAATCCTGGGGACATTCCACATGACCAAGCGGCCGATCTTTGCCAGCCTGCTCCTTCTTAGCTCGGCGCTTGTCGCGCCTGCGGCGCTCGCCCAGGCCGTCGGCAGTGAACCCGCTGCCGATGCACCGCCGGTGGCAACCGACGCTCCAGCCCCCACTGATGCGCCCGCGCCCGACGAAGTGCCCGCAGAGGAAGAGGCCGACATTTCGATCCCGGGCGGCGCCGATGCCGAAATCGTCGTGACCGGCCGCTACACCCCCAACATTGTCCGCGCGACGCCTGAAGTCGTTTCGGTGCTGTCATCGGCAGATATCGCGCGCACCGGCGAGGGCGATATTGCCGGATCGTTGCAGCGCGTCACCGGCCTGTCGGTCGTCGGCGGCGGTTTCGTCTATGTCCGCGGTCTTGGCGATCGTTATTCGCTCGCGCTGCTCAACGGTTCGCCGCTGCCCAGCCCCGAGCCGCTGAAGCGCGTCGTGCCGCTCGACATTTTTCCGTCGAATGTCATCGATTCGACGCTGGTCCAGAAAAGTTATTCGGCGAACTTTCCCGGCGAATTCGGTGGTGGCGTCATCAACCTGACGACCAAATCGATCCCGCGCGAAAGTTTCCTGACCCTGTCGGGCGGGATCGGATGGGACAGCGAGACGACCAATCAACTTGGCTATACCTATTATGGCAGCGACACCGACTGGACCGGCTTCGATGACGGCACCCGCGATGTCCCGCCGTTGCTGAAAGCCGCCTTTGCCAGCGGCAAGCCGATCCTCGAGGGCGCCGATTTCACGCAAGATGATCTGGAAGCCATCCAGATGGAGCTGGTGAACGCCGAAACGACGCTGCTCCAGCAGAACAACAATATCCCGGTCAATTGGTCGGCCGGACTGACCGGCGGCCTCAACATTCCGCTCGCCGACGGCGAACTGGGAATCATCGCGACCGCCGGGATCAGCAACAAGTGGCGGACCCGCGACACGTTGCAGCAGACCTCGCTCAACCAGGATCTGTCGGGCGATCCGCAGACCAGCTATAACCGGGTCATCACCGACAATCGCGTCGTCGTGAACGGCCTGCTGGGTTTTGGTCTGGAACTTGGCGATCACAAATTCCGTTGGACCAACCTGTATATTCGCGACACGTTGAAGCAATCGCGCCTGGGGCTCGGCACCGACCGCAACCAGTCGGAACGCGATATTCTGAAACAGGACACCGCCTGGTACGAACGTCAGCTGATCAACACCCAGCTGGTCGCCGAGCTGGACTTCGACCGGTTGCAGGTTGACCTGCGCGGTGCTTACGCCAATTCGCAGCGCGAGGCGCCTTATGAGCGCGGCTTTACCTATGTCCGCACCAACCTGCCAACGACACAGGATCCGACCGGCGACAAATTCGTCAACGATCTGGGCGGCAATCGCGGCGATGCGACGATTGCCTTTTCGGACCTGAACGAGGATCTGTGGTCGGGCGGCGTCGATCTGTCTTATGAGCTGGCGCCGCAGATCACGGCGACGGTCGGCTATGCCTATACTGACACCAGCCGTACCGCGGTGCGCCGCGCGTTCCAGTTCCGCGCGCCGGGGCTGCCGGTCGCGGTGCAACAGCTGCGCCCCGACTTTCTCCTCTCTGACGCCAGCATCCAGCTGTACGATATCGCGCTGGTCGAAACATCGGCGCAGGACGGCACCGCCGCTTTTGATGCCGGACTGACCACCCACGCGGGCTATGCGCAGCTGCAGGCCGAAATCGTATCGGGCATGAACGTCAATGTCGGCGTGCGCTATGAAGACGGCAAACAGACGGTTGTCCCGATCGACCTGTTCGGCACTGGCGGCAGCGCGATTGCCCAAACCAATCTGAAGAATGATTACTGGCTCCCCGCCGTCACGCTGACCTGGGAAGTCGCACCCGATATGCAGGTGCGCATGAATGCGTCGAATACGATCGCGCGTCCGCAGTTTCGCGAATTGATCGCGCAAATCTATCAGGATCCCGAATCGAACCGCCAGTTCCGCGGCAACCCGTCGCTGACCGACAGCGAGCTGTGGAACGCCGAGCTGCGTTACGAATGGTATTTCGCGAAGGATCAGCGGCTGACCGCGGCGGGTTTCTTCAAGAAGATCGAGAATCCGATCGAAGCCTATACCTCGCTTAGCACCGATTCGGTCGCCAACACCAGCTTTGCCAACGCGCCCAAGGCGTTGCTCTATGGCGGCGAGATCGAGGTGCAGAAATATTTCGCGCTCGATACGATGTCGGACTCGACGTTCTGGGCGAGCCGCCGTCTGGTGCTGATCGGCAACTACACCTTTACCAAGTCGGAGATCCAGGTCGGCGCGGGTGACACGACCGTCATCAACGGGGTGGTGCAGGAGGCGAGCAACTTCTTCTTCGACGGCGCGCCGCTGACCGGCCAGTCGGATCATTTGATCAATTTCCAGATCGGGCTCGAAGATCAGGACAAATTGTCACAGCAGACCATTCTCGTCACCTATGCCAGCCCGCGCGTCACCAGCCGCGGTCCGTCGGGCCAGCCCGACATTCGCGAAAAGCCGGGCATTTCGGTCGACTTCGTGGCGCGGCAGGGGATCAACCTGCTGAACAAGGAAATCGAGCTGAAGTTCGAGGCGCGCAACCTGACCGGGCGTAAATATCAGGAAGTGCAGGAAAGCGGCGACAACCGGATATTCCTCAACCGCTACAAGCTCGGCCGCACCTTCTCGCTGAGCGCGTCATTGAAGTTTTGAAGCATGTGTAAGCCCCTCCCCACCGGGGGAGGGGCAACGAAGACTTGGCAGCTTGCTGCCTGGTCGTAGTGGGGTGGGCAGCGGCATAGCGTAAGGCCGCTGGTCCCACCCGCTGCGACTAGCGAACAAGTTCGCAAGTCTCGCTGCCAGTGCCGGGTGAAACTGCCCCCGGCAGTTTCAGGCCGGTCCGGGGGACCGAGCGACCCGGCACTCCAGAAGGGGAGGGCGTCCACGTGTGGAGCTTACCGCACCAGACTCGCTCGCCCGTCAAAAAACTGTAATCTTCCGGTCAACTGATTGTCACCAATCGCCCCTAGGCGATTCGCGACGGCAACTTCAGCCTCAGGGGGAAACGACGATTTCATGGCGACGCTGATGTCCGGATCGGCCTTCAGGCTGTCGCGCGGCTTGCCGACGTGGCTGCGCGGCGGGCGGCGCTCGCCGCGCGAGATCGGGCCGGTGCTGCTCGCGGCCGTGCTGGGCGCCTTGCTGGTCTGGCAGCTGGTCCGCCTGCTGTGGACCGTCATCACCCCCTTGTCGCCGCTCGGCGCGTGGCAGCCGCAGGCCGCGGTCATTGCGTCGCCTGCCGAACGCCGCGCGCTGTTCGCCAGTTTTGATCCGTTCTTTCGCAGCGCCCCGCAGGGTCCGGCTTCGGCCACGGTAACCGCGCTTGGACTGACCTTGTTCGGCATCAACATCAACGAAGCGACCGGCGGCGGATCGGCGATCATCGCAGGCGAAGACGGGGTGCAGACCAGCTATGCCGTCGGCGACGAGATCGCCCCTGGCGTGAAGCTCGTCGGGGTGGCGTTCGACCATGTGCTGCTCGACCGCGGCGGTGCGCGCGAAAGCCTGTTCCTCGACCAAAGCGGCGAGGCTGCGGTGGCCAATCCGGCGACGCCGCTTCCGGCGCCGACCCCCGAGGTCGGATCGACCACGCCCACCGGGGTGAGCGCCAGCGGTGAAATGTCGCCCGCGACGCTGAAGGCCGGGGTCGGCTTTGCGCCGCGCGCCGAGGATGGCCGCGTCACTGGGCTGGTCGTCCAGCCGCAGGGCGACGGCGCGGTGTTCCGCGCCGCGGGCTTGCGGCCGGGCGATGTCATCCGGTCGGTCAATGGCCGCCTGATCGGGTCGGCTGGCGATGCCGCCGCGCTCGCCAACCAGATTGCGCCCGGCGCGCGGATTTCGCTCGAAGTCGAACGCGGCGCCAGCGTCGTTCCCGTCGCCATCTTCCTCTCGAAGCAATAGGTTTTATGCGTTTCAAACTGTCCCTGATGCTCGCCGCCGCGCTTGTTTCCGCCACGCCGGCACCCGCGGTCGCCCAATATACGCTCAATGTTCGCGATGCCGACATCCGCGCCTTCATCCAGGATGCGGCGCGGATCACCGGGCGGACCTTTGTCATCGACGGCCGCGTCAACGGCAAGGTGTCGGTGGTGACCGACCGGCCGCTGTCGCGCAGCGAATATTTCGAGATTTTCCTGTCGACCTTGCGCTCGAACGGGCTGGTCGCGGTCCCCGGCCCGAACGGCAGCTACCGCGTCCAGCCGATCGACGGCGCCGCGGCGCAGCCCGGGCGGATCGGCAGCCGCGGCGCGGCGCAGAATCAGTTCGTCACCGAAATCATCCGCCTGCGCCACATCGATGCCGTCGCCGCAGTCGAAACGCTGCGCCCCCTGGTCAGCGCGCAGGGGTCGCTGACCGCCAACCGCAACGCCAACAGTCTGGTCGTCGCCGATTTCGCCGACAATATCCGCCGTATCCGGTCGCTGGTCGCCAGCATCGACCGCGACAGTTCGACCAGCCAGATCGTCACGCTGAAAAACGCCGGGGCGCGCGAAATCGCCGCGGCGCTGACGGCGCTGGTCCCGGCGGCGGGCGAGGGGGCGCGGGCGCCGGTCGCGATCGTGCCGATCGACAGCAGCAACGCGATCGCGCTACGCGGCGATCAGGCGATGGTCGCGCGCTTTGTCGCGATGGCGACCGATCTCGATCAGAAAGCGGCAGGCGGGACCGAACTGCGCGTCTATTGGCTGGAACATGCCAATGCCGAAACGCTGTTGCCAACAATCCAGCAGCTGGTCGGCGGCGGCAGCGACCCGGCGCAAAAGGCGGGCTTGCCGCCTGCGACGACATCATCGTCGTCGGGCGGGGGCAGCACGCCGACGCCGGCACCAGCGGCGGCCGCTACCGTATCGACCGGCGGCGCGGGGGGCAGCATCGCCACCCGCGGCCCCGCGATCGTCACGCGTTACGAGGGCGCCAACGCGATCATCGTCGCTGCCAACAGCGACGTGCAGCGGATGCTCGGCGAGCTGATCCGCCAGCTCGACAGCCGGCGCCAGCAGGTGCTGGTCGAGGCGATCGTCGTCGAGATCGGCGACGATGCGGCCAAGCGGCTGGGGGTCCAGTTTTTGCTCGGCGGCAAGAATATTCCGTTTGTCGCGACCAGCTACAGCAATGCGTCGCCCAATATCCTGACCTTGGGCGGCGCCTACGCCGCCAACCGGCTGTCGCAGGAAACGACGACGGTCAACGGTAACACGACGGTGACCCAGACGAACAGCTCGCTCGGCAACAGTCTGCAGGAAGCGGCGGCGGCGTCGCTGCTGACGGCCACTGGCGGTTTTGCCGGTTTTGCGGGCGATATCGGCAAGAACGCCATCTTTGGCGCGATCATCAACGCGGTGAAATCGGACACGACGTCGAACTTGCTCGCGACCCCGCATATCGTCACGCTCGACAATCAGGCGGCGAAATTTCTCGTCGGGCAGGACGTGCCGATCACCACCGGTGAACAGCTCGGCGACAATTTCGAAAACGCCTTCCGCACCGTCCAGCGCGAAGAGGTCGGGATCAAGCTGGAGGTGACGCCGCAGGTTAACGGCGCGGGCGAAGTGAAGATGTTCCTGCGTCAGGAAGTGTCGAGCGTCGCCGGGCCGGTGTCGTCGCGCAACAGCGACCTGATCCTCAACAAACGCGCATTCGAAACGGTGCTGACCGTCGACGATGGCGAAATCCTGGCGATCGGCGGGCTGCTCAACGATGACGAGCGCAAGACGATCGAGCGCATCCCGCTGCTCAGCGACATTCCTTTGCTCGGCGAATTGTTCAAGTCGCGCAGCCGGACGCGGTCGAAAACCAATCTGATGGTGTTCATCCGCCCGACGATCCTGCGCAATCGCGAGGATAATGCGGCGCTGACCGCGCGGCGTTACGGCTATATCCGCGACTTTCAGTTGCAGCGGAACCCCGACGAGGAACCCGCGATCGACACGCTGGTGCGCGACTATCTGGGCGCGGTGCCGCCGGTGCCGACCGAGGCGACCGCCGCCGACATCACCGTCGGCCCGGTCAACCTGCCCGAACTACGCGGCGCCGATGGCCGGGTGATTTCGACCGACGTCCCGCCGTCGATCTCGAACGCACCCGCGCCGCCGCCCGGAGACTATCCGTGACCGATCCCGAACCGATCGTCGCTCCCGCAGCGCCGGTCGATATTCCCTATGGATTTGCCCGCGCGCACGGTGTCGTCATCGCGCCGGGCGAAGGCGGGGCGTGGCTCGCGACCCTGCGCGAGGATGCCGATCCCGCGGTGCTGATCGAAGTGAAGCGTTACCTCGCGCAGCCGCTGCGCGTTGCGACCGCCAGCGTCGCCGATTTCGACCGGCTGCTGTCGGACCATTATGCCGTCGACAGCTCGACGGCGGCGATGGCGGGGTCGGTCGGTGGCAACGATATCGATTTCAGCCTGCCCAGTGCCGAAGATCTGCTCGATAGCGCCGACGATGCCCCGGCAATCCGCCTGATCAACGCGATCATCGCCGAAGCGGTGCGGCAGGGGGTCAGCGATATCCATATCGAACCCTATGAAAGCGGGCTGGTGGTGCGGATGCGCACCGACGGCGTGCTGCGCGAACATCTGCGCATGCCCCCGCACGTCGCGCCGGTCGTGGTCAGCCGCATCAAGGTGATGGCACGCCTCGACATCGCCGAGCGCCGCGTGCCGCAGGACGGCCGCATCGGGCTGACCCTGGCGGGCAAAGCGGTCGATGTGCGCGTCTCGACCTTGCCCAGCCGTGCGGGCGAGCGCGTTGTGATGCGTATTCTCGACAAGGATGCGGCTGGGATCGATTTCGATGTCCTCGGCCTGTCGGGCACCTCGGACCAGATTTTGCGCGAGGCGCTGGCCGAACCCAATGGCATCATCCTCGTCACCGGCCCCACCGGGTCGGGCAAGACGACGACGCTCTACGCAGCGCTCAAGCAATTGAACGATGGCCAGCGCAATATCCTGACCGTCGAAGACCCGGTCGAATATGCCGTCGACGGGGTCGGCCAGACGCAGGTCAACAGCAAGGTCGGGCTCGACTTCGCCGCCGGGCTGCGCGCGATCCTGCGCCAGGATCCCGACGTCGTGATGGTCGGCGAAATCCGGGACCGCGAGACCGCCGACATCGCGGTGCAGGCGTCGCTGACCGGCCACCTCGTGCTGTCGACCGTCCACACCAATGATGCGGTCGGCGCGATCACACGCCTGAAAGATTTGAAGGTCGAACCCTTCCTGCTCGCCTCGACCCTGCGCGCGGTCATCGCGCAGCGGCTGGTGCGCAAGCTGTGCGACCATTGCCGCGAACCGGTGCAGGCCGATAACAGCGTCGCCGCGATGCTGGGGCTCGACATCGGCACCGTCATCTGGCGGCCCAAGGGCTGCGAGCAGTGTAGCGGCACCGGCTACAAGGGCCGGATCGGGGTGTTCGAGGCGATCAAGGTCGACGAAACGGTGCGCCGCTACATCTACAATGGCGGCGACGAGGCGATGATCACGCGCCACGCCTTCCTGAAATCGCCGACGCTGGCATCGGCGGCGCGCGCGATGGTCGCAAAGGGGCTGACGACTGCCGAGGAGGCGATCCGCATCGCGCGGCGCGAGGAAATCGATGCCTGATTATCGCTATGTGGCGATCGATCCGCAGGGCCGCGAGCGCAAGGGACGGCTGACCGCCGCCAACGACGATGCCGCGCGCGCCGATCTGGTGCGGCGCAAATTTCATATCGTCGCGGTCGAGGCGGCAGGCGCCAAACCCGCCAGCCGGTCGCTGCTCGCGTTCCGCCGCGCGCGGCTGAGCAGCAAGGAACTCGCGCTGTTCACCCGCCAATTGGCGACGCTGGCCGAGGTCGCGCCGTTAGAAGAAGCGCTGCGCACACTCTCACGCCAGAGTGAGGCCGAAAGCGCGCGCAATATTGTCAGCGACGTCCACGCCGGCCTGCTCGAGGGCCGCCGCCTCGCCGATGCGATGGCACGCCAGCCCGAGAGCTTCCCACCGCTCTACCGTGCGATGGTCGCCGCGGGTGAAACCACGGGCAGCCTGACGACCATCCTCGCGCGCCTCGCTGACCTGCTCGAACGGCAGGCCGAGGTGCGCGGCAAGCTGATCGCGGCGCTCGCCTATCCGATCGTGCTTGCGGTCGTCGCGATCGGCGTCGTCGCGGCGCTGATGATCTTTGTCGTCCCGCGCGTCGTCGAACAATTTACCGATGTCGGCCAGCAACTGCCGTTCCTGACCCGCGCCGTGATCGCGATCTCCAGCTTTGCCGCGAGCTGGTGGTGGTTGATCGCGCTGTTGCTCGTCGCGTCGAGTTTTGGCTGGGCCGCCGCGATGCGCCGTCCGGCGTTCAAGGCTCGGGTCGATGCGCGGCTGCTGCGCCTGCCCCTGCTGGGCCGCCTGCTCCGCGATCTTTATGCGGCGCGCTTTGCCCGCACCTTGGCGACGATGGTGTCGAGTCGCCTGCCGCTGGTCGACGGGCTGCGGCTGACCCTGCCGACGATCCGCAACGCCGCGCTGGCCAGCGCGACCGCTGCGATCGTCGATCAGGTCCGCGCCGGGGGCAGTCTGTCGGCGGCGCTGCGCGATGCCGGGGTGTTCCCGCCGCTGCTGGTGTACATGACCGCCAGCGGCGAAAGCGCCGGGCGGCTGGAGCAGATGCTGGAACGCGCCGCCGATTATCTGGAGCGCGAATTCGACCGGTTTACGGCGGCGTCGATGGCGTTACTCGAACCTGTCATAATAGTCCTTATGGGGTCATGCGTTGCCCTGATCATCCTCGCCATTCTGCTGCCGATCCTTCAGTTGCAGACTCTTGCCGGAATATAATAGATGTCGCTGATGCAGCTTTTCATCCGCCTGATGCTCGACACCTCCTTTTCGGGGGAGGGCCGCGCGCCGGTCCACCGCCGCCGCAAACGCGACGAGCGCGGTTTTACCCTGACCGAATTGATGGTGGTGATCTTCATCATCGGGCTGCTCGCCACGGTGGTGCTGATCAATGTGCTGCCCAGCCAGGACCGCGCGATGGTGACCAAGGCGCAGGCCGATATTGCGACGCTCGAAACCGCGCTCGAGCAATATCGCCTCGACAATCTGACCTATCCGGCATCGACCGACGGGCTGAACGCGCTCAGCACACCGCCGCCGTCGCTCGCACAGCCCGAGCGGTATCGCCGCGGCGGTTACATCAAGAAACTGCCTGCGGATCCGTGGGGCCGTCCCTATAATTATCAGGCGCCCGGGCCGAACGGGAAGGCGTTCGACGTCTGGTCGCTCGGCGCCGACGGCGCCCCCGGCGGGACCGACGATAATGCGGACATTCGCAGCGAAGGCTAAGGCGCGCGCGGGTCGCGAGGCGAACGGCTTCACGCTGGTCGAGCTTATGGTCGTGCTGGCGATCATGGCGCTCGCCGCGACCGCGGTCGTGCTGACCATTCCCGGCGAGGAACGCAGCGTGCGCAGCGAGGCCGACCGGCTCGCGGCGCGGCTGGCGGGGGCGCGCGACATTGCGGTGATCGAGGGGCGCAGCGTTGCGGTCAATTTCGCGCCGTCGGGTTACGGTTTCGAGCGGCGGATCGCGGGCGAATGGCAGCCGCTGCCCGGCCGCGCCTTCGCCCAGCGCAATTGGCCCGGCGACGTGCGTTTTGTCGCGGGCGACGGGCAGGGCGTGACACGCATCCTGTTCGACCGCGTCGGCACCAGCCCGACCCCGCAGACGGTGGTGCTGAGCGGCGGCGAGGCGCGCGAAATTGTGCGGGTGTCGGCGACGGGGGAGGTCAGCCGTGGCGAATGAGCGCGTCAATCGCTGCGAGCGCGGCTTCACCCTGCTCGAAATGCTGGTCGCGCTCAGCGTCATCAGCATCGCGGCGCTCACGCTCGTCCGTCTCGACGCCTTTGCGGTGCGCACGGCGGGCGACCTCGACGAAAGCACGGTTGCCGGGATCGTGGCGCAGAATCGCGCCGTCGAACTGTGGACCGACCCGGCGCCGCCGACGATCGGCAATAGCGCGATCGGCGTCGCCAATGCCGGGCGCAACTGGCGCATTGAGCAGCGGGTGGCACGCACCGCCGACGACAGCTTGCTGCGCATCGACCTGATCGTCCGCCCCGAAAGCGGGCGCGGGCAGGCGGCGCTGACGATTATCCGGCCGTCGCGATGAACGACGAGCGCGGCTTCACCCTCATCGAAATGCTCGTTGCGCTGTCGCTGTTCGCGGCGATCGCGGCGATCGGCGTGGGCCTGCTGCGCAGCAGTGTCGATACGCAGGATGCGGTGCAGACGCGGTTGAAGGCGATGGGCGGAGTCAACCGGCTGCGCGCGGTGATGGCGAATGATCTGGCGCAGGCGGTCCAGCGGTCGACGCGCGGACCGGCGGGCGAGGCGGTGCCGGCCTTTGTCGGATCGTCCACCGGCTTTGCCTTTGTCCATGGCGGGGCAGCGGCGCTTGACGGGTCGCCGCGCCCCGCGGTCGAGCGCGTCGCTTATGCCCTGGTCGGCGGCGAGTGGCGGCGGGCGACGCAGCCGATGCTCGACGGCACTGCGCTGAACGCGGGCGACCGGTTGCTGGGCGAGGTCGCCGCGGTGGCGGTGCGTTATCGCGATGATACCGGCAATTGGGGCGAAAGCTGGAGCTCCGAACCCGGCGACAGCCTGCCGCGCGCGGTCGAGGTGCGGGTGTCGCGCAGCGGGCGCGAGGCGCTGACGATGTTGTTCCTGACCGCACCGACGCTGCCGCCGCCGCCACCAGCAGGGAACCCGGCACCATGATCCGCCGTCCGCCCGACGAACGCGGCGCCGCGCTCCTCACCGTGTTACTGCTCGTCGCGGTGATGGCGGTGATCGCGGCGACCGCGCTTGACCGGCTGACGCTGGCGACGCGCATTGCGGGCAGCGCGGCGACGGTCGATCAGGGGCGCGCGTACAGCTTTGCCGCCGAACAGATAGCCTTGCGCCGCGTCGCCGATCTGGTCGGGCGCGACCCCGCGAAGCTGACGCTGGCGGGCGGCTGGCTGGGGCGCGATTTCACTTTGCCGCTGCCGGGGGGTGAGGGGCGCGCGAAGCTGAGCGATGCGAACAATTGCTTCAACCTCAACAGCCTGGTCGCCGAAACCGTCCCCGGGCGCTTCAGCCAGCGATCGGGGGCGATGCGCCAGTTCGGCGAGTTGATGGTGCTGCTTGGGGTCGACACGGGCGAGGCGCAGGCGATCGCGGGCGCCACCGCCGACTGGATCGACAGCGACAGCAACGACGGGCCGCTTGGCGCCGAAGACAATGTCTATCGGTCGCTGCCCGGCGCCTATCTGCCCGCCAACCGCAAGATGGCCGATGTCAGCGAGCTACGCGCGGTGCGCGGGGTCGGTCCCAAAATCTATGCACGGCTCAAACCCTGGATCTGCGTGCTGCCGGTGACCGATCCGGTGCGGTTGAATGTCAACACGCTGGCGCCCGAACAGGCGCCGCTGGTGGCGATGTTGCTGCCCGGCGAAATGACGCTCGCCGATGCGCGGGCGGCGCTGGCGGCGCGGCCCGCGGGCGGCTATGGCAGCAGCGTGCGATTCTGGGAGGCGGGACCGCTCGAACGGTTCGACCCGCCGACCGAGGTGGCCGAACAGGCAGGGGTGACCAGCCGCTGGCTGGTGCTGACGACGAATGTGACGATGGGGGACGGGTTTTTGACGGCAGTTTCGCTCATCGATGCCAATGGCGGCGCCCCCTCCGCGGGGCAGGCACCGCCGGTGATCGTGCGCCGCGATTGGGGCGAGAGCGACTGAGATGAGCCGCACTTTGGTTCTGTGGTTGCCCCCGGTGGCGGCGCTGGGCGATGGCGATGCCCCCGATCCGGCGTGGCTGCGTGTCGACGACGGCGTGATCGTCGATTCGGGGCAGGACGACGGCTGGGTCGATGCGTGGGAAAAACCGCAGGACGACGGCCCCGACGACCGGCTGATCGCGCTGGCGCCCGCCGCCGACGTCCCGCTGCGCTGGCGGCACTATCCCGATGCGGCCCCGGCGCAGGCGGCATCGGCGGCGCGGCTCGATACGTTGAGGGACAGTCTGGGCGATGGTGCCTTGCTGCATATCGTCGCGGGTCAGCCGATCGAAGGCGGGCAAGCGGTGCCGGTGGCGGTGACGACGCACGCAGCGATGACTGCGTGGACCGGCTGGCTGAAGGCGCGCGACCTGGCGCCGATCGCGATCATCCCGGCGGCCGCCGCGGTGCCGCCGCCCGAACCCGACAGCTTGTGGACCGCAGAGGTTGGCGGCGAACAGATCGTGCGGGCGGCCGATCATGCCTATCGCTCGGACCCCGCGCTCGACCCGCTGATTGCGGGGGGCCGCAATATCGCGCCGCTCGATGGCGACCGGATGCGCGAGGCATTGCTCCTGACGCTCGCCGCGCCGCCGCTCGATCTGCTCAGCGGCGGGTGGAAGCCGAAGCGCAGCTGGTCGCTCGACCCGGCGCTGCTGCGGCTGGCCAAGCGGCTGGCGATCGCGCTGCTTGTCGTCAGCCTGCTGATCCCGATCATCCACGCGCTGCGCCTGTCGTCCGACAGCGGCCGCGCCGATGACGCGGTCGTGGTGATGGCGAAAAAGGCGGGGGTCACAGCGCCCGACGCCACCGCGGCAGAGGCGGAACTCGATCGCCGGCTCGCGGCGGCGGGCGGCGGGCCGCTGGCGTTTTCGGTACCGGCGTCGGCGCTCTATGATGCGATGGGCGATGCGCCCGGCGTCGCGCTCAAGACATTGTCGCATCGCACCGACGGGACGCTGACGACGACGCTCGCGGCGCCGCGGGTCGAGGATATCAACGCGGTGCTGCTTGCGCTCCAGGCGCGCGGTTACCGCGTCACGGCGCAGCCGATGGCGGGCAGCGACGGCCAGCAGATGGCGAATATCACGATTCGGGCGGTGCCATGACCGAGCGATTGCAAAATTGGTGGACGGGCTTGTCGATGCGCGAGCGCTGGTTGGTCGGCATCGCGGGCGTGTTGGCGTTCGGGGTCATCCTGTGGGGACTCGGGCGTCCGGCCTATGCCGCCTTTGTCGATCTGGAAAACCGGCATCGCGCCGCGATCGAGCGCGAAGGCCGGGTCGCCGCGAAAGTGCAGCTGTTGGCGCAGCGTCCGGCGAAATCGGTCGCGACAACGGTCGATGCGGTGGCGATCGACCAATTTTTGGCGCAATCGGCGAGCGAAATTGGGCTGACGCTCGACCGCAACGAGGTGCGCGGCGCGGAGCAGGCGACGATTGCGATCGCCACCGCGCGCGCACCGGTGCTGACCGACTGGCTCGCCTCACTTGAGGGACAGGGTTTTGTCATCGACCAGCTGACGATCACCCCCGCCGCCGACGGCACCGTCGGGCTGACCGCCGAACTGCGAAAGGGCGGCCAATGAGCGTGCGCAGACGTTGGGGGATCGCGGCGCTGGGGCTGGCGCTGATCCTGATCATTGCGACCTTTCCGATGCGGCTGGCGCTGGCATGGTCGGGCGCGACCAACGCCGGGGTGACGGCGCGCGAGGTGCGGGGGTCGGTGTGGTCGGGCGAGCTGGTCGAAGCGCGGCTGGGGGCGCTGCCGCTCGGCACGGTGCGCGCAAGCCTGTCGCCGCGGGCGTTGCTCGGCGGGAACACCGAACTCGCCTTTTCGCGCACCGACCAGCGGCTCGGCGCGCTGGCGGGGCGGCTGCACGGCAGCAACCCGCGCGGAGTATCCGAGGTCAACGGCACGACCGCGCTGGCGGGCGGGCTGGGGATGATCCCGGTCGATACGATCCGTTTTGAAGGCGCGACGCTGCGGTTCGACGCCGCCGGGAAATGCGCCAGCGCGAGCGGGCGCATCCAGTTGGCGGTGACCGCGCCGATCGCCGGGCTCGACCTGTCGCGCGGTCTGTCGGGGCCGCTGCGGTGCGCGAACGGGCGCGCGCAGGCGGTCCTGGCCAGCCAGTCGGGGATGGAGCGGCTGACCCTGTCGTTCGACGGCAGCGGCGCGTATCGCGCGCAGTTTGCGATCAATGTCGATCGCGACCCGGCGATGGCGGCGGCGCTGGCGGCGCTGGGGTTCCGCGCCGGTTCGGGTGGTTTCGTGCTGGCGACCACAGGCCGCTTCTGACGTGGCCATCATCGATGCCTTGCCCTTTGGCATGGGCGTCGCCTTTGCCGCGCTGATCGGCCTGATCCTCGGCAGTTTTATCGCGACTTTGGTGCTGCGCTGGCCCGCGGGGCGATCGGTGCTTGGGCGCTCGCGATGCGACGGCTGTCAGCAGCAGCTGGGGCCGTTGGCCCTTATCCCGCTGGTGTCAGCGCTCTGGCTGCAAGGTCGCTGTCGCCGCTGCGGCGCACCGATTGACCGTTTCCATAGCATTGTCGAGGTCGGCGCCGCGCTGATCGGCGGCCTAGCTCTTGCGGCGATGCCGGGGACACAGGGATGGCTGTGGGCGCTGTTCGGCTGGCTGTTGCTGCCGCTCGCGTTGCTCGATGCGCGGCATTTCTGGCTTCCCGATTGGCTGAGCGCGATACTCGCAGTGGTTGGATTGTTGTTCGCCGGGCCGCTACTCGGCGCGCCGCTGCTCGACCGCTGGATCGGTGCGCTCGCTGGCGGCGGGGCGCTGGCGCTGATCGCCTGGGCTTATCGGCGCGCGCGCGGCGGCGACGGCATGGGCGGCGGCGATCCCAAGCTGGTTGCCGCGATCGGTTGCTGGATTGGCTGGCAGGCGCTGCCGCTGATGCTGTTGCTCGCCAGCCTTGGCGGCATCGTCTGGGCGCTTATCGCGCAACGAAAAGGGGACGAGCCGCTGGCCCGGCGGCCGGTCCCCTTCGGTGTCTTTGCCTGCACCGCCGCTATCCTGGCGGTGCCGCTGTGGCCGCTTATTGCCCGATGACGACGGTCACCGCGCGGCGGTTCTTGGCATAGGCTTCTTCGGTCGACCCGAGTTCGGCGGGGCGTTCCTTGCCATAGCTGATGACGTTGATCCGCGACGGATCGATGCCGAGCGAGGCGAGGTAATTTTTCGCGGCATTGGCGCGACGTTCGCCCAGCGCGATATTATAGTCGCGGGTGCCGCGTTCGTCGGCATGACCTTCGAGGGTAACGCGGACCGCGGGATTGCGCTGCAACCACTGCGACTGGCTTTGCAGCGTCGCCATGTCTGCGCTGTCGACATTATACTGGTCGAAGTCGAAAAAGATCCGGTCGCCTTCGAGGCCCACGCTGGCAAGGAAGTCTTCCTGCGATCCGGGGACCACCCCGGTGCCAGTGCCAGCGCCGGTATCGGTGCCGGTGCCTTCGGGAACGGGAGGCAGCGTGTCAGGGGCCTTTTTCGCGCAGGCGCCAACAGCAAGCATGGTGATCGCCGCGATCATCGCGGTGCTTTTGCGTATCGTCATCTTGTCTGTCCTCTTGTTGTTGCTGGGAAATTCTCTCGTGCGGCCGATTTGGCGACGTCAGAACATGCTATGGGAACCCGAATATCGCTTTTTGGTTCCGCTTTCGTCACGGCAGCACCGGCCCCCAGCTGGGGTCCGATCCATCCTGCGGGGTCGGCAAACGGCGCAGGTTCACCCCGGTCAGGTCGACCTGCCACAGGCTGGACTTGCCCTCGCGCCCCGGGGTGGTGCGGAAAAACTGGATGACGCGGCCGTTCGGCGACCAGGTCGGCGCCTCGTCTTGCCAGCTGTTGGTCAGCAGCCGCGCGCCGCCGCCGGTCGGGGTCATCACCCCGATGCGGAACTCGCCGCCGCCCAACCGGGTGAAGGCGATCAGGTCGCCGCGCGGCGACCATTCGGGGGTCGCCGACCGTCCGCCGCCAAAGCTGATCCGCTGCTGGTTCGACCCGTCGATGTTCATCGTATAGATTTGCTGGCTGCCCGACCGGTCGCTTTCGAACACGATCTTGCGCCCGTCGGGCGAGAAGCTGCCGCCGACGTCGATGCCGGGGGTGCTGGTCAGCCGCACCGGGGTGCCGCCGCCCGCCGAGATACGATAGATGTCGGTGTTGCCGCCGACCGCCATCGAATAGAGGATCTGGGTGCCGTCGGGCGACCAGCGCGGCGCAAAGGTCGTGTTGCGGCTTTCGGTGACCAGCTTCTGCGATCCGGCGGCGACGTCATAGATGAAGACGCGAACGCGATCGTTCAGATAGCTGACATAGACGATCTTTTTGTAATCGGGCGAGAAACGCGGGCTGATGGCCAGTGCCTGGCCGTTGGTGATGAAACGGTGGTTGCCGCCGTCGCTATCCATGATCGCCAGGCGTTTGATCCGGTTCCCCTTCGGACCGGTTTCGGCGATATAGGCGACGCCGCTGTCAAAGAAGGGCGCTTCGCCGGACAGGCGCGAATAGATGGCGTCGGCGCATTTGTGCGCGGCGCGGCGCCAGTCGCCGGGCTGGATTTCAAACCCCTTGCGGACCAGCTCGCTGCCGAGCGCGGTATCGTAGAGATAACAGCCGACGACGAGTCCGCCGGTGCCGCTGGCATCGACAAAGCCATGCACGACATTTTCGGCGTTGCGCGCCTGCCAGTCGGCAAAGCGTGGCGCTTGCACCTCGGCGCGGGTGATCGCGCGCACGCCGCTGGGGCCGACGGGATCATAAAGGCCGCTGCGTTCAAGGTCGGCGGCGATGACTTCGGCGATCTGGCGGCCCAGGCTGTCGGTGCGCAGCCCGGCAACGGTTTGCACCGACGAGGTCGCGAGCGCCGGGATGGCGATGACGGTGCGGTCCTGCGACAGCGTGCCTTCGATCGTCTCGCGCGGTTCGGTCGGGACGACCGTGGGCGGAACGGGCGCGGTCTGCGCGAACACCGGCGCGGTGGTCAGGAGCAGGGCGAGCGAGAGGCCGATCGGACGGAACAACATGGTGCTTACCTCTTGATGAAATCGAGCGTGTAATTCTGCCAGAAGCTGTAATTTTCCTCGGGCAGATCGAAGGGTGCGGCGAGTTCGACGGCGCGTTTGGCACATTCCTGATGCCGCTGGATCTGGAATTTGTTGCTGTCGTTTTCGCCGCTGGTGGTCACGCCGGTGAAACCGGCGAGCGCGCCCGACTGGGTCAGGCGGAATTTCACCACGGTCTTGAGCTGGTCGATATCGACCCCCGAAATGCGGCAGCCGTTCCAGCGCGGCGCGACGGCCGACTTGATGCTGACGTCGATCGAGCGTTTGACCTCGGCCGCGGTCGCCGCGGCGGGCGCGCCCTTGCTGGCGGGAGTTTTGGGCTGCGACTTGGACAATCCCTCGGCGATGCCGTCGAGCCGCCCGGTCGGGCGCGCGGGGCGGTTTTTGGCCGGGGGGGCTTTGGGTGCGGCCTTGGGCTGCGCCTTGGCGGCGGCCGGGGGTGTCTGTTTGGGCTGCTGCTTTGGACGCGCGACCTGCTTCGGCGTCGGAGCTGGCGTCGGCCGGACGATCGGTTCGGGCAGCGGCGGTGCGGGTGTCGGTTCGGGCGCCGCGATGTCGGTCATATCCTCTTCGCCCAGCCGTGCTGCGGGCGGGTTTTCGCTGATCACAGGGGCGGTCGATTGCACCGCGGTTTCGGCGATCAGGTCGACCTCCATCGGCGGATTGTCGAAACGCCGTTCGCCCGCGGTCCACTGGACCGAAAGCAGGCCGATGATGACGACATGCGCCGCCACCGCGATGGCGATGCCGCGTCCTTCGTTGCCCCTCAATGCCCGTGCTGCGGCCATGATCGGACCCTATTGCTCCGTTTCTGAACCGTCGGTGACCGCGGCTGCGGCGGCTGGCGTGCTGTCAGCGCCGCCCTCGGCGCCTGTCGTCACCAGCGAAATGCGCGTCAGGCCAGCGCGGTTGAGCTCGCCCATCACGCGCATCACGCGGCCATAATCGAGCCCCTTGTCGGCGCGCAGCATGATCTGGCGCGGCTTGTCCTCGCCTTGCCGCTCGCGGGCGATGGCGTCGAGCCGGGCCGGAAGCTCCGCCTCGGGCACCACGTCTTCGCCGATATACAGCGTGTCGTCGGCATTGATCGACAGCTGTACCGGCTCCTGCTCCTCGGTCTCGACCGGCTTGGCGCGGCTTTCGGGCAGGTCGATCGGTACGGCGGAAGCGAGCAGCGGCGCGGTGATCATGAAGATGATGAGCAGCACCAGCATGACGTCGACGAGCGGGGTGACGTTGATGTCGGCGATCGGGGCGCGGCGATGGCCGCGCCCGCGCCG
>Ga0209232_1000606_pt1 | contig 21632 bp, 23 predicted proteins | sample ETNvirenome_2_60_FD_184066 | JGI IMG/M metagenome (GOLD analysis project Ga0209232, IMG submission 184066) | Marine viral communities from the Pacific Ocean - ETNP_2_60 (SPAdes) (version 2) | ecosystem: Environmental > Aquatic > Marine > Oceanic | place: Pacific Ocean | collected 2013-06-22
GTTTTTTCTATATCTCCCTGAAACTGATTATCATTATCATATAATCCAAAAGGAGTATCTCCTGGGAAAAATGATGCTGAACCGGGCCATATTGGAATGTGTTTTGCCATAATTTTGTCTCTACCTTTCTATATATAAATATAGAAATCTTTGCTAATAGAATAGTGGTTTTTAATATTTTTTAATACTATTATTATGTTGATATTTTAACGTCGTTTCCATCTCTCCATAACCTTCCTGCTACACCTGGATCTGATGTTGGTAAATTTGTAAAGTCTATATTCGCAGCTGAGACAAGCATTCTATCATCTTCGAATTGAGCAACCGTAGTTTCTCCTCCGCTACCTGCAGTAGAAGTATTTGCTTTAATTTGTACTATGCCGTTTGACGTTCTATTGGTTAGTACTACAACGTCATTATCAAAGTGTAATGCATATCTAGCGTCTCCTCCGGCATCTGTGTATTTTACAGCATTTGTAAGAAGTATATTTGTTGCGTGTATTGAAGAATTGTTGTAATTGCTATCAACAATAAGTCCTCCTGTTACACGTATATCGCCGTCCACATCTAACTTAAATGACGGAGAGCTTGTTCCAATACCAACTCTATCTGTAGATGCATCAGTAAAGAATAACTCTGAATCTGAACCACCTTTAATTGTTAAATCTACATTATTACCACCATTATTGAATTTAATCTCTCGTGGAGGACCAGTATTATCATTTAAGTCTAAATATGATACACCACCAATATTAAATCTAAGTCTATCATCTGTAAAGTTAAGATAGGTGTTAGGATCACCAGCATGATAAATATATTGGTCGATATATAATTTGTTAGCAGTAATGTCAGCGCTTGAACTTATATTACCTGTAGTGTGTACTCCAGAGGCTGTCATGTTACCTGATAGATTTATATGGTCTCCTGATAATGTACCAGAATAGTCAGATACCGAACCAGGCTCACCTTTATCGCCTTTAGGACCAGCTGTAGCTACAGTAATTGTAGGAGAGTCCAGACCAGTAACATCAACAGACGTTCCAGTATTATTATTGGTAACTAGTACAGAATTTTTTTCTTCTGAGATGGTTACCGTATTAGTGGATGTGTTTACGGTAGTAGGCATAATTAAACTGTCACTTCTTTACTTAATTTAACTTTACCCTGTAATAGTCTAGTGACATAACTACCAGAAACCATTTCTAAATCATATCTGGCTTCATTAAATGTGAAATTAGATGATGATGCTGCTGATATTACCAACCCTATGCTTCCTGAAGAAAGTGGGTTTTGGCTATTTGTCCCTAACAGATTTAGCCCTGTACCATCTGAATCCAATGTACTAGATAAACTTGCATATAACGTTCCAGCACTTCCATAATCCGAGCGTATATGCATTCTTGCAGTATATGTAGACAAATCAACTCTATCTCCGTTAGAATCTCTCCATATAATTTCAAAATCTGTTGTTGCTCCCTGCTCTATAGTAAAAGTAAAATTTCCTGCTGGCATAGGTCTTCCCTGTAATTTTGGTTAGTTATTTTATATAAATATAGAAAAATGAGCTAATAAATTATTAGCTATTACTTTATTTTACACTTTATTATTTATCTTCCCTTCAATATAAAGTATTTTCTAGGTTTTCCACTTGATGGTCCATCCGTGTGGTAAATTACCTTAAACCTTCCAGTATCTAAGAACAAGTCTCTAAAGTTTGCATCTCTATATAATATATAAAAGTCTCTTGGAAACTTATCTAAACTTTTAATAATTTTTTCAACAACCTTTGTAGTTGTTTTAGGACCAAAAGGATTAAACATAAATGCAACTTGTATATCCTCAGTAAATTCAAAATCTAATATATTACTACATATAAATTCTATTTCTGGTAAAATTACATTAAATCTAAACGGGGAGTTTTTCATATACTCCTGTATAGTATTTAAGTTATTTTTAGATATGTCAACATAATCTTTAGTAATTTCAACACCTAATATTTTTTTGAATTTCCAATCTATACCAAAAGCAAATACAGCGTGGCCTTTACCCGAACCTAAATCTATTAAAGTAGAGTTTTCAATTATTTTTTCTGGTAGTTCTGTAATACTATCATATATTATCTTACTATACCCGTTTTGATTCCAAAATCTTTCGTATGTAAATTTATTATAATCCTTATGGTTAGGGTCTTTTTGAAAATCTTTATATCTAGGAGCCTGTCGCGTGTCGTTAAAATCTATTCTTTTTGTATGATACTTTTTTATCAATTCTGAAATTATTGTTGATGATAAGTACATTTATTTAGCATTATAGTTTTTGTAGTAATTTAATATATCTTCTAAAATAGGATGCCTGTGATTTGTTAGCAGTTCTATAGTGTGTAATCCTTTAACAGTTTTTACACCTCTTAAAAAACCCAATCCACTATCACTATTCTTCTTCAAGTCTACCTGGTCTGTATCTCCGCAAAACATCATTTTACTATTTAATCCTATTCTTTGTAAAATCATTAGTGTTTGTTCATGGTCTAAGTTTTGACATTCATCTACAATAACGCAACTATTCAAAAATGTTCTACCTCTCATATAACTAACAGGTACAATTTCTATTTGTCCTTTACCTATCATTGCCTCAACCCTTTCTTTTCTTAATAGTTGATACATATTACCGTATATTGGTGCTACCCATGGAGACATTTTTTCTTCCATATTACCAGGAAGGTGACCAAGGTCTTCTTTACTTATAGTTGGTCTTGTGATAATAATTTTAGTGTATTTCTTTTCCAATAATCCATGAAGGGCTATTTGACATGCCAATAATGTTTTACCACTACCAGCTTTTCCAAGTATTACTGAAACATCGTTAATTAAAATTTCTGCTTTTGCTAGTTTTTGTTCTTCATTTAACGAAAGTAGGAATCTATAGCCCTTTTTGTTGTTCTTTTTACCATTGATAAAATCTTTTGCCATATTAACCTCCATTACTTTAGTATAAATATCAAGGCATAAAAAAAGAGGCTAATTTCTTAGCCTCTCTTTTAACAAATATCAGTATTAAATAATATTAAATTCTATTTAATCCTGCTACATGGATTTTACCATAAAATTCTGGTCTTACCATTTTCTTAGCGTATCTAGTCATTACACCTTTTCTTGGAGTAAAGTTAGTCGGATCGTACACTAATGGAGTCATAATTAACGGAATGTATGGCGCGTAAACCGCTCCAGTTTCCAAGAATTGTGTTCCTCTATATCCCATCAAGATAGTATTTTCTTTCATGTATGGGTTTTTGTAAACAGTAAATCTGTTATTTAATCCTCCAACTTTTTGTACACCCATTGCAAATGACATTGCATTTCCATCAGTTGATGCAGCGTATCCTGGAATAGATTCTAGAATAGTTGCAACTTCTGGAGAAGTCACTAAGAAGTTTGCACCACCTCTAAGAGTTTTTTGGTGAATCTTGTTAGAAACTTTTTGGATTTTAGTACCTAAAGTTTGGAACCATGTGAATTGCGTATATGCTTCTGCAGCTGTTGGGCTTAAGAATGAAGATACACCGTCATAAACCTCACCAAGCGCAGCTGACCAGTAGTCAGTTGTATTTGCATTAGCCATTAACATATCTAAAATTTCAAGGTCGATTTCCATTGAAATGTACTCAGATAACATTGAAGTTAATTCAGCTTCAGCGTCAATTGAGTGATATGCATTTAAGTCTTGCGCGAATTCTGGAGACCATGCAGCTTTTAGCTTTCTAGTCTTAGCAACGATCGCTTCAGATCTTAAATCAACATCGATTTGTGGAATTGCAACATCCTGAGTATTTAACGCAGAATCAACTTGTGAACCAACCATTTCGAAGTCGTTTCTTTGGTCAGCAGTTGTTTTTCCTGGGAAGTGACACTTAATACCTATCTGAGATGGAGCATGACCACCACCACCAGTAGCAGCAGAAACAGATACAAAGAAGTTTGCAGTTCCTGCAGTTACATTATTGAATGCATTTAAGTTTCTGTCTGCAGACATCGAGATTGCAGCTGTAGGTGAAGTTACGCTTTCAAGATATGCACTTCTAATTGCGTTGTCATCTAATACAAATGTACCATCAGTTACAGATGTTGCAGCAACTGATTGAATAATTACCTGACCAGCTGAAATAGATGCAGAAAGGTCAGCATTAAAGCCAACATCTTTCCAAGTTGCAGATGCAGATGAGAACGTAGTAATCGTAACGTCTCTCATTTTAGTAGTATATCCAGCTCTACCACCTCCTACAGGTGTATTACCATATAATCCACCAACTGGGTCTTCGTTAGACTTAGATGTATTACCCATGATGTCACCTTGATAAGCACCACCATAATTTGAGTCTGTGTCTGTACCATACTTAAAGTCTAAGAAAAATACTAGACCAGATGGTAAGTTCATTGGTTGTACAGATACAAAGTCTTTTGCTGCGATTTCACCAAATACTCTACGTACTAATGGTAATGCAACACCAGACCATTGCTCTTTACTTGCTGTACCGCTTGAAGTGTTTGAAGCCTCATCGATTAACTGACGAGCTTGATTTTCTAAAAGAACAGCCATACCACTTTTGTCGTATTCTGCGCCAATTCCTTCTAGAAGACCAGTTTTCTCCCACTTAGATACTAAGCCTCTTGTTTCTTTTAAGCGACTATCGTAAGCGTTACCAGCATCATTTAATAAATTTGAAATGTTTGCCATTTTAATTTTCTCCTAATTTCTTACAGTTCTTATAAAAGACCTGCCAATTTTTTCATTCTGTTTGTAAATTGATCTGCTTCAACAATCACAGCTTTTGGTGATGGTTTAGTAGATCTTGTAGTTTTTGAAGCAAAGCTTTCTTTTATAGTTCGCTTTTTAGTTGCACCTGAACTTAAAGATTCAGCTAAAGTAGAGTAAACTAATTTAACTTCTCTTGTAGATTGAGCTCTGTCGAAAGTTTCAATGATTTTCATCTTCTGACCTTCAGTTAAGTTGTGAGACTTAAATAATTTGTTAGAGAATAAAAGTTTTGCATTTAACAAATTAACTTCGTTTATAGTTCCTTTCAAAGATTTGATAGTGCTATAAGCTTCTTGTAATTTTGTAGTTAAATTTTTAACCTCTTTCATTTCTTCGTCTTCACCCTCTTCTTTAGTTTCGTCTTCATCCTCTTCTTTTAGAGATTTGATGATTTCATCTAAGTCAAGTTCTTCCTCTTCAGTGTCTTCAGTTTCTTCAACTTCTTCGTCTTCCATAGTAGCCATTTCAGCTGGATCGTCTTCAGTTTCAGTTTCCATTGCCATTTCTTCAGGGTCTTCGTCTTCGTCTTCGTCCATGTCTTCATCTTCATCAGTTGTTTCAAGTTCTCTGATAATAGCTTCTAGGTCAAGGTCTTCTTCCATCTCTTCGTCTTCTTTATAAGAACCCTCATCAGTGGTTTCGTCCTCTTCTCCTTCGTCCATATCTTTCATCTCTTTATGGTCTTCGTCTTCTTCTTCTGTTAATTTATCAACAGTAGTGTTATTAGAATCTTCTGAACCATAAGCAGCTGAAGATGTTTCAGTCTCAGACTTTTCAGTATCATCTCCATCAGCAACGTCAACTTTATTGTCGCCTGTACCGATTTTTGATGAATCTGTTTGCTCTTCAATTTCAGTTTCTTCCATGTCATCAGCCTCTTCTTCTATTTTTTTAGAAAGCATAGATTGAATTTTTGGAGTGAAAGCCTCTTCAAGAGCGAGTCTAGCGTTTGCGATAGCAGTTTCTCTAACAGCCTTCGCATCAGCAATTGCTTCTTTTAGCAAATTTGATTTTGCCATAGTTGTTTCTCCTCAATATTTTATTTTTGGAATAAGATTATTAGGAATCTTAATAGATATTCATTTTATAGTCTTTTACTACCATATAAGAAGATGGTGTATTTTTCGACTAATTTGTTATACAGATATAAATATATACAAATATACTAAAAAATAAAAAAGGGAACAAAAAAATGTTCCCTTAATATTAACTAGCCTTTCCGTTCATTATGGCTGTCCAAACATGGTTTTTATCGGCCCGCTCAGCCTGTCTCTCTTTAGTCCACTGTGCCCTTTGAGCTTCCTCTTTAACACGCCTCCTTTTTGTTGAAGGTTTTTCATAATATCTATTTGCTTTTAATTGCATAATAGTATCATTGTCTTTTAATTGCCTTTTTAAGTATTTTAAGGCTTTTTCTAATGTACCTGGACTGTTATCTGGTACTTTTACTCCAAGTGCATTTCCTGGAACAAAGAATTCTTCACGTCTATGTCTTTTGAAGTTTCCTTTTTTTGATTTTCTAAAATCTTTTCTCATAATCTTTTTTTTAGTTTAACGTTAATTTACTATAATATAAACAAAAAAAATGACATATAAAAATTATACGCCATTTATTTTCACTTTATTTATTATTTATTTGTATATTTTTCTGAAGTTCTTTTTATCCATTACTTTTTCAGCAGCCTTTTTTAGCTCAGTTAAGTATCCTTGAACCTCTCCAGCTTTAGATGCTACATAATTCTTTTGCCAGTCGTCCATACCTACAAGCTTTTTTGCAGCCTTTTTATAATTTGCGGCCTCTCTTACATAGCCTTCATATGCACTAACCATATTACCATATTTATTTGTAACTGTTTGGTATGAATCCCAACCTGAACTAACCATTCCTTTTTTAAGCATATCTGTATTAAACTTAAATACTTTATCTACCAATGCTGTACCTTCATCTAACATTTTCTTTAGTGCGTCAGGTCCTTTGGCTAATATTTTGGCCTGTAAAAGCTTTTTATACCTCGCCATATTTTTGTCTTTTATTTTTGATGCATCTTGAAGAGCAAGCGCGCCAGCTTTAGCATCAGCTCTATCTTGTTTAATTTGTCTTGCTGATGGAAGTTGGTTAAGGTCAAGCGTGATTACCTCGTCTGCAACCTCTACAAACCTTTTATAGTTATTAAGGTTTTGTATGCCTGCTCCCATTGCATCTCTATCTGACCTACCTCTGTAACCACCCTTTACTTGTTTTTCACCTGAAACTCTGTCTTTTCTCTCCACGTTCCATCTATCAGTTACTATGTGTAATTTTTCCTTTCCTCTAGTTACACCAATAAGTCCTGGGTTTACTGTTGTTTGCCAGTCATTGTATCCAGCAAATGGGTTTTCCTTTCTTTTATTTACAAAGAAAAAGTTTACTAGTTTAGGATTAGCACCTTTACCCCATGCAGATTCAGGAGCATTTGCCCAATCTATATCGTAGCTATTTGCCATTCCTTGAAAAAACCTTTTATCGCTACCACTTAACTTCTTAAACATCATTGCGGCAGTCTTAGATTCAAACTTTTCGTTTAATGTTTGTTTCTTTTCTTTAAGTACATTAAGTATTGTTTCCTTTACTATTTTTCTAAATGCTGCCTTTTTCATTATCTTATCCCCTGATTTTTTTGCCACGTTGATATATTAAACCCTGAATTTTCTCCCATTGCTTTACCAACAGCCTTTCTTCTATTCATTAAGTAATCGTCTGTTTCGTCTTCATCTCCATCATTATCTATATCACCATCCTCTTTTCCTACTGGGTCAAGTTTTTCTGATAGTTCATAATATCTACCAAGCTTATTTCCTAAATCTTCATAAAGAGATTCAAGTCTTTGTTGAAGTCCTTCCATTTCAAGAGCAGTTTTTTCAAATAAGTCAGCAGTACTGTTTATTTCTTTAACATCTCTCTTAACGGTTACTCCATCAAACCAGTTTTCAGTCTCGTGTACTATATAATTACCTGCACCAGCAGCTAATTGTTTTATAGACTCAACTACTTCCTTTATACTATCTTCTCTGTATATTCCTTTTCCAAATTCATTAAACTTGGAAACAGCTTCTACAAAAGACCTTTTTTGTTCTGGAGTAAGTTTTGACTCAGAAACTAGTTTTTTTAATTTTATAGACATATTATTATCTCCTATTATCTTTGTAATACTAACACAAATGTTGTGGCATTATCTGATTCTGCAGCGGCTAATCCAATCTCATATACACTTCCAACAACTAAATCATCTAATTCTATTGTTCCACCTCTTGCTAACTTAACTCTACCTTTGATAGTTGAACCAGAAACTATAAATGCTGCCGCACCTAAGTCACTAGATCCAGAGCTAAAATCCTTAAAACCATTTGTCACAATATTTACACCGTTGTATCTACCAAATGGTCCAAACTTATTTAATTCATCAGTTACTAATCCTGCCATTATTTTCCTCCACAACAAGAATCATCAGCTATATTTGGTATTTCACATTTACCAGTCATTTCACAGAGAATATCTGAAATCAAGCCATTCATCTTACTATATTTATTGTTTGCCTTTACAGCATTATTTACACTTTCGTTTATACCTGTTGGAGACATAAATGCCCCATGAGTTGATGGATTACTAACAAAGTCCCAACATATTAACTCAAAGTCATCCTTAACTTTAACAGCATTTTCTCCATCCTCATAAAGTTCTTCTACACTACCTAAACCTCTAGAACTTATACCTAATTTTACACCGGCCTTTAATAATTCTTTTAATATGTTTCCAGCTGGAGTACTCAATACTTCAACTGTACCCATAACATCGTTTCCTTTCCACCAAACATCTTTTACATTATGAGAAACATTTTGTAAATTTACAACTGAAGACTCAGGATGGTCTAATTCGCCAAGAGCTCTACTTTCTGCTATATTTACTTTTTTATAGTTTTTAACTTCACGCATTAAAATTTCTCTTGGATATACCCTACCATTTTGATTTTTTGCATCTGCTCTTTGTAGACATCCAGTTACAATAACCCTACCCTGATTTTTTCTTTCAGACTCCATAATCATTTGAGGGGAAATATCAAAAGCAGTATAATCTATTAAAAGTTTTTTATTCATAGTATATTCCCTTAGTTCTTACTGGTAAAATTTGTATGATTGGCTGTTTCACTAACTCTTGATTCAGCTATTTTATATAGCCTCATTTGTTCGTGCATAGGTAGGTCCCATCCTAAATGTTCCTTACCTTCAAACATATATTTTTTATTTTTAATATCGTTTCTAAATTGTTGCCAACTATAAACATGTCTTACAAATTTTCCCATTATTTTTCCCTATTTTTATGAAGCTATTTCTCTTAATTTATGCGATACTTTTAATAATCGTTCAGCTATCTTTGTCATCCTTGGCTTGGTTGATTTCCAATAGTTATCAGAAGAAACGCCAGCCTCTTTTTTAAGTTTAGTCGCTCTACCTATTATTCTCTCTATTTCAAAAAGACGTTTATTTATTTCCTTTATGGCACCATTTACCTTTTGCCTAGAATTTTTTGAATCATCGTTCTTAAAGGCTGGATAGTTTTGATTATATATTTCCTTTACCATTTCATATCCAGTACTAGTGGTAGCGTTTTTTTCTTTCTTCTTCTTTGATTCTTCATCGTCACCAGTAAATGCGTATGGTGTTTGGTATCCTGCAACATTTGCTGTAGTAGAAGCTTCGTCTAATTCTTCTTCACTAACTATTTCATCTATTATTTCTTTTAATTTTTTACTAATTGACATTTTTACACTCCTCAATTAGCTCGTATAGATTCATCATAGTTGTTATGTGCTTATCATTTGCTCTGTTAGATTTTTCTATTTTTCTTAATTGATTTGCAACTTCTTTTAATTTAATTGAAGTTATCTTATCATCAATTTTATTTGCAGCTTGCACTATTTTTTTTCTACCAACACTCGCTTCTTTGTTCATGTATTTAACAACGCTTTGGCCACTTGAATTTATGTATTCTCTTAATAATGATTTTTGTTTATCATTAAGAGACTTTCCATATTTTTCATTAAACTTTTCTAACAACAGTTTGTAGCTTAATATTCTCATATCCTTATCTTGTTTAGAATATTCTTTTGTGACTGTTTCCTGTATTGTTTTTGGCTTGCTTTTAGAAACATGTTCTATTATTGTTTCTTTACATACCATGATATGTTTAGGATTATTAACGCCCTTATTATTTATAGATTCAAATAAACTATATATAGAAGCATTTACCTTGTAATTTGATATTTTTGTTCTAAAAAAGGATTCCAAACTATAGTTTTTATTTATTTCCTTTATTAGATTATATTTTTTTCTCTTTAGATTTATATTTGAAAGTTTTTTTCTTTCTTTTAATACTAAAGTTAAGAACTTTTCAGCCCTTGGAATGTTTGCAAACTTTTCAGTTGATAGTGAGTTATATAGATTTAACTCTTTACCTAAAATTGTATTTTTTCCAAAATATTCTTTTACTATTTTTAACGCAGGAGAATTATTCGTCCCATTCAAAGTATCAGTAGTTATTTGTCTAACTAATAATTCAAATAGTACCCCAGTGTTTTTTAGCTTTGAGTGTTTTATACTTTTTGCCACCTATTAAATCTCCCTTGTGTACGATACCTTACATTCATATATAAATATATCAAAACAAACCTTATGTTATGTCGGTATCTAATAAATTAGACTCATCTAACATATTAGCCTTTTCGCTTAACATAGATTTTTTGTTTTTGAATAATTCCATTGACTGAGCAATTTCTCTTGTTACTGAACTACCACTTTTATACTTAGTCTTTATGGATCTGTCTTTATTTTTGGTATCTCTTTTTACTTTTTCTTTACCAAGAGGGTCTCTTCCTCTTGCTCCATTGTCTGTTCCATAATAGTTATTTTCTTCTGGTCTGCCTACATCTGCGTCAGACTTTCCATCTCTAGTTTTTCTAGTATCATGAGCAGACCTTAATTTTTCCCTATTCTTTTTCTTTAATTCTTCCTGAACTGTTGGTGCTTTTGCTGGGTCTTTACCTTCTTGCTCTATCATATCGTGTCTATATTTATTGATAGTATCTTCAACTACCTTTTCTCTTTCTACCTCAACTCTGTCCTTTACTATTCCATATATGTTTTCATATATCCAGTCCTCAGAAAGCATTTTATTATCCTTTATGTCTCTAGCCAAGTTTAATTTTGCTGCCCATAATTCAATTTTTTCTTGTTCATATATTGTAGAAGGATTTGTTAATTCTAGGCTGAAGTCGACTAAGTCTTCATTTGTATATCCTTGTGTATATAAGTGTACAAGACCTATTTTTGTTAATTCACTTACTACAATTCTCTGTATTCTTTCAATTGTTCTTGCGAATCTAACGTCTAACGCGGCTAAAGTTGCTTTACCATCAACCCCTTCTTCATATCCTAAAAAGGCTTTAGGTACTCGTAATGAAGCAAGTAATCTGTTTTTTAGATATTCTATGTCTTCAGTACCTGTCCACTCCATTCCAGCAAGTGAGTCTATACTTGTTCCACTATTTCCACCTCTAGTTGGTAAATAAAAATCCTCCATCATGTTTTGTAAATTAAACTTTAGATTATAGTCTCCTGTTGTTTGGTCTATATAAGGAGTTTTCTTCATCTGATTTATTACCTTTTGCATGTATCCATCTACCTCAGACGGGGGAATGTTTCCTATATCAATATTAAATACTCTTTTTTCTGGTGCACGCATGATTCTATGAATCATCATGGCATCTTCCATAAGAGTTAATTGTTTCCAAGTTTTTCTTCCTGATTCAATAATAGATTTACCATAAGGTAGCCAATTAGTATCATTTAACATTCTAAAATGCGCAACCTCATAATTTTCATAATATGTCTTTGCTGTAGAATTTACACTTGTCGCATTTGTTCCAGCAAAACTAGGGTCATGTAAAAATCTTACATATTCCGGTCTTTGTGGATCTACACCTTCCTCTCTTTGAACTTCGTATGCTGATATTGGAGAGGCATTTGTCACACCAATCTTTTCTATAATATCTAATTTAAGATAAAAATCTCCGTATTTGGACATATTTCTAATCCATGGCCATAGATTGAATTCTACGTTTAATACATCATAGTATAAATTTTGAAGTATTTCCTTTATTTCTTGTTTGCCACTATTTATTGTTAGTATATCTCCAAACTCATTTCTTAACGTTGATTCGTCTGCATATATATCTAGTGCTGAAGATATTATTGAATCAGTATCCATTGCTTCATAGTCTGTAAATAACTCATTTCTCATCTGAGCAAATGCTTGTGTTGGATTGTATACTGAATTATTTAAGTTTGAGTGGTGTAATCTATTGTATCTGTCAATTAAAGTATTAGACGCTAAATTACCAGCAGACTGTAGCCTAGCAGTATCAACTACCCTTAAGTCTTTGTCTCCAACTCTTCTTACAATTGCCCCAGTTGAAAATAATTTTTTCAATCTGCCAAAAAATGTTTTATCAGCCATAGTTTTCCCCTTTCATAACCTTTACAACAACCATGTTAAATCTTCTTCATCTTTACCGGTTGTGTTCATTTTCCAAGGATTAGTTCCCATGCCATTGGTATATATACCCTGATTAGATTTTCCAATCTTGTTTATGGCTAGTTTATCTAATTCTATTCCTTGTTGTTTTAATTTTAATGCTGTATCTCTAACCCACATAGCTATAGAGAAGGCCATAACTAAATCGTCATTATACCCTCTTTGAGCTTCTGCTTTACTACCATTCCAAATAAAAACTCTTAATTCTTCAAGTAATCTTCTTGATCGAATAATACAGTCTTTTTCTCTTAAATAAATATCAAGTTTAGAGATTAAAAGTGGCCTAGTTTTTGAAGATGTGGTAAAACCAGGAGTCATTTGTGATTTATCCTTTAAGTCATATCCTCTAGTTAATTGTGTTGTTGCATCAACCACTCCATCTTGTTTATATGTATAATATAGGTTTTTATATTCCCTATCTATTGCGCTTTGTATGGCACCAAATCCTACACTAGCGTTTTCTATTACTAATAAAGCGTCATTATATTCTGTTGCAACGTTTACTAGCATATTACCAAAATCTTTTGGTGATAATTGACCTCTATATTCTGCAACCTGCGTTACTGATTCTATATCAATAACATGGAACGTTGAAAAGTCACTACCATCACCCCTTGCAACATCGGCTACGACCATATATGTTTTACTATAGTTTGCCTGTTCCCAAATCCAACAATTTCCATCGAATCCTCTTGTTTCTTGTGGATCCATTTGATGAGTATCTGAATACCATTCTATTATTGTGGGGTCTACTACATTGTGTCCTGAAGAAACAAAATCACAATCACATTCCTGTGCAGCCATTTTAGGGCCAAGTAGTTCATCTTGTTCATCTCTCCAATCTTTATTTCTTTCAGGATGTACAGACCAATGTAGTCTTATAGTATTAAAATTATTTGTGCCTTCTTCTGCCTTTACCCATGTCTTATGAAACCAGTTTCCAACTCCATTAGGGGTAGAAAGAGCAATACATTTACCACCAGTGGCAAGTGTTTGTTGAGCAGAAGCCCATATTTCTTCAATCTTGTCAATAAATGCGGCTTCATCAATTACTAGAAGTGATAATGCTTCTGATCTACCAGCATCACCAGAACTGGAAACAGCTTTTATTTGTGAACCATTCTTAAATCTTAGACTTAATTTATTATCCTCAACAGTTGTACCCTTTAACCAGCTAGGTAGATACATATGCATTTCTCTAACCTTTGTAACCAGGTTTTTTGCTACATCCTGTTTAGTTGCAATTACAAGAACATTTTTGTCCTCATGAAAAAGCATTAGCCATAAAGAATAACCAGCAGATATTGTAGATATACCCAGCTGCCTAGACTTTAGTATTATATTATAATCATTATTTTGAAATTGTTCTAATGAACGCTCTTGAAATTTATATAGGTTAAACGGTATTCTTCCACGAGTAGGGTGTTGAATTTGGCAATACTTTTTCATAAAGTATACCGGGTCTTGAACACACTTTAGATATTCTTCTCTAATGAGCGATTTAATAGACTTTGTCTTCTTCATATATATAAATATATTTTTAGGACAATTTTATTGCTGTTTCTTACTTCTCTTTTCGAAACTTCTACCTCCAAAATAGGCACCAATGACTGTAATAAGAACCAATTGTAAAAGGTCTGTCCATTTTTCCTCAACAACAAAGTTAATAGAACCTGCATCTATAAAAATCATAAGAACTGTACATACAACTAGAAATATAAGTACCATTGGTCTTACATTCTTTGATAACCAAGAATCAGAATTCATATCTGACTTCCATCTATCTGTTATGTTTTGTTCCATTTTAGTTTCATAATCAGAAACTAATTGTTTCATTTTTCTTTTTGCTTCTAGCTTTTCTTCTTTACTTGTTGTTAGATTGTCAAGTACGCCGCCAACTGATTCTACTAGTTCACCTGCTCCTCCTGAAAATAAATTTCCTAATATACTCATAACTTTTTCTCCTTAATTTTTAATATTCAAATGGCGGGGTGCCATAATCTTTTGTTTGTATTCCATACCAAGCACCACCATGTTTGTAGTACCACCAACCATAGTTTGTATCATGGGCTACAGTAAACTTACCCTTTGGTAATGGTGAATCTTTTTTAGATGCTCTTGCAATGTATTTTAATACTGGAACACCATCGTCCCAAACCTTATCTGTTTTTCTAGCCTTTACTGTTTTTCTATTATCTGTATTTGTTACCTTGAGAAGTTTACCATGACCTTCTAGGTCGATTATAAAATTTTTCCAAGTTTTAGAACTTGCTGGTCCAGAAGAAGCCCTTACTGATTCAGTAATAGTTCCATCTGTTGATAATATACCTCTTACTTTTCTTGCACCATTTGGGCTTTTGTATTTTACACTGTAAAAGGTTTGACTATTATAATCGTTAACGTTTGTTATGATACCTGGCATGCCAAGATATTTTACTTTATCACCTTTCTTAAAAGCTTCATCTACTTTGCCTTCTTTCCATAGAAAAGTCTGTTTTTTACCTTTCATTTTGTATATAGCTTCAACATTGAATGGTTCTATAGATTTCATTGAATTTGTAGAAAAGCATTTAGCCCAAAGGTCTTTTTCTAATTCTACATAAAATACTGCACCATGTATAGCTCTTGGCTTAACCGCTTTAGGATATATCTTTTTAATATCCTTCATAGTTTTTGCTTTTATTATATTCTTTTTGAAATTTTCATTTAATTTGCCTTCAGATTTATTTATATCATCTGCAGCTTTCTTAGCTTTTTTATAGGCTTTACTACCCTTTCTAGCACCCTTTTCTCCACGCTTTCTTTTAGCATGTATATTTGCCCATAGACCTTTACTTTTTTCCATAAGGTCATCTTCAATTGGTTCACTCTTAAGTGCGGCATTAAAATCTGATTCTGCCTTCTGTACCTTTTTGTGTAGTGTTATTAGTTTTTGTTTTAAGGCTTCTTTCTTTTTTGGGTCCTTTTCACCAACAAACTTTTTTCTAAGTTCTTGTTGTTTAAGCTGTATGGTTCTGTATGCCTCAACCGCTTTTGCAAAATTTTTGGTTATGCCCTCAATTAAAATATCTAATAATTCTTCTTTTACTATTTCTTCCAGCTTTGATTTTTTCATGTTTAATCCCAAAATATTATTTTACCAATTATACCTAACAAAGCAATCCATATAGACCACAAAACTTTACCTGTGGATTTTCTAAACGCTGTATTTTTATTTACTCTAGCTATTGTTCCTGAATCTGGCCCTAACAATGTTTTTTTAATCATTGTAATATCATCCTGCATTTTGGACTGATTTTCTTTTACGTGTTCAATATCTTGTTTTACAAGTTTGATTTCGCTGTATAATTGTTCGTTTGTGTGCCTTGCCATATCTTTAATAAATATCCTTTTCTTATTCTTTATGCATATTTTCGTACTTTTTAGTTAAATCTTTTTCCATACTTTCTATTCTAGCATTTATTCTTTCTCTAACTTCCTTTGTATTTTCAGTACTCCAATCCTCTACTTTACCCGCTTCAGTTATATATCCCTTTCTATTTGCATTTCCAATAAAATCCTCAGCAACATGTTTAAGGTCTTTCATGTAAGACTTAAAGTTTTTAAGCATTATATCCTTTTCATATTGTTTATATTTTCCTTTTATTTTTAGTTCTGTTTCGTGGAATATTCTGCAGTCCATGCACTCATCATATAACTTCCAAAACATTTTATCTAATTCACCCTTCATAACTCGAGTATTGCATTTTGGACAAACTAAAGGCATATTTACCTTACGTCTAACACTATCTAATTTAGTGACAGTTTGTGTTATCCCATTCTTTATTGTCCATGTTTTTCCATTTTCTTCCCAAACGTCTCCTTCAACATGTTTTCCTTCACTGCTTCCGTATCCTATTTGTATTTTAGTTTTATCTCCAAATTTTTTAGATACTAGATTTCTCATTCTCTGAACTTTGTGTTCTGGAATATATTTTTTCATAACCTTTTCTCCTTTAGAAAGTCATCATACCAGCAATTTGATTTACTGGGGCAAATGCTCCTGTTAATTTATAAGTATTTCCTTTATATATAAAAACCAAACCTTCACTTGGAATTATAGTCTTAAAACCTCCAATTGAAGCTATCTTTTTTAATTGTTGAGTCATTCTATTTAACTTCTTAAGGTCTCCACCTTTTCTAACGTCACTTATTGCTTTTGCTACCTGTTTTCTAACATTTTGAATTGCTTTATCTGGGTTTGCAGCTAAAAAGCCCTCTACATTTTTAAGAACTTCGGCACCTAATTCAAAGAATAGTGTTTCAAATGGTAACATATTTTTCTTTACTTGATCTGCATGTTTTTGTTTATCTATTTCTATAGCTTTTGATAAAACCTTTTCGTCTTCAATTACCTTTTTATTTAACCTAAAAGATTTATCGAAGAAGGCCCAGCGCTTTACTAATCCCATTTTAGTTTTATTATCTATTCCCTTTATATTTTTATCGACGTAAGTTTCCCACCATACTTGATGGTAATACGAAAAAGTATCTGAATCTTTCATATTATATTTTTTCATAAGTTTATTTAATTTATTTATAAAGTATGGTTTTTTAGCAGAATAATCTTGATGCCTATTCATTTTTAGAACTTTTGGACCAATAATAGAAAAATTCTTTTGAACAGATTGATTTGTTTGAGCAACCATTCCTGCTAGTATTCTGGCTCCGTCAATTACTGAACCTATAGCCTTTCCATCTTTATATTTCAATACATTATGAAATTGCAAATATGGTGCATCATAAGTAATTACATTTGCTGAGGCTGGAAACATGATTTCCATATTTACCCAGTTATTGCCATCATCAAATATTTTTTTATGTTGTTTAGGACTAAGACTACCTATTGCTTTTGCTAAATCTTTCATGGCAAATGTAAAGGCTTTTTCTATATTACCTCTACCCTTGAATTTAGAAGCAACGGCTTTATAGTCCATTCCACCCTTTTTAAGGTCTCCAGTATTTCTAGCAGCTAGCATTTTACCATTCCAACTAATAAATAAATTTTGACCATCTGTTTTTTCTGTTGCCGCCTGTTCTAGGTCTAAATTACCTTGTAAGGATAAATCAATAATATTTTTGAAGTCTCCAAATGTTAAGCCTTTGTCGTCAAATGGATGTGACATGTGGCCATAAGCTCCGCCTTCAGTTAATATTTGTTTAACGATCCATTGACCTAGATTTTCTTCTATAGTATTTATCTTTATATCTTTGGGAAAGGAAGCAGTTTTACCTTGTTTTTGTTTTTTTAATGTATTTTTTATTTTACTCATTTGTGTACTCTGCTTTATAGGTTCAGATTTTGTTTGTTTTATTGACTTGTTTGCCCCTAAAAAATCTACAAATTTAAGACCGGATTGTTGAGCCAAATATTTTGACCATCTTCTCCATCTATTATATGCATCTTTACCTATTCTATCCTTCATATAATTAGTACCACCATATACATCAGCGGCTCCTGTTGCAGGAATTCCAGCTGGGAAATAAGAAACTCCACCAGTTGGTCCATCAGGATATGCTGTATTATGTTGGAAAAATTCTGCTTCTGGTACTAGATAATTTAGTACATCCATACCCAATCTAAATGCCATTTTTTTAGTATCTGTCCTATAAGACTCTTGAGTTCCATAAAAATATCTTGGACCATCATCAACGTCTCTTTGTCCAGGTAGAGTTGTGCTTGCTTCTTTTATTATTTTTTTAAGATTACACGTACTAAAAAATTCCTCCATCATTTCCTTTAATGATTCCAATTTATTAACTATTAAATCGTAATTTTTAGTATGACCGAATATACCCTTAAATATTTTAATCTTATCTTTCTTTTCTAATGAGGTATCTCCTAAAGCCTTTCTAATTGCAGTACCACTCATTTCACCATATCCTGGTACATTCATACTCACATGGGGTGCAATAATTGTATATGCGCCTTCTTTATATCCTAATTCAGCTTTACCTTTCCAAGGTTGGAAAAATTTACCTCCTTCCAGTCTTTGTGCATCTTTTTTACCAACCATAAATACTACGGCTGTAGTTTCAGGGTCGTATTTTTTTAATATTTCTGTTGATTGATATGGGTTTTTTACTTGAACAACATTTTTTATTCCATGTGAATTTATTATTTTTTTCTTTTCACTAAAAGAAAATGGAGATTTTGGCAAATCAACCTTGCCACTAGTTGCTACATAAGCATCTTTGAATTTAGATTTTAACCAATTGTATGTTTTTGCATGGTGCTTGCCCATCGGTTGAAACCTTCCAGGATAAATGGCTACAACTCTAGTTATTTTCTTTTCTTCAATAAGTATTTGATTTGCTATCCAATTTCCTAAACTCATTTTTTTCTAAGCTCCAATTCTTTTTTAATCCATTGTTTAGCTATATGATTTTGTATAGGTCGCTTGATAAATTCTCTAGATGCTTTTTTTACTACTTTTGGAAATTCTTTGAATTCACTATTATCTACTACTAACATATTACTACTACCAAATAATGCCTGAAATTTCCCAAGATTGTTTTGTACACCTTGCCACGCATCTTTAACAAGTTCACTTGGTAGTTTTCTATCTCTCATTTGATTTCTCTCAAGTGCAACGTCAAGGTCAGTATTTACAAAAACCATAAAACAATCGTATCCTACTTCCTGTAGTCGTTTTTTCTGTTTTGCAATTTTTGCATAGTTTTTTCCTGTTCCATCAATTAGTAATCCTAATCTACCATTGATATAATTTTTTAGTGCTGCATCTCTAACAGTTTTACTCTTAGCCCTTAACTTCATAGCTGTTTCATACTCTGATGGAGTCATTCTTGCTATGTCTTGGCCTAATCCTTTCATTTGTAAATATGTTTCAAAGTATTTATCACTATTAACGGATTTTAATCCATCAGCAGAAACATGTGGCATTTTTTCTGGCATACCGAATAAAGTTGATGCAGCATAAGACTTACCACTACCAGGTCCTCCTGCCGTAAATATAGCTTTGAATATACCTGGATCGTATACACCTTCGTTTAATATGTCGAATAGTTTAATCATCTTATATAAATATCAAATTTTTCACTATAATACTATTTTTCCAGGCCCAATTACAACCTTTCCCTGACTTATTGATAACATTCCTCCTATTGGTGGTTCAGGCAAAGAATAATGTATGGTTACCTGAAAAGCATCATGATAAAATGTTTGACCAATTGGAGCGATTATTTTTGTATTTATACCTTCTGCTTGTGCAGGTGTCCATGTTATACCCCATAAATTTGTTTCTCCTCCAAACGTAATTGGTCCCAGGTCGCTATAGTAAGGAATTTCTTCTTCGTTTGGGGCTAAGACATTACTTTGACTTGAACCATCATAAGCTACGATCATTACCTGTGTAGTGGAAGGAAAACTATCTGGAGAACCACTCCAACCACCATTCCATGTAACAGTAATACCGTTAACAGTTGCCTCGGCTGGAACGCTTAAATTACCATAAGTAACGTTTATAGATGCTTGTCTTACTACATCGCCGTCAATGGCAGTGATTGCATCAGGCGATTCTCCAAAAGATGTTGTTGTTGGCATGTTTTATTAACCCATATTTTTTAACTTATCTACTTCCTCTATAAGTTTATTTAACTTTTGCTCTAAAGAGTCATTCTTATTACTTAATTCTTTAATTGACTCTATAAGAATAGGAACCATAGATATATATTTTACAACCTTCTTTGTACCTTCTCCAGAAATGTTGTCTTTTTCTTTTACTAATTCTGGCAGTATTTTTTCAACTTCTTGAGCTATTAGCCCATAATCAAATTCACCAGTCTTTTTCCAATTAAATGATTTACCTGTAAGTTCTTTTATTATTTTTATAGGATTATCTATATCCTCTATATTTCTTTTCAAAGTATAATCAGAAGGGGTAGTACTAGATGCTACTACATCTCCAACAGCATGTATATCTCCACCAGCATAGATATAACCACTTGCACTTATATTACCAGAAGCTGTTACATGCATGTTATCACCAGCTCTACCAAATCTTGCACTTGAACCAGTTAATGTTAATCTAGCAGTTCTTCCTACAACTGTTGAGTTATCATGAGTATATAATGCCTTTGCTCCTGATAATTTATATCCTGTTCCTGATGTTTTTGCATCAACAAATGTAGTTGTTATATTTCCACTTGCACTTATATCTCCTGAGGCTGTTACTGCAGAAAATACATGTTGAGAACTTGAAATAATTCCGCTTGGTAATTGAGCTGAACTTGAAACAACACCGGGTGGTAATACTAGATGATTTTCTAAATCTACCGAACCCGATAATATTCCACTGGGTAACTGGGCTGATCCCGAAAGTATTCCACTAGGTAATTGAGCTGATCCCGAAAGTATTCCACTAGGTAATTGAGCTGATCCCGAAAGTATTCCGCTTGGTAATATTGCTGTAACATTACCTGCTGAAATTGTTCCTATTGTTTGTATGTTTGGTTGTTGTCCAGTAACTATTGTTCCAACCAATCTATCTCCGTATATATCTCCACTAGCACTTATGCCAGCAGATGCAGTTATTGCACCTAAAACTTGAAGACCAGTATCTTGATTTGTGTCTCCAGAAAGATGATTAAATGAACCTGTTCCAGCAGTAACCGTTCCACTTGCACTTATATCATTTGACGCAGTTATATGTCCCAATGACCAAAATGAATTTGCAAATGATATAATACTATTTGTGTCTGAATATAAAAATTTATCTGAAGAATCTGGATATATTCTATCTCCGTAAATATAACCACTAGCACTTATATTTCTAGAAGCTGTTACGTTGGTCTCTGTTGTTATTGAACCTTGAGCAAATATTCTACCTTCAGGTTCAGAACCTACACCTGTTCCAGAAAAGTCTTTAGCATATATATCTCCAATTACTTCTATACCGAATACCTTTGTATTTGGTGCGTGAATATATTCTCCACCATTAGATTCATGTGCATTCCTAATTCTTAAAGAATACTCTTTATCTCCTTGATATAAAGCATAATCACCACTAACAAAATCTATAACTCCTCCAGAAGAGCCAGTTGAATGCCTTAATATTATAGAATCTCCAGTAGATGTATTACGTGTACCTAGTCTTAGGTGTCCGAATGAAGCACTATCAGCAATAACTATTCC
>Ga0209232_1000607_pt1 | contig 21617 bp, 30 predicted proteins | sample ETNvirenome_2_60_FD_184066 | JGI IMG/M metagenome (GOLD analysis project Ga0209232, IMG submission 184066) | Marine viral communities from the Pacific Ocean - ETNP_2_60 (SPAdes) (version 2) | ecosystem: Environmental > Aquatic > Marine > Oceanic | place: Pacific Ocean | collected 2013-06-22
AAATTAAATTAAAATTATTATTAAGATACCTGTGGAGGGAGAAAAACTCCCCCTCCTTAGATATGTTCTTTATACTGCCTGTATATCATTTCAAGACAGCTCGCAGTTAGCTATGATTAGTCAGTAACGTCATCATTTGAGCCAGCAGTCTCTAACTCAACAGCAGTAATTTTAGAATTTAAAGCTATACTATTGTTTCCATCAAACACAGTAATAAAACCATTATCTCTCGATACTGGCTCATTTATTGCGTCTATAATAGATGTCATAACAGCTTTAAAATCACCATCACCAATGGTAAGAGCAACGATTGCAAAAGAAGCAGTCGCATCCTCATCCCCATATTGTTTTGGTCTTTTAAAATACATATTCATTAGAGTAGCACTTACTGGTTCAGCAAATTTAAACATACTTACTGGGTAAACACCTGCCTCTAAAGCGGCATTAGCTCCATTACCATTTGCGAAATATAAATATTTTTCCATTTTATATAAAACTTTTAATAGGTTAATAATTATGATTTCTTGATCAACATGTAACGGTTAGCCGCAAATCCTTCAAAACCTCTTTCACATCTGTAGTGTGATTGTAACACGTCAGAAGTATTAGTTTTGTTTTGTAGAACAGCAGAACCTGTTAACCAGTGCTCCATGTCTCTCGAATAACCGTTAGCAGCTTTAAATCGTATTCTCAACGATGGGATACTCTCTCCAGATCTAGCATCTCTCTGTGTATCCATAGGAATACAAAGACCGTAGCCAGGGAAATTGTGTCCTGAAGCTCCTAATAAGTTAGGGTGATTAAACAAATCATAAGTTTTCTTATGGAATGTGTATCCACCTCTTGTGAAAGAATTAAACCCTAAGTTTAACGCCATGTCTTTATTGTTTTGGAAAGTACCAAAGTTAGCACCACCAGCAGCGTAAGCACCTTGAGCAGCTAATAAATCATCAATATCTAAAGATAAGTTGATACCAGCGTAAAGAGCGTACTCTTTTGCACCTCGGTATTTATCTAAAGACTTAACGATAGCGTCAAAGTCAGCCATTGTGATAGATGCAGAACCTAAGTCCATAGATTGTCCATCCTCCTCAATAAATGGTAATAAACCTTTTGTTCCTCTAATAGTAGAAGAATTTATAGATTCACCATTTTTAAAAGTTAGAGTTACAGATCCTGTGTCACCATTAAGGTTATCATTATCTATATTTTCACCTAAAAGCATCATAATCTCAGAGTAGTCTAAGAATCTCTTATAAGTGTCCGCTTCACCTTTTAAGTACCATACGTATCCTGAGCCCATTTTTTCATTGTCAACTTTTACGTATACAATGTTTGTAGCCTCAGAACCTGTTACTTCGAAAGATTCTTTTAAGATCATACACTTGTTAGAGTATTCGTGAACTCTTGGAGATAAACCATCTGGCTGTGGACCACCCTCTGGGTGAGCATTACCAACGATAGCCATCTCAAAGTCAGTACTGGTAGCTTTAGCAGCTGTTAAACCGTTTGCACTAACTGAATACATAGTGAACTCTCTAGTAGAAGCAGAAGGCATAGCAGATGCTGTTACATACGCCATATCCCCATCAGGGAATCTTAGTATGTCACCAACACGTACTGCTGAATAATCATCTGTTCCAATAAAGTCCTCAACAAAAGATCCTGTTTGTATAGTAGCTGTCATAGCTCCTTCATAACCAGCAGATCTGTTTGAGCCAATTTGAATTTTTATACTATTGTGTAAGAACGCTTCTTCATAGTGTTCAAACGTAGTATTGCTTGTAGGAGCCTTAGCACCCATAAGCTCGAGTAGTCCTGTAATCCCTTGCTCGCCATAACGCTTAACAAGCTTTTCAGAAACATCTCTTTGTCTTAACGAGTTTGTCGTTAAAGCACTCACATAGTTCTCGTTGGTAGCAACCTGAAGAGCTGTGGGTTTTAACGTCATTCCCGAAGGTATATTAACTGTAGCCATTTTTTTATTATTTTAACTAATTTATATATTTATTATCTATTCCATATTGAACCTTTTCCGTACATTTGATCATCTAACTCATCTAAAACAGATTTCTCTTTTGATGTAGCAACTTTGTTTGTATTATCAAACGAAGGATTTTTAATATCTTTCACTACCTGCTCGGTACCTTTAGATCTATATTGATTTGCTACACTTCTTATAATGTCTTGAAAATTGTTTAAGACAAACATTTCGGTGTTTAACCTATCAAAGTCCCAGTTTCCGTTTTCGTCAATATACCTATCAAAATAATTATTAAGATCAGAGTTGGAATCTACTAATCCCTGTCTGTGTTCATCAGACAACTGAAAAGTAAACTCTTCTCCATTCTCATTCATTTCAAATGTTATTGACTCAACGTCATCAACCTCATTAGACATTGTTTCAACCCATTCCTTTCTTACGGACTCAGATTCCTCGTTAGAGGCTTCATTTTTTTCAACAGGCATTCTATATTTTTCCTGCATATCCATAAGATCCTTCCTGGCTTGAGAAACATCTTTTTTTAGTTCAATCTTTCCCAGAGTTTGATCTGCTTCATTGTGCTTACCCTTGTCTAGTTTGTACTTAGAGTCTATCAAGACATTTATTTCCTCCCTATTTAATTCAGGATTATTTTGTGCCATGTGTATCCTCATAACGTCTTCATTAGACATTTTAGAGTAATCAACAGTTTGAGTTCTTATATAGTCAGCAATAGTTCTGCCTGTCTCGCTAACAAATTGATTCATCTTTTCTAACTGATCGTTAGCAAATTCTGATTTTTTACGAGTCAAAGCATCTTTAAAAGAGTTTACGTCTTCAAATTCTGTTCCAAACTGATCGTTTATAAAATTTAAAAAACGTCCTTGAGCCTCTTCTGGAGATTCTTCGCTGACTTCACTCTGTTGAGATTGGTCGTTAGATTCACTATGTAAAGAACGGTTATTAGTATCTTGCGATTCTACTGGTTTCTCACTAGGAGTTTGAGTAGTCTCACTAGATTCTTCTTTTATTTCTGTGGTCTCTTGTTGAGCTTCTGAACCTCCTGTTAGGTCTACAACTTCTTTTTGTAGTTCTTTAGGCTGTTCTTGAACAACTTCACCACTTAATTGTTCGGCGATTAAATCGCCCATATCATCTGCCATATTTTATTGTATTAAATTAAACCTTGTTGCAAAAATAATGTATTTATAATTATAAACACAAAATCTAAACATTTTTTTTTACATCATTATATCTGGATCCTCTATAGGTGCTTGATTACCTTTTCTCTGTTCAATCATTTTTGATTGGAAATGTGCACTCTTAGCAACAGTTTTTTCTCTAGATTTACCCTGAGTTCTGTTAGCCTCAATCTTGCCCAAATTATTTATTTGTATTTTTTCAAGCTCTCTTTGATGTGAAGCTTGCTCATACTGATTTTTCATTTCAAACTCTATCTGCATTTTTCTTATTTCCAACTCAGCATCCAACTGTTTCATTTTAGCGTCTAACTGAGATTGCATATTCATCTCCCCTTGTTTTAGTTGAGCTGTAACTTGTGCTGATTGCTGTTGTTGTTGAGAGTTTGCTTGTATTTGTTGTTGAGCTATAGCCATCTGTTCTTTCTGATATTTCTTTCTTCTTAGAATAAGCATTCTGTTTGCTAACTTAACATTGTTAATATCTCTTATTATTATAGCATCTTCTAACCTAAGTTCTTTTTGTGCTAAAGATAACTGTATAGACTGCTCTAACTGTGCTTTCTCTTCCTGATCAGGCTCTACCTGAATGTCTATACCAAACTCATGTAATGATATATCTTTATTTAAGTTAACAGTTTTCATAACAGCTTGACCTAAAGCTTTCATATATCCACTAAAAGGCTTATCATACTTAACTATATCTTGTAATTTCAAACATATAGATTCACCAGTTTCTTCAACTATTTTTATATACCCATCATTAACAGACCTAGTAGCATTATTTGAAGCCATTAGTTGCATCTTCTGTATGCCAACAAGTGCATCACTAGAAGGTTTAGCACCATCTCTAGCTTCATTTACTCCAGTCACATCACGTATCATATTTAGATTATGTTGATATATCTGTATCAACTGCATCATATCTCTACCTATACCATTTTCTAACTCTTGAACAGGGAAAGCATTGGTAGCATTACCCTCATCATCAGTTCTTCTATAATATATATTACCAGTTTGATCATATATCTCCTGTAATTCAAGTGGGGTAAAAGTTCCTCCATCACCTTTGGATACATTTTCTAGGGATCCTACTTCAAAAGCAGCTCCCTTTGGTCTAGCCTTAGCCATAACTTGTTGCATCTTAAGATGTGCTAGTTGTATCTGATCAGCAAAAGGTATCATTCTCTGAACTAGAGAAACATTACGCATCTTGTTTAAGTTTGGTGAGTATATTGTATATGATAACTTTGTTTCAGCTAAATTATTTTTTGGTCTGGACATATTCCTTGCAAGACCGTAGTTAAATATATAATCTGAACCTACAATGTATTTTCCACTATATACAGCTTTTACAGTGCTACTTACCTTTTCTCTTTTATATTTAGATTTTTTAGGAGTTTTGTATTTACCTTCTTTTTTTCTAAGAGAGAAACCACCAAAGGCATTTTCTTTCTTTTCATAATTCAACTCATACGTGCTAATAAATTCAGCGTCCATAATTTCTATAGAAAACTTATCATACTCACTAGCGTAATCGCCATGATTAGAAAACGATCTTCCAAACAAAGTGTCATCCTCATTTTTCTTGCCATACTTTTCAGCAATCTCTTTATACTCATCTTCTGTAAACTCATCTCCAGCTATTCTTTTTAGCTCAGATATACTAATAGTGTATATCTCTCCAGCATGATTTATACCTTTATAACTAGGAGAATCAGAATATGAAGTTATTAGCTGTGTAGGATTGACATACTTAGTCTTTATACCATGGGCAGGATCTATGTAAGTTTTTACAGCTGCTGTACCTATAACAACTAAATCTCTAATTATTCTTTTTCTAGTTTCACTAAAGTCATTGTTTTGTAATACATACTCTATACCATTTTCAAGAGATATTTCTTGAGCTAGTTTATAGTGCATATCCATATATACTTGTAACTCTTGTATACTTTCAGGAACAAATCCTTCTTTATTAAAATTTTGACCTGTAATTTTTGACATGCTAGCTCTAAGTGGTGCTGTCTTCATATCAGCAAACAATCCTCTAGCTTTATCATCCCTTTGATCTATAGATAGTTTGTCTACTCCGTTTGCTCTAACTTTAAATTCTTGATTAAACATTCCACCACAAACAACATCAACAAACTTAGGAACTATACAAACTGGAGTCCAATCTATATTCATGTAAGAGGTATCACCCTCTACATCAAGAATATCTTTATATTTAGATACACTTTGGGTTCCCTCTGCGTAAGCACGCATTTTTTCATATTGTCTTTTTCTATCCTGATAGCTTAAGTCAGTATTATTCTTGTAATCATAATACATTCTTTTTAAATATTGAAGACCATACTCTTTGGTAATTTTTTCTTCATTGGTAGCAAAGACCGTTGGATATCCTCCTATAGTTTCAAATTGAGTTTTCATTTATATTCTCTTAGATATTATTCCTGTGTTGTTATATTTCTTTACAAAGTTAAGATTTATTTTTCTAACTTTCTTTTGTCTAACGTGTTTTTGTGAGGCTAACAGAGCTAAACTAGACGCAACAGTAGCATCATACTTAGTTCTATTGTCTGGTTCAAATCTACTCCAGTCATTTAGTAATCTATTAAAATAACATTTACCCATCTCCCCAGTCTCTTCATTATAACCTATATGATCATAAACATAGCTAGCTACAGCTTCTGTCTGAGCATTCAAAACAGCTACACCAGTAGATGGTATACCTTTTGTTTTTTGAGCTCTACTACTATTAGTGTGAGTAGATTCTGGTCTATCCATCAAATACTCATAGTATCCTCTTCTTTCAAAATACTTTATTATGCCAACTTTATTGTTTTCAATAAGTATTGGACAGCCATAGTATACGCAAGTTTTTATTACATCCTCGTAAAACATCTCAGCCTTAGGAGGTCTAGCTATATATTCACAAACAAACTGATTTGAGAAGTCATCCATCATACTGAACTTTTTATAAACATAACAAGCAGCATCAGATCTTCTACCATCAGTAGTAGTATCGTGATCATAAGGGTCACATCCAGCCACCATTTCTACACTATTAGCAGGAGCCTTTCTGTTTCCAAGCTCTTTTATTTTGTTTCTCCTATCTTCTGGTGGCAACCAAGATATTCTCCATTTACCTTTTGAATTAGGAACCCACTGAACCTTCCCATCCTGAGTTCCACCCTTCCATATAAAGTCTCCTTTTACCACTAAATTTGTAGCTTGTTCGTTATAATCCATCTGCTGATATATCTTTTCAACATCAAAGGGACTATGTCTAGAATCACTTCTAAAAGCTTCATCTATAGTAAAGGGTCTTTGTCTTTTTTCTTCAGACAATTTAGTAGTGTTGTTTTTATAGGCATCTCTTACGTTTTGTAAATACTCTTTAGATCCAATACTTTTACCTATAAATTTAGCCTGTTCTTTTGTTGGTGTATCAATCACAGAAAATCCGTACTCATCTATGAATCCTTCATATCCATCATAAGCTGGAGTAAAATAAGAATACATGCCAGATCTAGTTCTTCCGTTAGCGTCTCGATCTTTTACATCGCTGTCATACCATATGTTTTTAAAATTCTCACCACCTGAAACTTCAAGTTCGTTAACAGTAGAAGGCATAAAACATTTTCCTATGATTCTATCTCCTAATGTTAAACAAGATCTTACAACTTCCCAGTTTTTTTCTACACTAGCTTCCGTCCACTTACCAGCCTCATCACACAAATATCTTATTAACTTTACTGAGTCATAAGAGTTTTCTCTAGTATTTCTCCAGTCTATTTTACTATTCAAAGCTTCTGACTTAGTAACTTTAGAAAAGTTCTTAGTTATCTTCTGACCTGGTGTGTTAAAGCTAAGTGTGCTTTTAGGATTATCACTACCATCTATTATGGGCTGAAAAAAGAAGGGTAAACTTCTAAACATATAAACTAACTTGTCAGTAAACAAAGATTTAGCATCAGCACCAGTCTTGCTAGTTATACCCCCATGAGAATTATATCTTGATGTTATTTCGTGTAGTAGCATAGCAGCACCTTTGTAAGAAGCACCTTCTCTTCTATGCTTTACCATTACCATACCAAAAGAGTGTGGATCTTGTTTGCATATTTCCCAGAATATAAAAAACCTTCTATCTCTATCTCTATATTCAGGATACCCTATATCCATTCTGCACCAGTTTAAATAATAGTAATGCTCTCCAGTTATATAAGTGGGAACACCATTATTCATAAACCAGACACCTTCTTCTCTTCGTTTAAACTCTTGATCTATAAACCAAGAATATTTTGAAACAGTTTCTTGACTGAGACCATCTGGCATTTCTGTTCTTTTCCATTTTTGGTCTTTCTTTTTTAAATCTGAAAACAGTATTTCTTTTTTCTTAGGCTTTACGGGAAGTTTAAACTTCAAACTATTTACTTGTATATACTCCGACATAATAAATTTTAGCCAATTATGCAAATATAACAAAATAAATCTTACTCTCTATTTTTTGGCATACTTTTCTGAAAAGCCAGCTTTGAACGATTTTTCCTCCAAATCCATGTCATCTTCAATAGATTCACCTTCTTTTATTTGATTCTGTATCTTGTGAATAGCCATGAGTATATCTTGAGCATCCATAAAACACTCTTTCTTGGCTTTCATAGCATTTCTAGCTTTATCATCTTGAAGGTCTGGATCTATAGGTTTTTTAACTTCTTCTAACAAAAGATCAAAAGCTTTGTTTCCAGAGTCTATAAGACTTTGAAGTTTTTTATTAACATCTACTTCTTTCATTTACTTTCATATCTAATAATACAGAACATCTTTCATACTTTTCTAATCCTTCATAGTATTCTATCATAAAGTCTATGCACTCATCTAAATCCTCTTCTGTTAAATCTTCCTCTATCATATTCCACAAAAAACAAGCTGGACTTTTTGAAGTTAATATTTGATCTATAGTTTTTCTACCCGTTAGTATATCATATGAGTTTGAAACGCATATATCTAATATTTCTTCTGTATTCATCATTTTTCTATTTTTGCTAATATATCAAAGTTACGCATTCTTAATAACTTATCACCCTCTATGTTCATATCATATTCAGAATTTTTTGAAAATACAACCTCATCTCCCTTTTTTAATCCCATTTCTTTCATCTCATCATTCATATATTCTATGTATCCATACAACTCTTCATTTTCTGCTTCTGGTTTCATGTATATACCAGAGTCTGTAATATATTTAGATTCATCCTCTACTTTCTGTTTAACAAAGTTCCAGTGGTTTAACATTTTAATCTTGCCTTTTCTAACTCTAGCATACACATGGCTACAGTGAACTTTAAAAACTTTTTCTTCATCATGGTATGTTAATCTATTTTCTTCGCTTATTAAAAAGTGGTGACAATAAACTTTATCTCCTTCTTTTACATCCATAGATATACCGTTAGACAAAGCTGTAGGTACTCCAACAACTATACCATACTGTCTAGCATATTGCATATCATTGTAACTTGTTTCTAAAAATAACTCTCTACCATTTAATTCTATGGTATCTTCGTGAGTCTTTTCTACTTTTACAAAAAAATAATCTCTTATAGGTCTCATATTACTTCGTATTTTTCTCGTTCCTGAATATCATACTCTATAGCTGTTGGCTGATCAAAAAACCTTTTCCAAGGTCTTGAAAACTCGTCATCTTTAGTTTTTACGTAAACATCGTATACTACTTGTTGATGCTTATACCAGGCAGCTTCATCCTGTATTATAGCGGTTATCTCTATATAACCCCCGTTCATTAATTGACCCACTTTATATGTAAGTCCCTGTTTTAAATCCCCTATAGTTATCTTTCTAATAATAGGATTTATAGCTTCTATCTCACTCATTTTAAATTGAATTATTGTTATCTTCTGTATCTAGATCGTAATGATATTTTAAATCTTCAAGGTTGTCTACAGGAGTTCCAGTTATACTGCAAAATCCACCCAACCTTATTGTTTCAGCCATTTCTTCATACTCATTGTTTTTTTCTTTTTGTAAAGCTACTTTGAGTAGTATTAAATATCCTATAAGATCTGATACTGTATCTTCTGTTTTATCATTTATACCTTTATTCTGTATACGCATAAGCTTATCGTCTATACGTGCACATAAAGAATCTACTGGTGATCCTGAAGAAAATACGCTTGATGGGTTAGTGGCTGAATCGCCATAGTCTCGATTCTTCTTTATAAGAAGATCTTTCATAGATTCGCACATCTCCTCTATGAGTTGTTCTGTTGTTTTCATGGTATTGTATTAAATTTAATTTCCACTAATATAGTGAAAAATTTTTATTAACACAAATTACCCAATAATTCTACTTAGTCTTACATAAGCTACAGATATATACCTAGCTGCTGCACTGAGAGTTTTAGCTCCTATAAAAGAAAATAAAGGAACCGCATTAGTAAGGGCGTTTGATTTTGTTGTTGCTAAACTTTGTGTAGCACCACCAGTTGTTGCTGAGGTTACTAAACCATACTGAACCTCGTTTACAAATGCAGACACTTGCCTGTTGGAGTCTATTTCTATTCTTAATCTGTAAGAAGTAGTATCAGCAACTGCTATACCTAGATCTGTAACATAGTGAGTTCCTCCCACAGAATATATAAAATGTAAGTTGGCATTTGTTGTTAGAGCTGTAGTAACGGGACCATCATCACTGGTGTAAAGAAAATATGCCTGATCAGAATCTGTATAATCATCAGAACCACTTTTTTTAAGACCTCCCCAAAAAGCAAAGTTATCTTTATCATTAACATATATAGATGTTTCCCATTCGAGTTCTTTTTGTGTTAAAAAAGAGTTTTGATCCCATAGTGTCTGACTAGATTCTTGATGTGCTTGCAATAAAATCTCATCATCATCCGAACTTCCAGTTTGTAATTTAACACCACCTATAGTTGTGTCCCAAGATACAGAAGATGTTCCAGCAACATCTAGATATTCAAAATTAACATTAGCTTTTGCTCTAGCGGTAATAATAGCATCATTATCACTATGACTAGCATCAGCGTTAGTTAAAGGTGCATGAAGTGTAGCGTGAAGAGAAGGTAGTTGTGAAAAATATTCTTCAAGCTTTATTCTTTGAGTTGATTGTCTAAGAGAACCTTTTCCTGTCATTTCTATATCACCATTGACGATAATTTTATCATTAGTAGTATCCACAACAAATAAAGTAGTATTGCTACTGCTAGTAATTTTAAATGCTTCAGATCCTGGACCTAAAGAAAAAAGTGCAGAGCCTGAATTAGATCCAACATGTAAAGAACAAGTAGGTACAGTCTGAGATATACCAAAATAAGTAGAGTTAGAAACAACTCTACCCTCAGAGTCTTCAACATATAAATAAGTATTGTTACCACTAGATGATGTGTCTATATCTCCAAGCTTAACATTATAAGCACCTAAGAAGTCTCCAACATAAAACTTATTGTAACCATTAGGATTCTGAACTAAAAGATTTTGAACACCCGTTCCAACTATATGCAAGTTAGCTCTAGGAGTTGATGTAGAAGACAGGTTTAAAGATAGATTACCCGATATGTTAGCTCTAGTCTCACTAAGAGACAAAGAACTATTATTGCCATCACCATCTTCTATTACAGTTGGTGTAGATCCGTTAAACCCTACAGTAGATTCTGTCTTTAATAAAGTTTTATAACTATCTTTTATATTTTGTCCTGTTAATGTCGCCATATTATTTATTTATTAATCTAATCCAAAATACTCTACGTAAACAAGAACTCTACCTGATGTACCATCTGTTGTTCCATTACCTGTTCCAGAACTAAGAATATACAAGTAGTGATCATCTGTTAATTCACCATTACTGTTTACAGCATCATTTCTTTTAACATTTTTCCATACCTTTTTTAAGTTCCCCGATCCCGAACCTAGTTCAATATCTACTGTTGAATTTACGCTATCAGTGGCTGATGAATTTCCTGAGTCAGATCCTATGATCTCATGTACATTGGCTGGTGCAGTACCCTGAGAAACACCACTGTTTGTTGCTATTGAAAGACTTATATTGTAGGTTCCTAAGTTACTAAGCTCCGCTACTATTAGATGTGCTCTATGTATAACTGCGTACTGAGGTATTTTTACTGTTCCTATCTGCTTAATAACACCGTTGTCAGTGGTATTAGCATCAAAAACATCTACCTCTGCTACAATCATAGTATAACCAAGACCCATCTTTACCTGTCTTACAACATCACTTGCTTGGAAACCTGTTACGGCAGTAAGAAATAGATCACCATCTGGAGAAAGTTGCAAAATAGCTGCCTCAGATCCAGCACCATCAACAGTTGATATTGTAGTAGCACCCCTATCTTCAACCTTGATCTCACAGTAATCATCTGTGGTTGCACCAGCTTTTTCGTATATTCTTAATTTAGAATTTACACCATCTTCTCCAAAAAATTCAAAAGCAGGATTAGATGCAGTTGTGGTTTGCACAGTAAAAGTTTTAGTAGTAAGTCCACTGCCGATTAAAGCCTTAGTTTTACCATCAGCAGCAAAACTTATATCAGCATCAGTACCTGCCGCATCTATAGTTGCAAAAGAAGCACCTCCATTAGCACCTATAGTTAACCTTAAATAATCATCTGTATTACCATTTGTATAAAAGAATGTATCACCTCCAGCGTTGTCTATTTTAAGATCTCCATCTAAATCAAATGTTAAATTAGCATTTGTTGCATCATCATCAATAGTAGATATTGTTGTAGCACCAGCGGCTGTAGTTGCTATAGTGAATCTATCTCCTGAGTCAGCACTACTTCTAATACTTAAGTCTGTACCTCCATCTATGGTTGTTATAACAATTCCATGTGTCTGAGCAGCATCCCCTCCAGTAGCTGAAATCTCAAGACCTGTGTGTATTATAGTTCCCGTGTCATTAGTGTTGTTTAATGTTATTTTCTGTCCAACAAGCTGAACAAAACCCGAACCATTATTTGTAGCAGAGTCAGCTAAGTTAATATCTATACCTCTAACCGTTCTAACATTAGAAGCTGTAACAACACCAGATTTGTCGTAATCTATTTCTATTATATTAGCAGTTGCTGTACCTGTTAATGTGTCTGTAACATCAAAATTAAGAGCTGATCCAGTTGTGAGAGCAGAAGTCGATATATCTATAATGTTAGCTGTTGTATTATTAGCATTTATGTCTAACGCTATCTGATCTACATCAAGATTGGATATTGTAGCTGCGGCGGTACCTCCAGCTGTTGGATTTTCTATAAATAGTTTTCCCCAGGATTTTGCTGAGGTTCCTAGACCTCCTTCTTGATCTGCTCTGGGGACTATATTAGGTGTTGCCATATTTTTTCTTTTTTATATTTTAATTATAAGGATTTGGGAATACTGTATCATCTATAGGTTGAACATCACCATTAGCATCTACATTCCAGTATCCTTCATCATATGTTTGTTCTAGTTCTGTATCAGGATCAGCAGGTTGATAATCGTATACCCCATTTACTAATCCTGTAGTTATATCTAAATCCCAAGAGTCATTGAAGTCATATAGAGTTGGTATAGGTGTCACCGCATCATACGTGCTTCCAGACCCCGTTGAGGTAGTAGCTTCCCACATGTAGTCCTCTATGACTACTCCCGCAGAAGAAGATCCAGCACCCGCTAAATCTCCAAAGACTAATGAAGCTCCTAATCCTAAAGCCATATCTTAATGTTTTGGTGCCAAGTAAAGTATTACTCCTCCATCAGCATCTCCTGCTGCCATCTGAAAAGTTGTCCATCTACCATAAATAGTTAAACCTTTAGGAAATATAGTTGTTCCAGATCCAGCGTTAATCTCTTCTCCCCCATCACCTTCATCTCCCGAATTTGAAGAATGAGAACCAGTTCCTGTTGTTGTTATATAAATCTGAGAGTTTTCATCTGCGTTCTCACAAGTCATAGCAGAAACAGTTGTGTCCGCCATAAATGTTATAGCACATATAATTTTGTCAGAAGGTGGAGTTACCAAGTCAGTATCATTTACAAATATTGATCCGTACTGTCCAAGGGTAGCTTCTTGTGCTTTCGTTCCTGATAATGCCATTTTATTTTCTTTTAAATTGTTCCGTACAAATATAGTAATTAATTCCAAATATAAGAAATATTTAGTATATTTGATCTATTGTAATAAAATTAAGAGTTTTGAGTAGAGATAATTACTTGAAAAATTACAGAAATATACTGTTTGATTTTAGAGATAGTTACGGTCTTAAGGTGTCAGACATTGAGTTTTTGTTTTTTGTGTATGACATGGAAAAGTTTACAACTAAACATATATCTGTAGAATACAGATGTTCAAACTCATTTGTAACAAGGAATTTACCCGAACTACTAAAAAAAGGATATATAAAAATATACTTAGAAAGAGCTCATGGTAGATCTAGAAAGTATATGATATCTCAAAATGGTAAATTATTAGTAACTAGATTTTATAGACTATTAAAGGAAACAACATATGGCACGTTTAAATAGAAAAAAACAAAAAGGTAGGTATAAGATAGAAGAAGATGAATCTGGAAATGTACAAATAGAGGATACGTCCGTACCTTCTAATAGATTTACTAAAATGACTACCTCTGATCTGCAAAACGCTTTTAGTCAGTTTTATGATTTTGAAGGAGATAAATTTACAGACTATCAAAAAAGATTTGCTTCTGGAAGACCATCTAACTGGGCTAGAAGATTCGACACTCCTGAAGTAACTAACTTTAATTTTAATCCTCGAAAAGCTACACAAAAGGGATATCGTGGAAGTCAAGACACAGGTTTTAATCAACATCCATTTAGTATTAGTGCTGTATTACTAGAGCAAAGTCCTGAAGTTTTAAAAAGACTTTTAGATATGGAGTATCAAAGAACTCCTAGAAAATTAGAGTCTAACAAATCAATAATAAAAAGATTAGGTTTAGAAGGCAAAACATTATCTCCTGCTGACAGGATGCAGATGAAAAAAGTAGATGAGAAAAAATTAGAACAAGAATTTGCAAAATTAAAAAAGAATCCAAACTACAAAGGTCACTCTGCTGATGTTACACTGGTTAGGGAACTTTTGAATATGCCTGAACTTACAAGTAGTCAAGTTGATCTTATAGCTGAACAACTAAAGAGTGCTAAATTTAAAGATGCTATAGTAGCAAAATATCCTGAGTTTGAAAAAGACGCTGCTGAAGGTAAGTCTCCTTACAGAAAAAGATCTGGAACTGGAGGTAGGTCTGGTGAATTTATAAACGCACCACTAAACTATCAAATGAATTTAGATGCTTCTAATATAAAAGGAAGACCAAGTAAGGAATGGTTAAACATTCAAAATATATCTAATCAAGGTGCTACAGAAGATGGTACTGGTGGTTTTGACAAACGAGAAATAGTAGAAATACTATCTAAAGACGATGAGTTCTTCTCTGGTTTGGATATCAAAAGGGGAGATCTACAGTATGATCCAGAAATAGCTAAAGTAGGAAGAGAGAATCCGTTATATAATTTTGGTGTTAAATATGATAAAGAATCTGGAAGACATTTTTCTGAAGGAAGCAATAGATTTTTAACTCCAGAGGAAGAGAAGACATATAGAAATGCTGCATCTAATAAATATATAAATGATTCTGGTTGGACCATGTTTGAACCAACTTCAGGAATAGAACCTACTCCTTCTCCCACCTCTATAGATCCTGGTATAAAACAACCTCTAGATGTTATTGAGAGTGTAACAGGTATGCCAGAAGTGAAAGAACCAGTAGTAGGCACAGCAACTCCTGAGTTTCCTTCAATGAAGTTTCAAGATGATGATGATGATCCAGTAGGTAACTTTTTAAAAGAAGACGAGTCTATAGACGCTGTGGTTGAATCTTTACTAACAGGAAAAAATGTTGATGATAAATCTGAATATACTGCAAAAGATCTAGAGAGAGATAAAAAGATAATAGAAGATACATACGGTAAAAGTGCTGCTGAAGAACTTCAAAAAAAGATAGATGACGAAAAGGAAAAGCTAGAAGTTTTAAAAAGAAAACAAGATGATTTAGATGATGATGACGATGATGACGAAGATGATGATTCTAAAGAGAATATTGATGAGCAGGTAGACTCTCAAGAAAAACTATTAGGAAATTTAGAAGATGAATTAGAAGATGAACAAACACGAGAAGAATACATTCCGCAAACAGTACAAGATCCACCTGAGTACACCCCACAAACAGAGGATATAAACATGGCTTTCAAAGGTCTTAAGATGCCCAAATATCAAGAGGGTGGTAAAGACTTTATTCTTATGCCTCAAGATGAAGACAGTCAAAAGGCTAGACAGAAAGAATCAGACTTCTTTAATAATCTATACAAAAACTTCGGAGAAAACTTTTCTGCTTCAGACTTAGTTTTAACTATGGTGCCAGGAGTTGGTCCATTAAGTAAAGCTCGTAAAGTTGTAAAAGCAAGTAAACAATTAAAGATACCTTTTCCTAAGCTGACTAAGGGGACTAAGAATCTTAGCAATCAGCGTATAAAAAATTTGACCCCTACACAGCAGAGAAGGGCAGATGAGAAAATAATAGATGAAATAATAAAAAAACACGGTAAAGACTCAAAGCAGTATAAAGATGCTTTTAATCAATACTCAGATAATACAATGAAAGGGTTTTATATGGATATACCAAAAAAGGGAGATCGATTTTATGAATATCAACTTAGATAATACACTATGAAAAAAGGAATGATGATAATAATAGAAGGTGCAAGTGATCACTCTATGCAGAGCGGAGGTGAAGAAATGGATGTAATGGGATACCAAACAGAAAACTTTCACGTTTGCCCTGGAGCATTAGAGACATTTTCTAATATAGTAAAACAAGGACACAGAGGTCCAGAAGGAGACATGGTCAGAAACTTAGCTATGTTAACAGACGATTACTTAGCAGTAGAGGTTCAAGCTATGGATTCAGGAGCTACACCTGAAATGATAGAAAACATGGTGTCAATAGGCAACAGCGTATTTTTTCACTTAGGAGTATTTGCAAACACAATACAAGACGAATCTATAATACAGATGTTTGAGTTTATGCCAGGTCACATAACTAAGACAATGGGCATGATGTCACACGATGGCATGGAAGAAGAGTCTTGTTAATTTCTTACCTTAGATCTATTTCTGTTATATTCACGCCTAGCGGCTTTACAACCTTCACATCGACACCCCTTTCTATATGCTGTAGTTGACGGACATGGAGCCCCCTCTTTCTGCCTAGCAGCAGCGTAATTACAGGAAGCATGTGAGAAAGCTATATTATCTAGATCAAAAAAATTACCCACAGGATTGTCAGAGTCTAACCAAGGTGTCTTGTGCTCTACAGTCATATGCTTAGAGCTTTCTATCTCTGCACCACACTGATAACACCAGTTGATCTTTAACTGTTTGGCTAAACTAAATAATAACTCTTTCTTTAATCGGTGTGCGGCAGTGCCAGGGTTCATCCCTAGCTGTTTAGTTTTTTTGGTTTTAATACACATTACTTACGTTTTTTGTTTAACTTAACGCCCCTAGCTCTACGATCACCAGGAGTCCTAGTGCCATTACCCCTATTTTTAGAAGGATCTTCCATGATCACAGTACCATCAGCCATGTGAGAAACATCCTTGCCGCCCTTACCATATATCCTTTTCTTTCTGCGGATCTTGTTGAGCTTAGCACGCTTTTTCTTAGACTTAGAATCGCTGTGAAACTTCTTGTATTCTTTTTTGTAATTTCTACCCATAAGGCAAATATAATAAAAATGATGAGATATGCAAAGGTTTGGGATAACTATACAATATACAGGTCCACAGCTGTCACACCAAATCAACATTATACAACGGGGTACCCCACACCAGTACAACAATAACAAATACAAACATCGTTTTTTGACATTCCCGTACAAATTTATATATCGTTTTTGGTACTGTCCTAACCTGTACGGAATTTTTTTGTTGGTTCCTGCTTCTAGTCCTAAATGAATTTTGTTTTGGGTGTGAGGTGTGTATACATCCGAGACAATCCTACCCACATTACCCAATATGACTCTGTTAACAATCTGAAGTTGTAGCCAAATTTATTTTGATCCAACCACAAATCTAATAATGAGAGAAAGCAAGGTATAAAAAAAGAGGGCAAAGCCCCCTTCAAAAATTTAGTAGTCAATTTTATATTCTCGGTAGAAAGTGTTCATCGTCACGCATCAAACCTCCGACATCGTGCATTAATGTCTGTGTAATCATTTTTTTGTTGTCTTGTTCATGAGTTTCTACAAATCTAATCATTTCTTTTGTCCAACCTGGGTTATCCATCATGACTCCAAGAATCATCCATCCGTAGTTATCAGAGTTCCAGAATGTAGGAATATACTTCCTCATTATTTTCTGTCCTCTTTTTAGTGTTTCTGCTTTAAGTTTTTTAGTCTCCATAGTTAGTTAGTTTTATAGGTTATATTTATCTATTAATTCATCTGCAAGTTTATAGTCTTCTTCTTCAAAAAAAGTTTGGTAGTCGCAACCACCAAGTCCAACATATTTAAAGGACATAAACTTCAGAATTTCCAAACAAAATTTCTTTGTTATCTTTTTGGGTATTTGTCCTTCTAATCTTTTATGACATAGTTCTTCTGCAAATTCATCAATACAAGGTTCATAGGTTACTTTCATTCTTGTTCTCATAGTTAGTTAGTTTAAATTGATTAATATAAATACAATAATAAAGTGAACGGTAGTAATACAAAATACAACCCTTCTAAACGATTTATTGGTTAAAAACATTTCAATGAATAAAGCCAAACAAAACATTGACAATAGACAAAATAGTAGTAAAAGTAAGTTAATCATAGTTATAAATTTTTTGGTTAAGTCTGCAATATATATAAAAAAAATGGGGATACAAAATCCCCACTAAAAATAATTTTTTACCGATATATTTTAAATAGATCTATTCTAAAATCTAAGTATGAGAAAGAACGAACTCTATTTTTTTTTGATTAGTAACTCAGGATATTTATCACAGATATGTCTATATGTATTTATTTTATTTACCTTATTAGTATAAGATAGTTTTTTATAATCTACATTACCATCCTTGTCTAGTGTTGGTGTCTTAGACCATAAATAATGATTCTTCCCATTTTTATCTATCCAATGAATTTTAGATTTATATTCTATTAGTTGCTTCTTCCATTCATTAAAGCAAGTGAAATCTTTATTCTTCATAGTAGTAGTTTTAAGGTTTATATTTAATTGTGCAGTATGTCTGCACAGTTTGTTTATTGCAAATATATACAAATTTATTATATAAAAAAATTTTTCACTTTTATTTGGTATTAATTATAATTTGTGTAATTTTACGACATAAAGCACTTGTGGATAAGATTGAAAGACAAGCAGAAAAAATTTACTTATTAACCTTATTACAAACGAAAAAAAAAAGCAGTTTAAAATCTGAAAAAGTAATCTTATCTACGAGTGTATAATGTTAAACTAAAAAACAATACTATGAGAATATACATTTTAAATCATTACATCGGAGGGACTCCAATGGATAGTCATACTATCGGAGTATACACCACCAAAGAGAAAGCAATAGAAGAATTTTATAAGTCATTTGAAACATTTGGATACAAACAAGATGATGAAGATATTGTAATAGAGCATTCAGATTTACAATTATTCAGTGATGATAGAATAGATGAATTAGAACTATTAAGTAAGAATGTGCAAATGAATGTAATCAGCACTTGGTTTATTGATGATGAATCTTCTGATTTTTGGGGAGGTTGTGAAATACAAGTAATGGAAATTAATGATTAAATAATATGACTATGAAAAGAACTAGAGTAAAAAGTATAGAACAACTAAAGAAAATATGTTTGGATGATTATTTCCAAGACTTCTACATATCGTTAGCAAACGGAATGCTAAGAAGCAGTAAAGAAATAAGATACAATGAAGAAGAAGACATATGGGAAATTATGAATGGTATCGATGGAACTTATTTGGAGTACTCTACAATACAATTAGAATCCTATACTAACATAATCCAAGCAATAGAAAATGGAAATTTAATCCACGAGAAAAACATTAACTTAAAATTTTAACTATGAAACCAAAATATCAAACACTAATTTTAAAGAAACTAATAGAACTGATAGAGCATAACACACACAATATGTGGGACTCCAATCTACAAAACACAACTGATTGTATAATACTTGAAGACAAGGAACTGAAAGACATGGTATACGAAGAAGACACTATGGAAAAAGATTTTAAGAATCATAAGTTTAATGGCTCTGAGATATTAAGAATCGTAGATCAACTGAAAAAAGACTTGTATAATTCTTCTGATTGGGAAGAGGAACTTATATATGTTAAAGAAAAGTCAGGACATATATTCCGAACAGAAAAAGAACTTATTGATTGGTTAAGAGGTAGAGGTATAGAGGGAACAGATGAATATATAATCAATGAAGCTATTACTATTGGGGAAGTTAGACAAGTAAGAAGAAAAGAATTAAAAGATTATAATAACTAAAAATATAAAATTATGATTACAGATAAAAACAGAATTAATTATATAATGGGATATGAATGTGGGGATTTAAATGACAGAGAGATGTTAGAACTATTTAGTCATCTTGTAAAAAACAAAATGGCTTGGACTTTACAAGGACATTATGGAAGAACTGCACAAAGTTTAATTGATAGAGAGTACCTTCTGTCTAATGGAGATATTAACGAGGGGAAACTAGAAGACATAGGTATCCTTTGATACAAATAGTTACTTACATTAGGGGAGGAGGAGTAGAAGACAAGAGATATATATTTTTATATAAAAATTATATTGCTAACATACTCACTCTTCTAATATAAGTGTCGGAAGTTACAAGAAAAAAATGACAATGTCAAGTATTAACAAAAAAAAATAAAATTATGGAACAACAAGAAATGGTAGATGATTTAATTCTACAGGCAAAAAGCGAAACACTAAAAAGGGATATACAAACCATTAGTGATAGGTTATGGGAAGAAATAGACCACACTATTTTAACTGAATTATTATGTCTTATTGTGGAGAATGAGCATAAAATTATTGACTTAGTAGAATAAAATTATGAATTACGATAGAGAACCATACCAAGATCAAGTAGATAAGACTCCATGTAAATTCTGTGGAGAAGATACTAACTATGACTTTTGTTCTGCCTCATGTAGCAGAGCATTCTTCAACGATTAATAACTTAAAACTAAAATTATGAGAATAAAAATAGAAGATTACTATGGTAATGATATAGTAGAATTAAATATAATGGAGATATTCTTATTGATGATATTATAGAAACAAATGAATATAATATAGCAGATGTAGATGAAGATGATCATGGGGAATATGTAAGGGTACAATTAACTAACGATTTGCATAAGTGAAAATTATTTACTATATTGCATTAACTAAAACTAATTAAAACTAAAATTATGAAACAACTACCTGAAGATATTATAGCGACTAACGATAAGATCGCAGACGCAAAAGAACTATTAAGACAAAATGGATATTATATACATACCTTGTATCATATAGATGATGTGACTAGCATGTATGATTGTACTGACTCTGAAGCTATGGAGATAATAGAGTTAGCAATAGACAATGACGGAACTGCAAATCAAATATGGGAAAACATGAGATACTTTGCAGAAGATATGGGACTCAAGGAAAAAGAAGATTAATAACTTAAAACTAAAATTATGACAATAACAAATTCAACATTCGAAGCGTTCCGAGAAGAACAAAAAAAACTAGATCTAGCAAAAGAATTACTAACAGAAAAAGGTATGACTGTACTATCCAAAGAAGACAAGAGAAATTTTATAAATAAACTTGAAGAAGAAATTGAGTGGTATAGATCCTACGGATCATTTATAAATCAAAACTTCCCTAATGTAGACGCAGAGGCATGTGCATACGCAGACGGAAACGAAGATTAAATTATGTACGATGATCCAAAATTATGGGACTACCTCATGTATGGGGCAGTGCTTTTTGAGGTGTTTGTATGCTCCTCAATAGTGTTGATATTAATACATACTATACTTAAAAGTTTTGTGAGTGTATTATATGAATCATTCAAAAAATAAATTTCACTTTTGTATTGTATATGAAAATAATTTGCTATATTGCAACAAAATAAATTAAATTAAATTAAAATGACGAAACTAAAAACAATAAATATCAAAGGAAAGAAGTATGTAGAAGTCAACGAAAGACTTAAATACTTTAGATCAAACTACCCTAACTATTCATTAGTGTCTGAGATAACTCATATTGATTCAGAAATGGTAGT
>Ga0209232_1000610_pt1 | contig 21556 bp, 16 predicted proteins | sample ETNvirenome_2_60_FD_184066 | JGI IMG/M metagenome (GOLD analysis project Ga0209232, IMG submission 184066) | Marine viral communities from the Pacific Ocean - ETNP_2_60 (SPAdes) (version 2) | ecosystem: Environmental > Aquatic > Marine > Oceanic | place: Pacific Ocean | collected 2013-06-22
CCAAGTAACACCTACTATCTTCGGTGTCGAGGACTTCGTTCCTCGTAAGGGTGTCATGACCCGTTATGCCAAGAAGATGGTTCGTCCTGACATGTACGGCATTGTTGTCGTTCGTGGCTTGCTTGGTGAGTCCGGTGCTTAGATAATAATCTAAGAACTTTATAAATGCCCTCGATGATTTATTTCATCGGGGGTTTTTCTTTTTCAACATACTATTTACTATTGATCGCATAGAGCGAATATATATTTATTGAATTCAAGGAGATATAAATTATGGCTAAAGTTGGAAGAGCGGCAAGAGTCGCAAGTCGTCAAAGAGTAGAGTCTATTTCTGCTAATAAAACAATTTCCTCAGCGGAAACTGGTGAAACTTATATTATTAATGCGAAGTCATTAATTACTTTACCGGCTGTGCAAGATGGGGCTTATTTTAAGTTTATCTGTGGTACTGAGATTGGAAATGACGCAAATATTTTAAAAATTATATCATCTAATAGTGCGCCGATGCACGGTGTCGCAGTGACTCTTAAAACTGGTACAAACCCAGTAGTAGTAAGTGCTGCAACTGGTGACAGCAGAACCTTTATTAATGTTGATACTAATGGTGGTGCCGGAAACAAAATGGTTGAAGGATCTTATGTTGAATGTACCTGTGATGGCTCCATTTGGCATGTTACGGCATATATTTGTCATGAAGGCACTGTTGCAACAACTTTTGGATAATAGTCCCTAATCTCCGCAATACAAAGACTAAGCTCACTTCGGTGGGCTTTTTCTATTTGAGACTAATTATTTTATATTTAAGGAGAATATTATGGGTAGAAGATCCAAAAGAAAAAAGTTAATTATTAGAAAATTAAATGCTGGACAAGAAGTCCCAGATCAGGACCTTGTTAGAAATGGTCTTGGTAGAATCGTAGAAGAAAACTCCGTAAGAATTCAAAAGTTAAAAGAAGCACAAGAAGCAGAAGCCAAAGCAGCTAAACTCAAAGCCGAAGCAGAAGCCGCCGAACTCAGAGCTAAAGAAGAAGCAAAAAAAGAAGCCGAACTGAAAGCAAAGAAAGAAGCCGAAGCAAAAGCAAAAAAAGTAACCCCAGCTAAAAAAGCTCCTCGTAAAAGAGCACCAAAGACAAGTAGAAAGAAGAGTTAGAAGCTTTCCCATTCTGGAAACTATTTAATCTTGATTGGGGGATTTATGTATGGCAATACCAACTTTAACACCGGCTTCAACTAAGAGCGCTATAGTATTACCGGAGTCAGTATCTTTTACTGGTGTGGCTCCTGGGGATTCTGATGTAGCTGCTGCGTGCCCTATTGGCTATTATACTGCATCTGCTGATTTTATATCAGGTGCAGTTGCACAGGTTGCCTATACTTATAAGAAATTAGGTGGAGATGTATTAGATATAGAAATGCCATCAGGCAGTGTTTATGCAAATTATGAAGAAGCAGTTCTTGAATATTCTTATTTAGTGAACCTACATCAATCTAAAAACACTCTAGGATCAATGCTGGGGGCACAAACAGCAAGTTTCGACCATCGAGGCGATGTCACTAGTGGCCCCGAAGATGTGGCCCTTAAATATCCTAAATTCTCCTTTGAAACGGCATTCCGCATATCTGATGCATATTCAACAGAAGCAGTTGTTGGAGGAAGAACAACAATTTATTCAGGTTCTATAACAACAGTTGATAAACAACAAATCTATGATTTGCAAAGTATTATTTCATCTTCAGCAGTTTCAGACTCATCGGCCCCTTATTATAATAAAGTTGGAGGAAATAGAATTAAAATACATCAAGTTTATTATGTGACTCCAAGACAAATGTGGAGATTTTATGGCTATTATGGTGGACTAAATGTTGTTGGGGATATGCACAACTATGGACAATATGCCGACGATTCTTCTTTTCAAGTGATTCCCGCTTGGCAAAACAAAATACAAGCCATTCAATATGAAGATCACCTATATACCAGAACTTCCCACTATTCTTATGAAATTATTAATAATAAATTGATGTTATACCCCGCACCAGACAGCGTATCGCCAGAAAAGTTTTGGTTTAGATTTTCCATTGATAACGAAAATGAACCTTGGGAAGATGATTTTGAATCTGGACAGAATGGAATTAATAATATGAACACACTTCCATTTGAAAATGTTCCTTACGAGAATATTAATTCAATTGGTAAACAATGGATCCGTAGATTTGCTCTTGCTTTATCCAAGGAGACATTAGGACATGTTAGAGGAAAATTTGGAGGGTCTATACCGATCCCCGGAGACAATATTAATTTAAATTCCGCTGATCTTTTATCTCAGGCAAAAGATGAACAACAAACACTTAGAGAAGAGTTGAAGACACAACTAGATGAAATGACTTATCAAAAGCTTCTTGCCAATGATTCTGAAATGACTGATAGTGCTCAAAATATTGTTGGGAAGACACCTTTGAAAATATTTGTAGGATAATTAAATGTCGGATAAATGGAAAAAATTAGCACAACCGCCTCCTCCGATGTTCCTTGGGGAAAAAGAAAGAGACTTAGTAAAACAAGTAAATGATGAAATCATTGAAAGAGTCATCGGGCAACAGGTTCTATATTTTCCAATTGATATTGACCACACAAATTACCACCCGCTTTATGGTGAGGCAATAGAAAAAACTTTTTTACCACCAGTTAGGGTTTTTGCATTAGTTGAGTATGGTGGAGAAGAAACAAACTTCATGTCAAATATCGCAGTCGATGTTATGGATAAAATAACCATAAAATTCCACAGAAGAAGATTAACTGAAGATCAAGATTTAGAAGTCCAAGTTGGCGACTTTGTTAGATATGGCGATATTTATTATGAGATCATGAAAAAATCTGAGCCCAAACATTTGTTCGGACAACCAGAACATGAGTTTGAGACAATAGCAGAATGTATTAGAGCAAGAGACGGACTATTCAATGCCAGTTAAAGAAATTACATTTGATCCTTCTACAATAGAAACAATAGACACTGGTTTATATAATTGGGTCGATAGAACACTCGATTTATCTACAATAACCAATGAAGGGTATAAGAAAGTTCCAGTTATTTGGCTTGGAGCCGAAAGGTCGTTTCAAGTCAAAAAAGACCAACTTTTAAGAGATAGTGACAACAGATTGAAACTCCCTATTATTTCAGTAAACCGAGAATCAATTGCAAAAGACCCAACTTTCAAGGGAAGTTTTCAAGCACACTACAATGAAAAGAATGATTATAAAGGCGGCACAGTTACAGTCACCAGAAGAATAAAGCAAGATAAGACAAGAAATTTTAATAATGCAGACATTGCTCGTTTACTTAAAGATAGCAGAGAAACAGGGCCGCAATTAAACAATAAAAGCAAGACTGTATACCAAGAAATTACAATACCAGTGCCATCGTATGTTACTGTAATGTATAATATAATTTTAAGAACCGAATATCAGCAACAAATGAATGACTTGGTTGCTCCTTTTATTGCAAAGACGGGAAATATTAATGGCTTCTTCTTCGAACAAGAGGGTCACAAGTATGAAGCATTTATACAGCCTGACTTTACTGAAACTAAAAATGTAAAAGACTTGGGCGAAGACGAGCGAATGTTTGAAACAAATGTGTCTATAAAAGTGCTTGGATATTTAATCGGAGAAGGCAAAAATCGTGAACGTCCAAAAGTGTCAATCCGAGAGAATATCGTTAAAATACGGGTATCTAGAGAGCGAGTTATAGCTGGCGATCAGATTCCTTGGAAAGAAAAGGATAACGATTATCGAGAATAGGATTTTAGGCTAAAACAATACTATTTACTGTGAGTTAATTATTTAAAGGAGAGTATTTTAATGCCTAGAAAGTTTGATTTCGTTTCACCAGGAGTCCAGATCACAGAGATTGATCAAAGTAAAATGGAACCTGCCTTAGAAGATGATGGTTTATTGATTATCGGTAGAGCCCGTTCTGGCCCCGCAAACAAGCCAATTAAAGTTAATAGTTTAGACAATTTCATTGATATTTTTGGAAAACCAATTAGTGGTAAAGGAACCATTAATGACGATGTTTGGCGTGATGGTAACAATCAAGGTCCAACATATGGAGCTTATGCTGCTCAAGCTTGGTTGGCATCTGAAACCTCTCCGGTTACTTTTGTCAGACTTCTTGGTCAAGACAACGCAACCAAGCTTGGCTCGTATGTCTATGCAGGTTGGGAAAACGGCGGTGCACTTTTCGGTGCCAAGCCACCCGACAATGGTACTGCCTATGGTTTGTATATCATGGCTTCCTCATCAGCGGCTGTCACAGGGACACTTGCTGCTATTTTATACACAACCGGATCTGGTTTAACCCTTAGTGGTTCAAGAGCGGGTTCGAATGGGGGTGCGACAGAAATAACCTCTTCAGCAGTTGAGATGATTGAATCTTTAGCAAGTGCTCCAAAACCTGGCACTTTCGCATTAGAACTTTCTGATGCCATATCAGGCTATGGCCCAACAGAAAAACTTATATTTCACTTTGACCCTGCTGAGAAACAAGGATTTATTAGAAATGTATTAAATACAAATCCACAATTAGTGGATTCAACAAATTATGGTGCCTCTGCAACAAAGAAATATTGGCTTGGTGAGACTTTTGAAGAAGCAGTCAGTCGCTTGGTAACAAATCCAAGCAATGTTGCTGCTAATGCTGGTGATCAATTTGCTATCTTATTGCCGCTTCAAAACCAAGGTAATGCCGATCAAAATTTAATGTATCACAGAGCAGAAGCAGCCGCACCAAAGTCAGGTTGGGTCATCAATCGTGATCCTAGTCCACAAGATAGTGTTGAAGATTACAACCCTGCCGCGATGGATAAATTATTCCGTTTAGTTTCTCACAGCGAAGGCGAGTGGTTTCAAAACAATTATTATATTACCATTGAAAACTTAAAATTGGGCACTGTAAAAAATCCAAATTCTACATTTACACTTTGTATTAGAAACCTTGCTGGAGATAAAGTAGAAGAATTTGGTAATCTTAATTTAGACCAATCTTCTGAAAACTTCATTGGTAAAAAGATAGGTACTCAATATCAAACTTGGGACACAGCGACCGAACGTTACGAGTTGTTTGGTGATTATCCAAATAATTCTAACTATGTTTATGTTGAATTGGGCGACTTGGATGCAATATCTGATGCTTACAAAATTCCATTTGGATTTCACGGCCCAGTCGCACCAAAAGGCTTCAGTATGTCAACAGGTTCAGCAGGCCCAATGGCATATGGTTCTGATGCTGGTGCTGCCTCGGCACTTACCACTCTGCATGTCACTGGTGGAAATACTAGTATTCCCATGAACGGCATTAATGGCTTGGGTTCTGTCGGCGTTAAAACCACTAATTTTTTCGCAGCCCCCCTAGCAACCCACATAACTGGTGCATTCAAACATCCAAGATTAAAACTTTCAGAAGAAAATACATCAAGAGGCGGTGTTAATTATAAAGGCAATGATATGTTCGGCTTAAATCATAAGATGGCCAACACAAATACAAGAAATGTTTATGATGATAGAAGTTATCTTGACATTATACGTTATTTGGGTGGAGGCATTGATTTGCACACTACGGATTCAAAAACCGAATATAGTTTTGTATTCTCGCTTGATGATATCAATGAGACATCACCTGGAAGTGGTGCATTTTATTGGGCATCGGGTTCTCATGCAACCGCCCCAGCCTCTAGTTTGTCTGTAACTGCGGGTTCGGGCTCTCAATCATTATTAGATAAAAATGTAAGACAATTTGCTATGCCTATGTTTGGTGGGTTTGATGGCCTTGATGTTACTAAAGTAGATCCATTTGCAAATGGTATTCTTAGTGGCAAAGCTGCAAACACTCACTATGCATATGCTTCTATCGAGAGATCAATCAAATCAGTTTCTGATAGTGAAGCTGTGCAATACGATGTAATTTCAATACCAGGTTTGTACAACGAAGCTTTGACAAATGAATTGATTGATACTGTTGAAGATCGCGGAGATGCCTTGGCACTTGTCGATTTAGATGATGGTTACCAAGAATCTTATGAAACTGGAACCGGAGCAGCCGCTGGGGGTAGTGTTGCCTCTGTCCTTGCTAATGCAAGATCTAGAGATTACAACACAAGTTATGCTGCTACACACTTTCCAAGGGTTCGCATGAGAGATACTCTATCAGGAAACGGTGACATCTTTGTTGCTCCAGCATCAGTTGCGGCAGCGGGAGCCTTGGCTTACTCAGATGCAAATTCTGAAGGTCCATGGTTTGCACCAGCAGGGTTCAATCGCGGTGGAATCTCTATCCTCGGCGGTAATGATGGCCCACGTGTCATTGGAACTTGGAAGAATCTTCCAAAAGCAGATCGCGATGAGTTGTATGAATTAAACATCAACCCAATTGCAAGATTCCCAGCAGTTGGAGAAATTGTTGTCTTCGGGCAGAAAACACTTCAACAAACACCATCGGCATTGGATAGAATCAATGTTAGAAGGTTGATGGTATATCTTAAGAAGAGAATTGGAAAAATAGCTGATACTATTCTTTTTGATCAAAATGTTCAAGCAACATGGTCTCGTTTTAAATCACAAGCAGACCTTCTCTTGGGCGATGTTCAATCAAGATTCGGTATTTCAGAATACAAACTCGTTTTAGACGAGACCACTACTACACCAGATTTGATTGATCAAAACATCATGTATGCTAAAATCTTTGTTAAGCCAGCAAGAGCGATAGAATTTATTGCTATTGACTTCATTATCACAAGATCAGGTGTTCAATTCTAGAGTAGAAACTAGTTAAAGTTATAACAAGGAGAAAACAAACTATGGCATTTTGGGCTAGCCACGAATCAGAGGCAAAAAGAAATTATAGATTTAAAGTTACATTGGTCGCTTTCGGAGCCAATTCTACGGTGTGGTGGGCTAAAACCGCTACCCTTCCTTCATTTGATGTTTCAGAAGTTGAACATAATCATATGGATAACAAATACTATTTCCCAGGCAGAGTTTCTTGGTCAACAGTTTCAATGACACTTGTAGATCCAATCTCTCCTGATGCGACAGGTTTGTTGACTGACATGTTAGTTAAAAGTGGTTACAACATTCCATCTACCGAGGCAAAAGCAGCTAACAAGGAAACCATTTCCAAAAAGAAAGCAGCAGGTCTAGGAGCAGTTAAGATTGAAATCTTAGATGCTGAAGGTGATGTTGTTGAAGCATGGGAATTGAAAAACCCATTCATTCAAGCTGCAACATTTGGATCTTTGGATTACAGTAGCGATGACTTGAAAGAAGTTGAATTGACACTTCGTTATGATTGGGCAACTTGTACAACAACAGGTACAGAACGTTTTAAAGCACAATAAGAGGTTTAAATGGCTTTTTGGAGTAATGCATCTGGATCAGGAGCCGCAAGTCCCGCGAGAAAATATAGATTCACGGCGGGACCTCAAGGCACCAATTGGTGGTATGTAAACACTGTAACTCTGCCTTCGTTTGATATCAACACATCGGAATACCAGCTTTTAAATCAAAAATATAAAGTGCCGGGTGTTCCAACATGGAGTGATGTTACAATTAATATTGTTGATGTGAAGGAGTCGATTGACTCAATTATTAAGATATTAAATGTTCAAGGCACAATGTCTGAAAACGGCGCAGGCCAGGAAGATGGGGTCGTTAAATACTTAGAAACTAGAGTAAGGGCCAACCTAACAACCGCCGAAGCAACTGCTGGTGCCAAAAGAGTTGTAGAATATAATAACAAGATTGAAGATTCTCCCATGACAGAACTTTATGAAAGGTTCCCAGATGCTAAAAGCCCGCGAGAGCTTCAAGAGAAGGCAAATGCAGCCAAAGCAGCTAACCAACTTGCAATTGAAAAAGCAGCAGAATTAAAAATTAAAAATGCTGTCCCGACTGATGTAAATGATTTTCAAATAACCCAGTTGAATGATGATGGAAAAGCTTTTAGAACCTGGACTTTAGTTAATTCATTTATAAAATCAATTAATTATGGCGATCTTGATTATAGTAGCGATGATCTAGTTTCAATTGAAATTGTTGTGGGTTACGATTATGCAACATTTACAAGAATTCAATAATATTAAAAGAGGTGAAAATTGAGTAGAAATAATATGGAACGAACAGGTGCCGTTCCTCAAGCAGAAGCACCCGTATCGGAGGCTGTAGAAGCCAAAAGCCCATTGCACTTTGTTGCACCAACAGAATTTGTTGACTTGCCGTCTAAAGGACTTGGATATGGTGAAAGCCACCCAATGCACGGAAAAGATACAATTGAGATCCGGTATATGACAGCAAAAGATGAAGATATTTTAACTTCCAAGACTCTTCTAAAGAAAGGGATTGCTATAGAAAGGTTTTTAGATAACATAATTGTTGATAAGACATTCAAAGCTTCTTCGCTTTTAGTAGGGGATAGGAATGCAATTATTATTGCTGCACGTATTTCTGGTTATGGTTCCGATTATCATACAAAAGTATCTTGCCCAGCATGTGGGGAGAATTCTGATTATAGTTTTGATCTTAATAAAGTTAAGACACATGAATCATCTGTCGATGAAAAACTAGGACTTACACAGACCCCAGAAGGTTATTTCAGTGCCACAATGCCATTAACAAAGTTTACAGTTCAGTTTAAATTATTGACCGGAGATGATGAAATATTTTTGTCTCAACTGGCCACTAATAAAGCAAAGGGTAAGCTAGCAGATTCTGCTTTAACCGATCAATATAAAAGAATGATTGTATCGGTTCAAGGGCACACTGAAAGGGTTGTGATTGACAACTTTATTGACAATTTGCCAACTAGGGATTCTCGTTTTCTTAAAAATTGTTATAGAGTAGCTTGTCCTGATGTAAAGGTTATTAACGAGTATTCTTGTACCGCGTGCGGCTTTGAGCAAGAATTGGAGGTGCCCTTCGGGGCTGACTTTTTTTGGCCTGACCGATAATTACATTGAGGCTATTTATGAGCAGTTTTTTCTTTTAAAGCATCATGGCGGTTGGTCGTTTATGGAAATGTATAATCTACCAGTAGGTTTGAGATTATGGTTTCTTAATAGATTACAAAAACAATTTAAAGATGAAAAGAAAGAATTAGACAAAGCTAATAAACGAAGATAATAAATGCCTTTCGGGGCATTTTTTTATTAAAACTATTTATTTGTAAGTTGGGAGTATTTTGCATGTTAGTTATTGATTTATCGGATAGAATAATTTTAAAAGAAACTTGGATGGAAACATTTGGTTCTTGGTCCAAGAGTCTTTTAAAGATGATGTATGGGGATGATGTTAAAGTTGTTGCCAACCTCAATGAAGAAGATGCCGAAGGGCCAAAATTCATTATTCGTGGAAAACAAAAAGATGTAAAATCATACGCTCAAGCTATTGTTGCTGAAAAAAACTATCTTGATGCTTATTCACAATTTGGTAAGGAACACTTTCAAACTGTAAAAGCTCGCGAAGAACTAAATACAGCAGTACAAAACTTTGAAAACACAACAGGATTAAAGTGGCCTTTCAAAGATGAGGGTTAATAGATGGCGAGCGATAAAACAATTGAAGAAATTGAAAACTTAACAAAGGCCAAACAAAAAGGCACTATTACTGATAAAGAATATGCTGAAGCTATTCGGAAATCTATGTCGGCAATGAAAGGCTTATATGAGGCCACAAAAGAAGTTAATGCCCAGACTGTTCAACTTGCCGCTAATGAAGCAAGAATAAACGAAATTATGGGGGATTCTTTATCTGCTTATGAATCTAATCTCGAAGTTTTAAAACAATTTAAACAAATTACTGGTGATGCCTACGAAGCCACTGACAAACTAGATGAAGCTACAAGAAAAAAGATTGAAGCTGCTGGACTAGATGCCGATGCAATGATTGCTCAAGCAAATGCTGCCAAAGCTTATAAAGACAAAATAGATAGTCTTGGACCAGCATACAAAGAAGCCTTAAAAGTTTCAAAACCTTTTTTTGAAGACACAGCTACAAAGTTAGGTCTTTTATCAAAGTCGGGAAATAAATTTGTTAAAAAGTTGACAAAAATGGGTAAACTAGCGACACAGCCCGGAGGTTTAAAGGGTTTAGCCAAGGGGCTTACAGAAACGTTTAATCCTTTAAATATAGGAATTTCAATACTATCTAAAGTTGTAGAGCAGACAATCAAAATGATGTTTGCAGTTGATAAAGCCGGTGCCGCTTTCACAAAGACAACCGGTTTCAGTCGAGACTTTGACGTTGCTATAGCTTCAACTAATGATAGATTAAGACAGTTCGGTGTTTCAGCAGACGATGCTCAGAAGGCTACTGTTTCTTTAAGGAAGAGTTTATCAAATTTCACAGTTTTAAGTGGCCAAACTCAACAAGGGCTAATTGATGTAGTATCAAGTCTTAATGAAATCGGTGTTTCTACTGAGGATTCATCACAAACAATATTATCATTAACAAAAAGTTTTGATATTAGTGCTGATGCTGCTGGTGAGATGACCCGTGAACTTGCCATGTCTGGTAATGTTCTCGGAAAAACAGCATCTCAGATGACAAAAGATTACAATAAAACCCTTTCCGTCCTTGCAGTTTATGGCTCGAAATCAGTTAAAATATTCAAAGATATTGCCGCTCAAGCATCAGCCGCTGGTGTTGAAGTTGATACTATGATGGGTATAGCAAATAAATTTGACACATTTGCGGATTCTGCTAAAACAGCGGCTAAAATGAACGCCATTTTGGGCACAAGTTTCTCTGGAAACAATCTAATGATGATGGATCATGATAAAAGAATCACACATGTTATAAAGGGTATACAAAAGACTGGTGTTGCATTTAAAAATCTTGATAAATTCACACAACAAGCAATAGCAAACCAATTAAATATTAAAAATTTGGATGAAGCTCGTAGAATCTTGGGTATGAATGTTGGAGAGTACAAAAGAATGCAAAAAGAGCAAGCCAAAGAAGCGAAGAATCAAAAGGCACTGCAAGATAGAATGAAAGCTGGTTTGGATGTGATGGAAAAAATCAAACTTATATTTGCTGATTTTGCGGTCAATTTACAAAAAAATGGCATGATTGAGACAATAAAGGGAATTGTTGACGGTCTTGGAAAATTTTTAATATGGCTTAAAGATGTAAACCCATGGATGATTGCTGGCACAGGACTTCTACTTTCTTTGGGTGGAGCATTGTGGAATATGCTTCAAATGGCGGGTTCAATAAGAATATTTGGAGCAGTATCAGGAAAAACAATTGAAGGTCTTGGTAAGTCCGTAGCATCAGCAATTACACAGATAGGCACCGCCGGGTCAGCATCTAGTGTTGGTATAACAAGCCTCAGTATTTCTATGGGCGGTGTTGCTTTAGTTATAGGCACTGCTGCTGCCTCTATTGCTTTAATAACATTCTCTCTGGCTTATTTGTTTAAGACTATGATTCAAGGTATAGTATTATTAAAACAAGTAGGTGCTGGGTTTGGTGATGTTGCTTTGGGTATTTTTGCTATGGTTGGGTCGGTTGCTGCATTATCTGCGGCTATTGTTGCCCTCGGTTTCGCCGCAAAAGGTTTAGAGAAAAGTAAATTTGGAATGGCCCTAGGAGGCATTTTAGCTGCAACTATGGGTGCTACACTTGGTGTTGGAATGCTTATGTCAACTTCAAAAGATAAAGCAAAGCCCGAAATGGATATGGACGAGCTAACCAAAAGTGCTGAAAAGATAGGAGATTTAGCAACAAAACTACAAGACTTAAGAGACAACAAGGAAGCATTGCAAGAGACATTCGCTGCAATTGGTAAGGGCCTCGAATCGGGTAAAAATGCTTTAAATGCCCAGCTAGAATCAACAATAGCAAACATCGCTGTTATAACAACAGGCCATGCCTCTGGTGAAATGACAAACTATGCCATGGCCTTTGGTCTCGGTGCTGTCATGGCTGCTATAGAAGGCATTGGTGCCGCTAAGGATAAAAATAAAACAACAGAAAACGGTAAAGTAATAAAAATACAGCTTGATGGAAAAGCAACAACTGATTTATTCAATGGCCTTGTCGCATCAGCCCATGTCAAGCCCTAAAAAGCTTTAATTAAGAGAAACAAAATATGCCAGTATCATCAAATTATGAAAAATTAGTAAAAGACATAGTAAAAAACAAAAATGCAAAATTAGTAATAAAAAGCATGATTACAGGGGATCGTGTTGTGTTCCCAGCTTTTTTAACTTCTTTTAACCAATCTTTTGTTTCTACATGGAACGAAGAAGATGTATATGGAAGGATGGATCCAATAGCAACATTTCAAAATACAAGACGCTCAATTTCTTTAGCTTTTGATGTGCCGTCTTCAAACTTGTTAACCGCAAAAGATAATCTAAAAGAATGCGAGGATTTAGCTAAATTTTTATATCCCGGTTATCAAGCAGTAATTGATAGGGTCGATTTCTATGATGATCCTAAAGAAAAAGCAAAACTCACACGTTTGGGAGAAGCATTAGGTTATCTGATCAATGCACCTCCATTGGTTAGTGTTAAGTTTGCAAATTTAATCACTGCTGGAGGAGGTAAGGCCAATGTCACAACATCTGGTGGACAATTAGGGTATTTACAAGGACTAGAGTGGACCCCAGTGTTAGAAATGGGTATGTTTTCGGATGGCAAAAATAATTTATACCCGAAAGTCATTTCTTTATCTTTTACTCTCAATGTGCTACATCAGGACGATAAAGGTTGGGAGAACGGTAAATGGATCAAAGATAGTAATGGTTTTTTCGGCGGCACTTAGAAGTCAATAATTAATGGAATAAAATATGTCAAGATTTAATAATAGAAGAATAGCAAAAAATTCAACAGAACAATATAAGGAACTCCGTGACAAAAGAGGAGTAAAAAATATAAAACAATATAAAACTTTGGAGAAATCAGTTTACGAACAGAAAATGTATGATTCCATTGAGACAATCGATCATGCATGGAAATATGGCGATATGTATTGGAAATTGTCATCTTTTTATTATGGTGATCCACAATATTGGTGGGTTATTGCTGGATTTAACAAAAGACCCACTGAGCAACATAACAAAATAGGAGACAGAATTAAAATTCCAATAAGGTTAGCCGAAGCATTACAGGTGGTGGAATAGTGTCTTTAGGAAATCCAGAAAATTCTATATTTTTGAAGCAATTAATCAAATTTATGACTGAAAAGGCCGCTAAGGGTGCGCGTCCTATTGAGGCTTTTAATATAAGTGCTACTCGGTTTACCAAGGCAACATATGAAACTTTTTCTAAAGATGGCACAGCTAGAATTGAAGGTGAAAAATGGTGGGATGGTAAAAACCCAAAAGCAGATGCCCGTACAGCGGGAATTACTTCATTTAAGAAACCATGGAGGTATGGCAACGAAGATGACAATGATTTTCAATATCGCCATGGCGACACGATCACTGCTGAAAATTTTAATGCTACTTTGGGTGGTGCCCAAATTTCTGGTTTTCTTCTTAACGAAGAACTTGCTGGTAACCCTTATGACGATCCATGGTTTACTGCTTATGTTTTAGAATATTATAGCAATATAAAAATTGATGTTAACGGGCAATCTGAATCGTATGATTATGACATCCCAGAAGAGCTTCAAATTGATAAGACACAGTACTATGCGAAGGACTGGAATATTAATTATGTTAATTTTGTACCAAAAGCTCGCGGATATGTACCAGCCAACCAAACCCCATTGTATGGTCAAGGACGGTTTGTTGGTATTTTTGAGACCGAAGATAATATATCCACATACGATGAATTTTTTAAAGATCGTATAGCTCCAATTTTCTTTGGCGCCTACGGAACAAAATCAGGAGCAACAATTGGCCCCGGTAAACAAGATAGCTTTTATGTTCCAAACCTGTGTAAATTGTTTATGGATCATTTGGGTGAATCTCCGTCTTTTGAAGATGACACTGAAAGAAGATTATTTTTGTTGATGGGCGGCCAGTATTACGGTGAAAATGATCTTGAATTTATGAACCTTATGGGTTCTCAAACCAGAGATACTACTTCAAAATATAATGTTTATGATCGTCATCCACCAGAAGTTCTTGCATATTGGCAAGAACATTATGAGAAAGCCGTCGCAAAAGAGGGTCCGAAAAATGTGGACTCTTATAAAGTTTTGGAAGAACTAATTGGGTCTCCAATAACAAAGAAGACTTTTGCTCATTTCATTACTCATGGTGCTCCAACATCAAAACCATGGGCTAATAAGGTTTTTCCAATTACTACTTACACTCAAGAAGTTTCAGCCCAATATGCTCCATTTGTAACAACGATGAGATCAGGGCCAAGTAAAGCCGTCCATGGTCTCACTTTGGTTTTTAGAAAATATAAGCTTGGCCAAGACAACTACAGGCTGTCCCAAATTGGAGAACTGTACGAAAAAAATCTAAGCAGAGCAGAAAGAAAAGCTCAAATACGAGCCGAAGACCGCTTATTTTATGAACTTTATGATCTGAGAAATCAATCTTGGGCTGTAACACCTCGGACACCAACCTCCGACGACGGAAGCTTTGGCACTGACCACCTGGCCGGAGAAGGGTCTTACTTAAACAATTGGCCTTGTGCCGTAGACCTAACGGACTCTATTGGTGAATACACCGAACGAGCCTTGGGAAAATATTGGACAACCCCTGCTCTCACATCAGATTATCGAAAAGCTTTTAAGCAAGCTGATGTGTGGGTACTTCCAGAAGAAAAAATTTATCAGAATTCATATTTGAAAGCGTCAAAAGAAGGTTTCAAAACAGGACGAAATGCGGGTCCCCAAATCAGAGGAGAAAATATCTACAATGGGGATTATGATTCAGCCGTTTTAGATTACTTAGAAAAAAATACCGGCTTTAACACCGAAAATAATGCCTTGCCATCTGGCCCCCGATTGCAACCTTGGATTGCGATAGATGACGATCACACTATTTTAGATTTTAATCCTGCCAACAATATGGAAAACTTGATGCATGGTGTGGCGCAAGCTATCGTTAACGATCTTCCTGGCGACGTCGGCACGAAATTTGAAAATTATTTCGTCGACAAGAGCGACACTATAGTTGGCAAACAAATATTTGAACCTTTGACTTATGCTATGCAATGTCTTGCCAAAGAATATGAAGCATTTGAGCAAAGGGTTAAATGGTATGAAAAACAAATCAAAAATGGCAAGAAAAACAAAGAAGCTGCTGCGGCAGTGACTTTATATATGGATGAAATGCCTGATGCACAAGATAGTGTTCTTAGGGAATATTATATATTACAGATATGGATAGATTCTGTAAACTCAGCCGCAGTAAAAGTTAATGAATGGCTTCGTCACCAACAAGCGGTGACTGCATGTGTCCAACGTTTTTGTATTATTCGTTGGCACAAGATTCAGAAAAATAGTATTGATGAGATTAAAGCAGCACTTGAAGAAGAAGGTATCGCACCTGGGAAACTTGGTAAAAACTTGAATACACCATTCAATTTTGATTTACCATCGCCTGTTCCTGATGCTGATGATGATGATTTAGATCCCGAAGAAATAAAAGAATTATTAAAACAAAGAGCAAAAAATATTGATCAATGTCTGTTGTTGACAAATTTTGAAACATTTAGGGAGGCTTATCATGAAGATATAGTTGATATGATGGCCTTGCAAGAACGACAAATGGGACCCGATGCTACGCCCGATGTAGAAGGAGCTTTTTTTACAATACACAAAAAGAAAACTGAAAATGGCTATGTTGTAACTCCTTTTGGTGATCGCTTTCATATGCTTGGTGATTCTGAAGGGCACTTTCATAGTATTCCCAATATGTTGATGTCTCCCGGAGCCGATACAATCGGGCCCTTTATGAATCTAACACCAGAGCTTCAAGCAGCTTTGGTTCCAAAAATAAGATTATTTAGAGTAACTGATGAAAATGGCAAAGAAGTTGAAAAAGAATTTATGTTTGAAAATTTTGTTTCCAATGATGAAATAACAAGCCTTCGAGATGCTTCTGCCATATCAAGAGGCCGTGGTGGCGGTATTAAAAGTTTTAATTGGTCATACGAAGGAACAACCCCAGCCACCGCCAAAAAAGACATCAATGCTGAATTGGTTCTATATTTCCAGTCGTTTTCTGAACTAACAAGAACCAGAGGTAAACCTGGAAAGGAATATAAATATATTGACCTACTTTTATATCCCACCAACACAGATTCTGTTCACCCTAATGAATACCAACCAGCAAACTTTAGAATTAGAGCAGATGTTGGGTGGCAAATTCGCGATGACAAAGTGTTTAAAAGTTTATTGTGGAATAGAGAAATTAAGGAAGTTAATAGAGCGAACGAACATATGAAAGCAAAATATAAGTCGAAAGGCAAGACATATAGCGAGCAGAAAATCGCAAACAACTTAAAAAATGCAAAAATGGGACTACTGCCTAAAATGAAAAAAGCCTTAGAAGCAGCAAACAAATCTTTTTTGTTGAATAAGATAGATCATGAAATAGACTTTAGAAATGATGGAACTGTTGAACTTAGAATAACTTATGCTGCATATGCAGAATCAGTAAGTAAAACTGCGAAAGTCAATGCTCTTTCGACTCCTCAAATAGAATTTTTTAGAGCTTCAATGCAAGATGAATTAAAAAAATTACTTGATAGTGCCGATTGTAGAGTAGAGGAAATTGATGCTCTCAGGATAGCACAAGCAAGAAGAGAAGAAAAGCTTATAAAAGCCGCACAGGGTTCTATTGCAAAGCGATTAAAAGAAAGAGGCTTATATAGACATGCTCTTTTTAATAGAGACCAAGTAAATGAATATTTAAAATCATATTCCACTTCAGCCCCAAAACCAATCGGCACCACTAAGAGTGAACTTCTTAATCCCCCCACCACCCCCGCCAAGCCAGTAGACTTAAAAACACAAAAAGAAGTTGGCTTTTATTTCTTAGGAGACATTCTTCACACCGTAATGGATTGTCTTTATATGCCGATGTATGCTCCGTCTCCAGATTTTGATGCTCAAGAAGAGAGCACTTTAGAATATCATAAACGTATACCAGGCATGGAACGATATATTCCTCTATTGTCATCGTTCATATATACAGATTATAATAGTAAAGAACCAATCTTCTCAGCAAATATAGCCGATGTTCCAATTTCAGCACAATATTTTAATGAATGGATGGTCGATAATGTTGTAAAATCGGGAAGAACGATTTATCCTTTGATGAACTTTGTTAAGGAGCTTACAGAAGTTGTTGTAGATTTAATGACTGAAGTTTGCATTAACAGACAGATAGATGTTTCCTTAATGTTTCAAACTGCTCAAATTAGAGGCTCTGGTTACCCAACTGGCTGGTCTCGCCACACAGCCGAATTAGATGCTGAAGGTAAGTTAAAAAATCCCAAAAATGCAACCAAATGGATAGACAGATTCAGTATTATAAAAGATCGCATTGTGGAAAGCTTGGCCGATGGCGACGATGATTTGGATCCAATCGTTATAAATGTAGACCACTGGACTGCCGCAGATTCAGATTATAATACTTACGAACATTGTCTTCCAATACCACAAGGCGATGAACTTGAAGGCATCAGGGTGCCACTGGAAGGATATTTTGATTATAACTTAATATATGCAGTATCTCCTACACTCACTGCTACTCATGAAGGTAGAGGCAACAGAGAATGGGATGAGTCGATGGGCACATATCATTTTCACATAGGATTAAATCGCGGCCTTATGAAAAATATAAAATTTTCTAAAAGTGAAATGGCTTATTTGCGAGAAGCAAGATATTATAACCAAGGGGCCTATGGTTTGTTGCAACTTGGTGCTGTTCATAATGTGGATATTGAGCTTTTTGGAAATACAATTTTTTATCCCGGTATGGAAATATTTATTGACCCTCGAAACTTTGGGGGCACCCAGTGGGACCCAACTGTTGGTGGCCAAAACAGATCAGTGGCCAACCAGTTGGGCATTGGAGGCTATCACACCATAACTAAGGTTGAATCTACAATATCTCCTCAAGGATATAATACTAAATTGACTGCATTATTTCAATATTCTGGCGATGGAGAATCTAGAATGATGGCCATTGATGGAAAAACTATTACAACAAGACAAGAAGAAGAAGAAATCACAGCAAAGACCCCCGCAAGAGATCTTAAATGTGTTGAAGCAGTTGATAATGCCCTGCGACAAACCATTCAAGTTAATGCTAAGAAGAAAGCAGGCAAAAAGAAGTGGAAAAAACGGACTGTCGATTACAGCAAATAAAGGATTACGGAAAATAATAATATGGCATATTTTAAAGGAAAAAACACAACAAAATCTTCGATTAATAACTTCTTTTATAGAGGATTATATAGAAACGAGGCATTCACTTCAGTTTTTTATCAACCGGGAATAAGAGATTTTAGCTATACAGAGTATGTTCTATATGGCCGTGTTGATACTATACTAAACACTGTTTATCCTGATGAATCATTAATGAAGCCTATTATTTCTGAGGAAAACACTGAAACTACACACCGAGCACTTGGGTTTGTTGTTGATGCTTTTCAATCAGTAAAAAATGCCATGGAATCAGCTAAGGTAAACTCAATTATTCCAAGTGATGATCCTATATTTTCTAGATTTAATATTAAAAAATCATATCAATCACCAATTAATTTATATAATGAATATATTGATAACTTAATGAATAGATTTGTATTTGATCATTTGGTGGGAAAAAATCTTAAAAAAGAAGTAATAAAATTTGAACATTTTGTTAACCACTTCATTAGTTTTCTAAAAAGCACCCTAAACCACATTCCTTTTACATTTACCTCTTTTCAGCGCTCTACAACATCAAATATATTCACTTCTGGTGTTGCATTGGACATTGGGGGCTTAGAATTTGGAGTCGATGCTGATATTGAAGAAATGGTTTTGAATAGCCCTTGTTTTCCATATTACACTAAAGTTTGTTTGGCTAATGGTTTTTTGATATCCCAATTGTCACCAACTTTGATGGTAGCAGATATTTTATCACCTGCACTCTTGCCATATGCACAACAAAACGATGTTTTCAATACTATTGATCTGTTTGCTACTCAATACAATTATGCTTATCGTGTTGATTATGACTTCCTTCAGAACAAATTAATTGATGGTTATAACTTATTGGCCGCGACTTTTCCGTTTGAAAAAATATCAAATTATAAATGTTCTAGAAAAATATCTTCAACTATAAAAGATAGAACCCCCGTGACCCCATTTGATGTACAGCACAACATACCTATGTCATATTGGCTCTTGACATATGCTAAAATTAGAAATATAGAAGAACAATACAATTTAGATAAAGATATTATGAAAATGCTTTTAAACAAATTAAAAACAACAAAATACCTTGACAAGACGAAAGCTATGTGGTATATTAATACTACATTTCAAAGAACTTACAAAACCAAATATGGTGGAATAAATTATATTATTCACAAAGAACAACAGAAGCGAAAAAATGAACCCTCTATTGAAGCAGTTAAAATTATGCCACCCAGTGAATCTGGTGGTGGCTCAAGCGGAGGATCAAGCGGGGGGTATTAATGACATTTCAAATTCTTGATGACAGGAGAGAGTGCTATGGAATCTATTATAATGGAAGTTTTATTTACGACAATTTCCCAAGCAACCTTGATCGTACTTGGGAGTGGTGTCCTCACCTTCTTGGTCGGAATATCAATTATGGCTCTATCTATTGCGGCGGCAGAGAGATTGGCAAAGTCGGTCCCGTCCACCTTCAAGACCGGTATGAAGTATATTCTCGGAAGATTAGAAGTTTTTTGAGAGCAACAGCACATGCTAAGATAAATTATGATGATGTTTGTTTATTTGAGATTATTCCTCAACAACACCTCCGACATTATTGCGAGGTCAAGAACGATATAACCAATTGGGTACTTGAGAATCATGAGAAACCACAGAATCACCAACACATGGTAGATGTAATGGAGTTGTGCGATGATATTTCACAAAAAATCCCCGTAATAGACCTAAATCGGCTCTATAGATATAGCAAGCATGATAGGAAGGCCAAGTATCTTTTCGAGCAAGTTAAAGGCGAAAATACCCCCATTCTGTACGATGTATGGGGATCTGTGACGGGAAGATTAACAACGAAACAAGGGTCTTTTCCAATCCTAAATTTGAAGAAAGAGATCGCCGATTGTGTTGTTCCAACCAACGATGTTTTCGTCCAACTTGACTTTAATGGAGCAGAGATTAGAACCCTAATTTCTCTTGCCGGTAAAGAACAACCAGAAGAAGATATCCACGAATGGAATATGAATAACATATACCATAATATAACCGAGAGATCAAAAGCAAAACAACGATTCTTTGCTTGGTTATACAATCCCAATTCAAATGATTCCGAGACAGAGAAGCATTATACGAGAGAACAGATATTAAATAAACATTATAATGGAGAAACAATATCAACTCCATTCGGGAGAAAGATACAATCAGACGATTTTCATGCTTTGAATTATCTCCTACAATCTTCTTCCTCAGATAATTGTGTACAATCAGCAATTAAGGTTAATAAGTTTCTCAAGAATAGGAAATCATTTGTTCAGTCGGTTGTTCATGATTGCGTCACAATTGATATGGACTTATCAGAAAGAAATTTACTTCCAATGTTGGTTGAGTTGTTTAGCGACACAGCCCTTGGAAGATTCAAAACATCGATTCAAATCGGACATAACTTAAAAGACTTGGAGGAAGTACAATGGTAGTTATCGGCATCGGCACAGCAGGCAACAAGGTTGTCAAAAGCTTTAGCAAAGGTCATAAGAAAATTCTTATCGGCCCTGGTATGTTTCCGAAAACATGCAAGACTGTTGAAGATTATGAAAGCAAGTGTCCATCACTAAAGAAAGAACTTACATTCTCTCAAAAAGAATGCTGGGTGTTTGTCTGCGGTGCTTCTAAAACATCGGGCGCAACCTTGAGAATCTTGGAGAAGATAAAAAATAAAAAGCTAAATGTTGTTTATCTAATTCCAGATCCTCTCTTATCCACACCAATACAAATTAAACAAGATAAGGTAGCATTTAATGTATTGCAAGAGTTTGCTCGATCAGGTCTTTTGAATTCTCTTTATCTTATTTCCAACACAGCCTTGGTGAGTGTTGCTGGCGAAGGCCCAATCAGTGATGTTTATAGAAACGCGAATATAACAATTGCTAATATCATTGAAACATACGAATATTTCAAACAATCAGAGCCGGTCCTTGGAACAATAGCCGAGACAAAAGAAGTGTCTCGAATAAGAACCTTTTCTATTGGTCTCCTTGAAGAAGATGAAGAAAAGTTGCTATTTCCCCTTGACAATATAACTGAATCTGGTTACATGTATAGTATCAATGAAGATGATTTACATCAGGAGAGTGGTTTGTTAATGTCGATTAAAGATAGGGTAGCTCAAGACAAAGAAAAAAGTC
>Ga0209232_1000611_pt1 | contig 21499 bp, 20 predicted proteins | sample ETNvirenome_2_60_FD_184066 | JGI IMG/M metagenome (GOLD analysis project Ga0209232, IMG submission 184066) | Marine viral communities from the Pacific Ocean - ETNP_2_60 (SPAdes) (version 2) | ecosystem: Environmental > Aquatic > Marine > Oceanic | place: Pacific Ocean | collected 2013-06-22
TAACTTCATCAACATCAACAACTAAAGATTCATCTAGTATTACTTCACCATCTTCTTCTAATAAAGAGAAAAGTTCTTTTAATAAATCATCTTCGGTTGATTCTTGTAATAGCCCTTCAAGACCACCAAGGTCACCTCCTCCAGCATCTTCACCACCTTCGGCAGGAGCTTGTTCAGCAGGAGCAGCACCAACATCAGCAGCAAGGGATTCTGTATCCTGTGGCTCTTCTCCAGCGCTTTCAGGATCAGCTTCAGCTTGTTGTTTTATAGATTCAAGATCTAGTCTAAAATCTTCTGGATTAAATTCAAACTCCATTTCTAATTCGACAGGCTTATCATCTGCAAGAGAAGGATCAGAAGCGTAAGGAACTTCCATTTCTTCGTTAATTGTTTCTTGAGGTTCATTACCTTCTAGTAATTCGTCAACAGCTGCTTTTATTTCTGTTGAATATTTATCAATTACGGCTTGTTCCGCATTTTTAAGTGCAGCCTCTTTTAGAGCCTTTGCATCAATAATAGCTTGTTCTAACATAGATGACATCTATACTCTCCTATTTAAATAAACGTTTATCACAATAAATAGTTTAACAATTAAGAAAAGACATATTCAATGTCAAGACAGACTAATAGACCCTGATTTAAGTTGTCCATCGGAGTACTTGACTCTAACTTTTAGTTGGTTGTTACCTTCGTCTAAATAGAAAGATATACTTTCATTGGTCAAGTAGTCAGAAGGTGTCTCAGAACCAGTAGCCTGAATTATCACTCTTCCCTCAAGTATACAATCTCCTTCCACATGTAGGGTGGTGTCTGGTGAAGTTGTTCCGATGCCAACACTACCAGATTGCGTTATTACCATTCTAGTTGATGTGTCAGTTTTGAAAGTAAGATTATCGTTAGTGTAATCATTATAAACAATCCATTTTCTTGTTCCGTTCTCATATAGTTCAAGACCGGGATGACTATTGCTATCTCCGTTAAGCTTAATTCTAACATCATCCCCATCAAATCTACCATTACCACCAACATGCAAAAATTCTGATGGGTTAGTGTTATTAACACCAAGAGCTCCGTTTGAACCTATCCTCGCTCTTTCAGCAGTACCATCACCACCGGTAGTAAAGAAACCGAGACTTTTTCCATTGGTTTGATTACCAATAACAAGGTGTTCTGAGGAATTAATTTGTATGAAGCCGGCTTCTGAACCATCGTTTTCAAATTGTATTTCTCTATAATTTGCGTCATTTTTTGATATCCTTAAGCCCGCTGTTACGGAAGCACTTATATGCAATGGAGTGGTTGTAGTTATAACACTATTTTCAATCTTGAGTCTTGTTGAACCACTTGTTTGAAATTCTATTTGGTCTTGTCCAAAATCTATTAATGTATCTCTTTGAGTATCATCCGCAGCTTTTAGGTCTCCGATAACTTGAGCACCTTTTGAATATTTATATGACATAATTTTTCTCCTCTTCAATAAATAGAAAAAGGTCGAGCAAAAACCCGACCTTCTTTGAGAACATAAGATAATAATCTTTTAATAAATTATACGATTGACCATCTACCGTCATGACATCTCAAAAGAGTAATAGCGGCATTATCAGATTCTAACAAAACAGTGGATGAACCATCAATTTTTTCAGAACCAGAAGCATGAACAGTTAGATTAAAGTCCGATGCATTAGAAGGTGCTTTAATATAAAGAACCATACCATTTGACCATCCTGAAGCACCACCAGATAAGTGTAATGCAGTAGCATGAGATGCAGATACAGGGTTGGATGCAGTAGATCCAGAAGGAGCATAAAAACCAGTACTACCATCAGCATTTGTTGCTGTTGCTGTATTGATGTTATAAGCATTATAACTAAAACCACCAGCAGAATCAGCAGTTACGCCTTGTTGGAAGAAAGTTCTTAAATTACCAGCAGTAATTTTCTTTGGAGCTCCAGCAGCACCATCATCAACGACAAATAAGTCAGCAGCTTCTAAGGTATCTGAGTTTAATGAAGAAGCACAGTTGTTAATTCTTAATGAATCACCATCTACAAGAACAGTAGAAGCAAGAGCAGTAGCAGAAAGAATTGAAACACCATTAATTCTATAGTCACCACCAGTTTGAACATCAAAACCAGCAGAAGAACCAGAAGCCTTAAATCTACCACCATCAGCAGTAAGCAATAAAGATGCATCGTTTGGTTCAGTTGAACCAGAGAAGAAGAATCCAGCACCAGAGTTAGATGCTCTACCTTCTGAACCAGTAACAACATTAAGCTCAATAGTTTTGTCTTTTACCATCAAAGTACTTGACTCAACTGTAGTAGTTGTACCATTAACAGTTAAATTACCTTGAATAGTGACATTTGGTTGAATAGTTACAGCAGTATCAGTAACAGTGACTCTTGAGATATTGTTAGTGTCAATAGTGATTGAACCATCAGCAAAGTTAATATCATCATTACCAGAAACTCGACCAACAACTAATGAATTGTGCTTAAGAGAACTGATACTAGTTTGAGCAGAAGTCAAAGTAACAGCACCACCATTACTAACAGCAGCAACGTCACCACTTAAAGATTGAACAGTTGCTTGATTAGCCGCATTACCTAAAATAAAACTTCCACCAGCTACTGCTGCTAATTTAGTTAAACCAATTGCAGCATTTGAAGCTATCTGAGCATTTGCAAGGTTAGATACGCTAAGAACGCCGTTTGATGCTGCAAGTGCACTACCAGTCATCCCACTTACTAGATCAGAAATACTACCAGATCTAATGTTACCACCAGCACCACCAACAGCAGCAAAAAAGATTTTATCTTGGTTCATAGTGAAGTCTGTACCCATCATTCCATCCATCGATAGTTCGAGTGTACCATCACCAGAGTCAGCAAGACCACCACCGGTTTCAGCTAAACCAGAAGCATCTGTTATACCAATTGAAGAACCTGAAACTTTGCTATCTTTAGCAAGAATTTGTCCTTCTTGTGTAAGGGAACCACTTAAGACAGCAGCTCCTAATTGAAATTTATAAGCCATATTTTAATCCTCCATGAATAATATGTACATATGAGAGATACTATCTCTCGGTTTTTAAATAGAAACTAGTTTTTCAATCGACCTAATAAATGAAGAATTTATTTGTACCATTGGAATATATATTTACTGCTGCGTATGACGACTCTAACGTTATTAAACTTTCTCCATCGATGGTTTGAGACCCACTAGCCAACACTCTTATGTTCTTTGTGTTAGCAGCACCACTTTCATCTTTTACAGTAAAATATTGACCTGCTGAGTATGCAGCGGCAGAAGGAAGTCTTATGTCAATTGCTGTTGTTCCTGATACTCCTAGTATAGATGAAGTTACGGAAGCTGTGGTTGTAGAAAGAACTGCGTCTCTAGAAAAATTAATACCACCAGGAATAGTTACAGTTATGTTTTCTCCGCTTGGCTTAGTTGCAGTAACACCAGTACCAACAAAGTCAAAAGAAACGGCTTCTGTTGATAAGCTAGAACCTTCATCTTTAACTGTTATTGCACTTCCACCACCTTCTCCAATAGAAGAAGACAGGTCTGTTAATTTTTCATCTAGGTATTTTCCAACATAAAGATAAGCAGAAGCTGTTACAGGTATCTTAGAAGCATCATAGTCTTGAATGAATATGATTCCTGAATAATAATCAAATTGCCAATCTATTGGAGAAGTTTCAGATATTTTATTAGAAGGGTTGGTTGGATCTCCTGTGTATAATTCTACAAAATAGTTGTTATTACCACTAGAACCAGGCAAACCAGCATCAGTAGTAAATGGAGGTACTAGCTGTAAACCACCACGAGATAAATAAAGTCTTTTATCATTGACAAAATTTCCAGAACCAGTTAATGGATTAGAGGAAGTAGTTTCATAATTTGATGGAAGTTTTAGATAATATGCGTGATTACCTTGAGATTGGGACTCATCTCCACCATCAGCAGCTGCGGCATCGGCATCATAAAAGCCATCTGATATGGCTATACAGTCAAAATAAACTCTTTCAACAGTAGCAGGAGAACCAGCAGAAGCTGAATATAAAGTAAAAAATTCTGTACCAGGTTCTCTAGGAATAGTTTCTGAAAAAACACCAGCACCGGGAACAGAAACATTCGACGGAAATGCTTCTTGAGCATCAGTTAAAGATGGTCGAACCTGTGTTTTACCAAGAAGTTTTTTTGCTGCAAAGTTTGTAGATGTAACATTAGTTTTTGCCATTAGTATGTCACCTCAATTCGTGAAAGATATCCAGTCCAATCTTCATGAGCAGAAATCTTAACTACAACATATTGGTTTTGTTTAATTCTGTAATTTCCAAGGGTTAGAGATAGGGCTAAGCCTCCCGAATCTATTGTTTGGTCTTCTCCAGTAAAATCACCAGTTCTAATACCAGCACCATCATTGTTTGGTTGGTTTCCACTTTCAAATATTTTAGCACAATCAGCCCATCCTGTTGATTGGTCATCCGCTCCAGGATAATTTGGATCATAAGGTATCTTTAATTCAACAAAGCAGTTTTTATTTGCTCCTAGGGTAGCAGCATAAGTACCTGTTTTTCCTACTAATGTAGCATCTCCTCGAAGAGTTAATGTAAAACTGGCAACAGTTGAAGCTGAAGTGTATTTGAAATATCTATAATAGGTTCTTGTGTTGTTGGTAGGGTTTGAGTAATCTGGATTTCCAGCTGGAACTTGAAGCGAAGCATGACCAGTATTCCCAGCAACTCCAATTTGTAAAGGTGAAATGGCATAACCAGCTGCCGTTACCATTCCATCGTCATGATTTCCACCGTTATCCATAGCAGTTTGAGAATTCCAGCTATTAGCAGAAGAGGTAACTGCTTCTTGATTTGCATAATTTCCTGAAACAATCCTATATGTTTCTAATCCAAAATATTCTGCTGTATTTAAGTTGGTCGACCCAAGAGAACCAGAATAAACAAATAGATTGTTTTTTGAGGCACCGCTGGTAGTTTTGTCTGATTTAAATGGGTGTAATATTTTACCTGTCACAGTTACATCTTGATCAGTAAATAAACTAAGCCCTCCACTTATTGAAGGCGTTGCTCCATCATACAACATAGTTCCTGTTACTTGTATATCTGTTAAGTGACAATTGCTTGAACTATTCAATAGAGCCATATTGGAGCTTGCGGCAGCCACAGTTGTTGTAGTGATGCCAGACCCAGACATTCTTATATTAGTAACTGTACAATTAGTTGTGGTTGGAAAACTAATAGCACTTCCTGTTGCGTAAACATTTCTATAAAAATTAGAACCTGAGAAACTAAAACTTGCTGTTGGGTTTGTAGCATAGTACCCAATGCCTGATTGATAATATAAATCTGTATGTCCAAAATCAGATAATGTTGGTGTAGAAACTGCCGTATCATCTGTTGAACCAGATGGGTCAACAACCCATTCAACATAACTTGTTAGTGTATCTGTAGCTCCAATCCTGTGAATTACTCTTGCGTAGTTCCATCCAGCATTTTGTTGGTTTGTACCTATACTATATGTGCCTGTTCTGTATGGTTTGGTGTAATCTGGGATTCCGTCACTAGTGGTCGAAAACCCAACAGCATCAAGACTAAAACCAGTATTTGATGATAAATTGTTACCAGCATCAAGGCTATCTAAGGCCATTGTACTTGCAGTTACTTCATTTACTATTAGCAACAAAGAACCAGTGTAGGCATCTTTAAAAGAATTCGATGGATAGTTTGAACCATTACCAATAATGTTCTCATTTAGTTTACCACCCATAACCTCAGCAGCTTTAAAAACTCCTCTCCTGGTTCCACCACTTTTATTGTAAGTAGAGTTTATATTAAAATCGCTTAAACCTATTGAGGAACCAGTCGCGTTAATATACTCAGCTACATTGTTATTAGCACCAAAAGAAAGTTTAGCAACTTCAGACCCCACATTATCTAGAAGAATATTATCTAACTCAATACCAGTGTTTGTGGCTGTGTTTGTAGTGGCACCAACTGAAAAAGATAGTTCGGAAAGATAACCACCCCACGACTCATCTGCCAGTATTTTGATCATAACATGATCGCCATTAGAAACAGATTGTGTTCCAAAAGAGATAAAATGTGTTGAGTTCCCGTTATCGGTACTACCTGTATTACTGTTGTTTGTAGCTGTGGTAATTAAAGCCCCATTTCCATCTAAAGTTGATCCATAAGCAAAAGGTTGGGATATATCCATCCAGCCTGTTGATCCTGGAATTTTTGCAAAAAAGTGAACATTTGAAGCACCGAGTGTTAAGTTGTTATATCTAGTACTATTTTTTGTAGATACTATTTTCATATCTCTTTTAGCAACACCACTAGAATTAGATACAACACGATAAAATGTCCTTGTACCAACAATTGTAGAATAGTTTGGTTGCCCTGATGAAACATTAGATATTGCTCCAAAATTACCACCATTTGGTATGTCACCATCAACAGGACTGTAAAGCCTTTGATTGTGAAATAACAAACCATCTGTGTGTCCTGTTGCTCCACCGCCAGTCATATGGTTTTCAGAGTTCCAATTAGAAGCAGCTGCGGTTACTGATCCTTGCGTGTCATACGAACCTGATGTTTTTCTATAAGATTCATCATGAAATTTTTCTTCTAAGTCAGTGCTAGCTAGGGTTCTGTTATCAATCAAGAAACTATTACCCGTAGTCGCAGATCCAGTGTTTGTTATAGTAGTTTTGAGTGGATGAGTAACGGTTGTGTTGCAAGTTATGGTTCCATTAAATAAAGTAGAGCCATCAAAATCAAGCGATGCTGTTACACCTAGTATTTTTGATTTATCATCCGATCCACCTAAATCAGTAACAGCTGCTGATGAAGGGTTTGGGCTATTGGTAGCTGTAAAAGATATTGGAGTACCACTTGCTGCATATACATTTGAATATAAATTTATAAGATCAACTTTATATTTTGCTGTAGCGTCTGTATTATATTCTACGCCTGATAAATATTTAGAGCCAACTAAGACTATATCTTCGATTCTTCCATTAGATGCTGACATGTTAGCAACACCAGCTGCTCCTGATGGATCGTTTATCCATTCAATGTAGTTTGTTTCATTATCGGATGCTAAAGAATGTATTACTCTAACATAATTCCATCCTACTTTTTGCTGATCTGTATCTACTTTAAACTTCGCAGTCCTATATTTGAATATATACCATTCCGAATTGTTTCCGTCAAATGACGAAGCTGTGACTGAAACATTTGTAAATCCAGACTGGTTAGTTAATGAATTAGCAGATCCTGTATTAGGATTTCCGGAACCGGCTAAACCAGATAGAGCAACAGAGTGAATTACCGTGCCGTTTAATTCTAATTTTAAAGTACCCTCGTTAGCATTTCCAAAAGCATCGTTAGAATAAGCCATATATCCATTTGTTAACGATTCAACAACGTGATAATTTATTTCACCAGTTATATCTTGTGAGCCATCATAAACACCAAGTCTGAAATTAGACCCGGAAACGCTTGCAGAATATATGCCAGTAGCATCTACAGCGGTAAACCCAGCTGTTGTAGCAGAAGAAGTATATCCAGAAACAACTTTTGATGATCCAAAAGAAAGTTTAGCTGCAACTCCAGTAGTGTTTGAAGATGTTATTCTTGATACTGCTGGGGCTGGTGTTGGAGCAAGTATCTTAAGAACTTCGTTGAACCTGTCGATTGGTGTACCAATTGCAGTTGAAGTTGTAAAATCAGTAAAAAGTCCGTCATCATATCCACCTTCATCTTCAGCTTCTCCGATAGTCCCACCAGTACCACCAGAAGATGATGTTAGTACTACGTTGTTATTAGAATCTAAAGCTAAATAGCTTGATGTCGTCGCAGTACCAGCAGATATTCCATACAAATTCATTGCTGATGCTGTTAAATTAGAAGAAGAGCTTACATCACCAGTTACTGTTAACGTTGTACCGTCAAATGTCAAATTAGACTCAGCAGACATAGTTCCATCACCGTCAGCAGTTAACATTCTGTTTGCACCATCATTTGCTATATTAACTGATGTTATACCTGTCAAATTGGATCCATCACCATAATAAACAGAGGCAGATATACTGTTTGAAGCAGTCAAATTTGCATTTACAAAAACACTACCAGTAAATTGATGTGTGTCGTCTGCTGTATCTCCAAACTTTGTCGAACCAGTTATTGATATGTTTGCTACAGATTTGTTTGTAACATTTATATTCAACTCATTTGCATTAACAGCTCCAGAAACATTAAGAGTTCCAGTTAAAATCATGATTGAACCATCAAACGTCAAGTTTGGTTCTGCTGTCATGGTTCCATCACCATCAGCAGTTATCATTCTGTTTGCACCATCTGTCGCTATATTAACTGATGTTATACCTGTCAAATTGGAGCCATCACCCCAAAAAGCAGAAGCGGATACTTCAGCCGAAGCAGAAATTCTTCCTTTTGTTAAAACAGCGCCTGTTACCTTTAGGTTAGCATTGGTATCAAAGACAAGAGTACCAGAACCACTAAAAGCAGTCGATCCTGCTTCTCTTAATTGTACTGATCCATCTGTTCCTTGTGCAGCGGATACATCACTTCCACTAATATATGCCCAACCAAATTCACCCATCTATACCTCTTAAGTTCCTACTATAGTAGAAGTAGCAGCAAACAAAACATCATCTGCGTGTAGTGTACCACTTGCTTTAAAATAAATTCTATCCAAACCACTAATATCAATAGCTTGAGCACCAATTTTATAGACAGTTGCATTATCAGCTGTTATTGTAACACTTGCACCACTAGAGTCTTTTACTACAAACCACTCACCAAAAGCATGTATGTATCCATAGACTGTTATTGTCCTTGATGTGTTTTGGCTCTCAGTAAAATGAAGATGAAGTGACTTTTGACCTTCTGTTGCATATCCATCTGCTGCGGCTGAAGGGTTGGATGTAGAAGTTTCTGCTTCTGTTCCGTGTTTTCCTGCAATATTTTTTGGCTGCCTTGTTCGACCCCAACTGCTATGTTTATGTATTGACATTATTAACTCCTTAAAAACTACTGTAAATAGTCTATTTTCTTCGTTTTTTCTCTTCTTTTATTCTTCTGCGAATTGCTCTTTCTTTAGCTCTTCGTCTTTTTTCCGAGGGCTTTGTATAATGTTGACGATCTTTTATCTCATCAATGATCCCAAGTTTTTTACATTTCTTGATAAATCGTTTAATAACTCTATCAATATTATCTTTTTTTCTGACTTTATACGTATAATTATTTGCCATCTTTGCCTGCCATTTTTTGCCATATCAGAGAAGATTTTCCCATAAATGAAGAAATATCAACACCAGGGTCTCTTGGGTCAACATCCGATAAGGCTCCTTGCCCTTGTTCTTTTGGAGCAGGAGTAGTTCCTTCAAACAAATTGATGCCATTATAAGCATCTTTACCCACAGCTTCCATCATTTTTTTTCTTTGTTTGTTTAATCTTGTTCTAGCTTGTTCTTCTGTTTCATATTGAGGTTGTGTTTTCTTTGGGAACCTTTGTTTTGTTTCAACAATAGGTTCTCCAACTCCTTTTACAACTTCACTTATAATTGAAGAAAGAGTACCATCTTCGAAGATTACTTCTTTGATACACTCTTTTATTAATGGTTTTAAAATTTTTTTTAATTCTTGCTTATTCATTAGTCCCTCAAGATCTTATTAAATAGATTATCAATTTGGTTTTCTTTACCCTCAGCAATTTTAAATTTCATTGCTCCTCTGTTTATTCCTGATTGATTATTTTTTGGATAAACATAAGCATTAGGAGTTGAAGGTTCAGCTACGATATCAAAACAAATTAGCTGAAAGTCTTCTTCGACAACTGTATCACCCATTGATTCTTTTACAGAACCAAGACCTCTAGAAGAAATGCCAAGTTTTACACCAGCATTTATTAAGTCTTTGAGAATACGACCAGAAGGTGTGTCAAGAACTTTAATCTTACCCATGACATCCTTGCCTTCCCACCAACAATCAGTAATCATGTGAGATACGTTCTTTAAGTTAATCACTGAATCATCAGGGTGGTCTAGTTCACCTGTAGCTCTTCCATCAGCAACAATTTTTTTGTAATTGTCTACTTCTTTTTTAAGAACCTTCATTGGATAAACACGTCCATTTCCGTTTTTCTTGTCTGCTGATTGTATTCTTCCAACAAGATAAACAGCTCCCTCTTGGATTACCTCGCGCTTTTGTGCTTCGCTTAAGCGATCAAGGCAACGTCCATCGGGACATAATTCAAAAAATTCTGTTAATAATTGTTTACTCATCTCTTTCTCCTTTGAAGCGGGCGCAACCCGCTTGAGTCAGCTGCCTGAACAGCAACGACGAACTGGTTGTAGCATCCATCTTTTATTCATCTTTATCTCCAATTTTTGAAATGCGAAAGCCGAAGTCATCAACCAACATAGAAATTAAATATGACGTTCCAGCAGAGATCCAACCGCAAATAAAAAAATTGGCGATTGTATAATCAAATGTAAATAGTTCTGTCCAACGGTTAATGCAAAATAAAAAACATCCAACCCAGAAGCCTATACACAAAGGGCAATGGAAAAGTGTGTTCCACTTTTTTGTGTAATCTTTTTCGGGTCGGATGTCTTCAAATATTTTGCCGTAGACAAGAATAAATGTCAAGCCATAAGCGGCAAGAATGAAATTAAGCATATCCTTTTGCACCAAACATATATTTTAGTACTTTCCTCGTGACCTGTAGTCCATAGCACTATCAAGTCCTGCATTTGGATCTTTTTGAGCTGCTCTGACTTCAATATCATTTGGTGAAACCTGTGACCCTACTTTTTGGGAAACTTGTTTTGCCAACTCCATCTTTGCTTGTCTATTACCAGTCAAAGCTCCAGCTAAGGGCTTGTAATATTCATGCTGCCCTTTAGTGACATACATAATTGTCTTCATTCCCAGCTTAACTTCTACGCCTTCATCACTAAATTCAGCTGTATACTTAGTGGCTTCATTCAGAACATTCTCAAGTTCTTCCTTGATTATTTGTCTTAATTGTTTGTTTGTTAGTTTCATTTTAGATCTCCTTTGTAAAACAATTTACTATAAATAGTATTAATAAGTGTAACGACCATACAAATATGGCGCAAAAAGACCATGTTGAACAATTGATCCTTTTTCTTCTGAATGCGGCACTTCACCTAATTTTGTGTGGTTCTCTTCATCAGGCTCTAGTTGAGCATCTTGCATCATATCATCATGTCCTTTTTTCATTTTTGATGACGGAGCTTCAGACTTTATCCATTCAGATAACTGATAAATTGCAGATTTCATTGGATCTCTTTCTTTTGATTCGTGTATCTTGCCTTCAAGAGAACCGTAAACATTACCACCTTGAATTGAGTCATACTCAATAATACCATTGTGCCTCATCCATTCCATAAGACGAGACTCGGCTCCATAAACAACTTCTGACATCAAGTCTTTTGGAAAAGCAACAATCTTCTTTTTTTCAACCATCAAGACAATATCAATGTCAGCATGATCAAAAACTAACAAATCACCATTAAGAGCTTTGCGAACATTCATTTCAAATTTTGTAGTTCTTGCATTGTTGTTAACGATATCCACAGTAATTTGTGGTTTTATGTAAATGTCTTTACCTCTTTCTATATCTATACCTATGTCTGTGTCAGATTCTGGAGGTTTAAAGTCAATACCTGTTGGTGTTTGAATATCAATACCAATATCTTCTTGTAATAAATCCGAAACTATATCTTGTGGCTTTTTATACATTTACTTAATCTCCGATAAAAGTTGTTGAATATGGAAGACATCTTTAATTACTTCCTCAGTCAAAGGTTTCTTTTTGAAATCTTCAAGCCTCTCTTTAACTAGTTTTATTTTATCAGACCATTGCCCTTCACTTAAATTTTCGCACTGTTCTTTTAATCTTCCAATTTCTTCGTTCATAAACATCTTAAGTCCAAGACCATTGTCAGAAAATGACGTGATATAATTGGTCAACAACTCTCTTTGTTCTTTCAAAAGAGTTTCTTTATACGCATCATTGAATTTAGAAACAAATGTTTTATATGTGAGTGCATCAACAGTCTTTAATTTATCCTCTTTAATCGCTTGAGGATGCGAAATAACAAGCGTTTTAAGTTTTTCTTCTATCAATAGACGGGTCTTTGCTTTAACGCCATTAGAATTGAAATACTGCCCGACTGTTGCTATTGATTTATAATTAGAGATAAAGTTTCCAAATGCTTCTGGAAGCTTATGGTTAAACTCTTTTATCAAACTAGTTTGCTCGTTAAAGATTTCTTTTCTATCAAGAGCTTCCCAGTCTTCTTTTACTTCTTTCATGTAACGAAGCCCAAGAGATTCCTCAAGCTTCTGTGGCTCCATCAACTGTTTGTATAGTTGTAAATCGTTATAAAGAGGTTTTCCTTTAGAGAAATATCTCTTTAAGGTCTCAACAATTTGTTGTTTCTTTTCAAGCTCTCCTCTTACAACAGCCTTTGTCATTTCTTTGATAAGGCACTCGTAAAGAAAAGCGGTATTTCTTTTCTTATTATGTTTCATCGATTGGTTCCTTTTTGTTTAATGATTCAATAAGCATCTCAACTTCGCGAGATACAGTTTCTAATTTTTGCTCTTCTTCTAAATATCCACCAGCAGCTTGAGAAAGAGAGTATTCGTTTCCAACATAGCCTTTATATATGTTACGACCAGTTGCTCTAGATGCCTCAATCCCTGTTGCTCCGAGCATAGATTTCTTCATGCCGCCTTTGTCATAGGAGGATTGGTGTGATTTGTATGGACCACGTTTTCGCAAATCAGGGTTGTTAAATCCTTTCTTTCTTGGAATATCCACATACGGAGGTGTGTCATCTCGTTTTGCAGAGGGTTCGGCGAGCAGATCGGTGTCACCTCCTTCGTCGCCGCCGACATCTCCTCCACCGGTGTCTCCACCGCCAAGGTCACCTCCAAGGTCACCTCCCATATCATCACCTCCTCCTCCACCAAGATCATCCATTCCACCAGCAAGGCCACCGCCTCCACCAGCATCTTCACCAGCTTCACCACCAGCAGTAGCTGCTTCAAGTTTAGCAGCAAACTTCTTATCAAAGAACATTTCTCTCTGATTACGAAGAAACTCGTCCTCGGACATACCAAAAACATTTTCTGAAATCCATCGTTTTGAAAAGTACCCTTCGGTTGCAGCACCAGCAACAGAGAATTTTTTATTCCAATGCTCTAGCTCTTGCAACTCAGCAATTTTTGATGGATTGTTTAATTGTAATTTAAAAGTTAACAAATCATCATTTCTATAGCCTAGTGTGTAAAGATGGATAATGCCAATTTTTTCTAGTTCAGAAATAGCAACACGTTGTAATCTTTGTATTGTTCTTGCAAAACGAATATCTTTCTGTGCAAGTGTTGTTTTATCTTCTGTTGCACCTTCTCCCATTGTCAAATAAGATTGTGGTATCTTCAACGCGGCAAACAATTTGTCTCTCAAATATTTAACATCATCAATACCACCATTATAGGCAGCCCCGGGGAGAGAGGTAATATCAGTTGAAGACTGTCCTCCACGGATAGGAATATAATAATCTTCTTCAATAGACAGAGGATTGTAACGCAAATCAACACGACCAGTAGATGGGTCAACAACAGAATGTCTTTTTAGTTGTGTCATGACTTTCTGCATATATTGTTCAACGTCTTGTGGAGGTATTCCGCCAACGTCAATTTTAAACAATCTTCTCTCAGGAGCACGAACAATTCTGTAAGCCATCATAGCATCTTCTAATAGTATAAGTTGACGGTGAATTCTTCTACAGGCTTCAAGCACTGATGTTCCGTAAGGAGAATGTTTATCATTACCAAGGATTCTGAAGTGGGCAACTTGCCAATTCTCCAGAGTTAGTCCGGCTGTATTCCACTGGTACTGAACGTAATTAGGATTACTTTGGTCTTCTCCCTCAAGGCGCTCGATCTCTCTAGTAGGTAATCCAATTGCAGATCGAATTCCCATATCTTCATCAATGTCAAGATATAAGAAAAAATCACCGTACTTACACATTGTTCGTGCCCAACCAAAAAGGTTGTGCTCAATGTTTAACACATTATGATATAAATTATGGAGGATGTGTTTGATTTCTTCGTTCGCACACTTAATGTTAAGCATTGGACGAAGTGCAGTATGAGTTGTCATCTCATCGGCATAAATGTCTAAGGAAGATGCTATTTCTGGCATATATTCCATTTCATCAAAGTCAACATAACGCTCAGCTCTACCTCTATTTGATATCATATTAAGAGTGGTGTTATTCATTGGGTTATATTCCCATTTTTTAAACTGTGCACCAGAAGCTGATTTGAACTTACTTGCGTAATCATCGAGTTGTCTTCTTCGCAACATTCGACCTGTTTGTGTTCTTCGTTGTGTTATTGGACCAGAGAACAGTTTTGTTAAAGCCTTAAATAAATCTGATTGTGGATTATAAGGCGACTTTTTATATTTTGACATAGCTCATCCTTTTCGTAATAAATAGTTCTATTATAGCATAAAGCATTTGGTTTGTCAAGCTAACCTTTGAAAATCCAAGCAAAGTCCTTATAAGTTTTTTGGAAATCTTCAAGAGCCTCTTCAGTTTTTGTACCAGCATAACCTCTCATACCTTTGATAGCTGTATTCATAGTGGTTTGAGATGACTTAATTGAGGTAATCATTGCCTCTTGATACATTCGATCTTTTTCCGATACTTCTAGGGCTGTATCTCGAACCCAACACGCTATAGCCAAAGACATAATTAGATCATCATGATAGGATCTCATAGCTTGTGGCTTACCATTGTTCCATATAAAAGTTTTCATTTCGTGGAAAAGTCGAGATGATTTAGGTTTTACTAATTTGTTTCTTATATATTCTTCTAACTTAGCTACAATCAAAGGTCTTGTCTTCATAGAGGTCGTAAACCCTATAACAGCTCTATCATTATATTCACCTTCAAGAGAATCAACATACTCATGTGTTGATTTGATTGAGTAATAAAGATTTGGATACCCAAGATCTCTTACTTTTTCACAAGCTGCTATTCCTATGCCAACATTTTCAATTACCATAAGGCAATTACCATACTCTTTTCCTGCATCAAATAGTATTTTTGCAAAATAATCCATTGTTGGTTTGCCTTGATATTCAGCAACAACATCCATCGTATCTGTGCGAAGTACGTGAAACACAGAAGAGTCCGCTCCATCACCTCTTGCAACATCAGCAACGAGAAGATATGGTACACCTTCTTGATACTTTTCCCAAATCCACAAGTTTCTATCCCAACCAGTTTTGTATTCTGGATCTGATATATTTTCAAATATCCAGTGTATATCATCTGGGTGTATAACTGTTTCTCCGGACGTATTAAAATTACACTCAAGTTCTTGTGCTATTTGTCTCCTTGACATATTTTTTGTTTCTTTCTCGAACCAAGCCTGGTCACGTTCAGGGTGAACATCCCAAGGCAAAGAAACATGATGAAACTCATTGTCTCCATTCTCTGCGTCTATGTAGGTTCTGTGAAACCAGTTTCCAACACCCATAGGAGTTGATAAAGCGATACAGCGACCCCCTGTTGATAGCGTAGGGTAAAGACCTGCCCAAAGGTCATCAAGACCATCAACGTGAGCTGCCTCATCAATAATCAACAAAGACAAAGCTTCTGAACGACCAGCATCTGCCGATGTTCCAACTGCTTTGATTGTTGAACCATTAGAGAGCTCAAACGATGTTCTGTTGTCGATTGTAATGTCAGCAACCTTCATCCATGGTGGGAGGTTCTTCATTACCATTTTTACTTTCTTTACTAGATTGGCAGCAGTTCCAAATTTGGTTGCCATAACAAGTATGTTTTTTTCTTTGTGGAATAGCATAAACCACACAGCATAAGCAGCTGAGATCGTAGAGATACCAAGCTGTCTTGCTTTGAGGATAACAGTAAAGCGATAATCATTAAAGTCTTTTACTAAATCGTCTTGATAAGGATATGTATTAAAAGGAATTAAACCCTTAAGAGGGTGTGAGATCCGACAATAGTTGTTTATAAAGTATAATGGATCTTTTCCGCTTTTAAGGATTTCTTTTATTATATCTTGCTTTGATAACTTAAGTGACATTATGCCTCATTAAAAAGCGGCAGTTGGACCAACTTCCTCGTAACCCATCGCTAGTAATTTTTGTCTAGATTCTGTTGCATGATCTCCGCCTGCTGTATTATCGTAAGCAAAATAGTTTTCGCCATCTCTTCCTCTAGCTATTAATTTGTCATCACCAACAAACTTAAACTGTCCAGGAGCTAAATCGGCATATTGATTTCTTTCTTCTGGTCGCATATTTTGGTTAACACTAAGAGGTATATGTTCGTTTGTATCGTCTATATACTCATTCATTAAATTATCTAATTCTTCTTTAATAATTTGTTTTAATTGTTCATTTGTGAGTTTCATTTTTGATTCGCTCCTTTTTTGCGTTTATCGTTTGGTGGACGTTTGTCCGAAAATTGTTCTAAAAATTTTCTTGTAATATCTCTTGTTGCATCAACCGAAGGGTCGAGAATTGGCATAGCCTCTATGTTGCCAATTTTAAAGTGTTGATTAGCTTCAACAAAGGAACGAACTCTTGATGTTGATTGTACAAGGATGCTTGGTTCGCTTTTGGCTGTGAGAGTTACTGATTTACCTGTAACTTTTCTGTATTCTTTTTGAAGAAACTTTTTGATATCATTTAACATAGATTCAATATCTTGTTCAAATTTACCACCATATACTTCTTTAAGAAGAATATCTGATTGATAAGAAAGAATCATGGAATCTCCATAAAAACGAACTTTAAATCCGTCCATAACACGTTTGTCCATTAAGGCACAACCTTCTTCTCTTTTTAAGCCCATTGTACGCTCTTCTCCATCATAAGAAAATCTTTTGTCGTGAGCTCCATCATAAACGTTTGCGGCTGCTTGAGCAAGCCCTTGTATAATTTCTAGTGTTGTATTACTCATTTGGTCTCCATCCTTTTAGCCATCGTTCCTCACGATCTTCAACCCACTGTATATAACACTTTTCACAACAATCAAATTTTGCCATATAAACATCATCGTTTGATTTAAATGAATAAGTATTGCAAACAGGACAAGAACGCTTAGATTCTTTCGTAATTAGTTTCTCTGGAATAAAAACGCCACTAACCTCAACTTGGATATCATCTTTTTGATTAGAATCTTTGTAAAGGTCTTTTAATTGTTTTACATATTGCTTCTCTTTATCATCAGTCCAATATTGTTTTGGATTTTGTATTGTTTCTTCACCATATTTTTCTGAAATTGCTTTTTCTACTTTAATGATATAGTTTGGATCTTTATTTTTCATTAGTTCACCGCATTTGCTATAGCTATTGTAATTCCTATACCACTAATTAGTCCAAAAGAAAACCAAAATTTCTTTTTTGGGGGTGTTTTTAGTTTTTCTAATGCTTCTATTCTTGTCTCGAGAGCTTGGACTTCGGCTTCAAGCGTCCCTTTATCGAGTTTATGTTGAGACTTAAGTTTGTTTATTTCTTGTTCTTTCTGTGCTAAAGCAACACCAACTTGGTAATCAAGCTCAATGAGACATCTGTCTGTTGCGTTTGCGACTTGATCTGCTAACAATTGTGATGCTGTATCATTAAACAAGCGACCAGAGAATGGAGCTTCCATTCCTCTTTCAAGATAAGTGTACTCTGGTACGTCTGCAAATGCTAAAGATAATAGAAAGATCATTTCTTTTTAATCCCTATATTTTGAAACACATCATCAGGAGCTGCGTGTTCTTTTTCCAGTTCTTCAATTCTGTTTTTTCTTTCTGCTTCCAGCGCTGCTTTAACGGCTTTTGCTTTTTGCTCAGCTCGTTTATCTCGAACTTGTTTTGCTTTTTGTAAACGCTCAAGCTCTTCGTTCTCTTTCTTGTATTGGTCTTTGGCTAAATATGCCATTTCCAAATAGTTTTGGTTTGATCGTCTTCCAAGCACATAAGACAATATAAACAAACCCACAAGAACCAGCCAGTTCTTATGAGCTACAATCCAATTCTTTGCTTTGTATAACCAAATCATGACTAACCACCGTGTCGCCACATTTTGGCAAAGTCAACAGCGGTTTGACCACCGATATACATCATAGCAATCATTCCCCAAGTTTCAGGGTCTAGCTGTGCGTTCCACAATAGAGCTGTTGCTGATATAAATACAAGTAACTTTCTCGAAATTGCCTTTTCTTGAATTGCATCAAGAACCCCTTTGTTCTTGTTATCAAGATATAAATCTTTTTTTAATTTTTCTTTTCTTTCTTGTTCCATTTTTTCTCCTGCCTCTAAAAATTCTTCTCTTGTCATTGTGATCTCCAAAAGAAAAAAGCCTAAATAGCTTTCACACTAAATAGGCTTTGGAAATAGATTTAGCAGTTTACTTTAGCATAACCGCCAACTTTCTGTATATCTATTGTTTTATCAACACAATCCTTTAAAACATCAAGATGCGAGATCAATAACACCGTCTTGAATTTATCTTTTATCATGTCTATCAAACGAACAAAACCTTCCATGTGTTCCTGATCTAGAGCTGTCGCTGGTTCATCCATAATGAATATAGTGGATTTAGGCAAGTTTGTTATCTCAATAAGAGCAAGACGGATAGCCATAGCTGCTATGGTCTTCTCTGCGCCTGAGCCCATAGAGATAGGGCGGGAATCATACTTAGGGTGCTTAATGTTAATATCTAGATTACGACCATCTTCCTCAAACATAACTTCAAAATCAACAATGTTTGCGAGACACTTTTGGATCTCCTCATTGATAAGAGAGAGTTTTTGTTTGATAATCTCATAGGCAATTCCATTAGGGTGCATACATCTCATAAACAACTCATAAGCAATAAATGATTCTTCTAATTCATCTTGTTCTCGTTTCTCAACGCGAAGACGTTTTATAGTACTCTGCACAGCTCCAAGCTCAACAAGATAGTCTTGAATCTTTTTGTCACACTTTTCTTTTCTTTGCTTAGCTTCAGACATTTTTATCTTAACAGCATTCTTTGATTTAACTAAAGAAGAGAGGTTTTCAATTGCTTGACGGTTTGCGTTGTATTCGTCTCTTTGTTGCTCTAAAGAAGCTTTCTGATTCTTCAGCAAAGATATCTTGGACACAAGAGATTCGTTTGTTATTTCTAAATTATGGTTTTTGGATAAGAAGCTGCTGCGTTTATCAACATTCTTTTTAAGAACTTCTAGTTCTTTCTCAGCACTTTCTTTGTCAAGTCCAAAGATCTTTAGTTGCCAACCATCAATTATCTTTTCTACTTCCTCAATCTCTTCTTCAAGAGTCGGAAGATAATCTTTTGCTTTTGTAGCATCTTTAACAAACTTGTTATCACAGCAATATTTGCAGTCAGGATCATACTCATGGTCATGAAGCATATTAATTTTTTTATGCGCTTGTTTTTCTTGTGTTTTAAGGCTCTTGAGCTCCTGTTCAGAGGCTTTTAAAGACTCTTCAAACTCAACACACTGCTCTATGATTTGCGTGAGCCTATGCTTGTTTATGGAGCTTACAATGTCATCAGCTTGTTGAATAGCAAGAACATTTTGTTTTATTATAAGCTTGTTATCAGACACTTTAACACCAGCTTTATGTATTTCGACTTCCAAACGATCAATTTCATCTTCTAGCTCATCAATGTCAATAATGTTTTGAGGAATAGAGTTTATCTCCTCTTCTATTTTTAAAAATTCTTCGAGCAACTCTTCGTATCGAGTGTTGTGTTTTTTGCATAAATCTGTTTGATGGTCTATATCATCGTTAATTTCTTCTACTTCTTCTTGCTTAGCAACAAGCAACTCAGCAATCTTTTTAGATTTAAGTCTTTTTATTAAAGTAGATATCTCTGAAGAGTCTTTCTTTGCAAAGTTTAACTTTTGATCAAAGATATCAAGATCAAGAAACTTAGCTAGTTTGTTCTTGCGCTTTGTTGATCCTTCTTTTATAAAAGCAAGAGAGTCTAGTTGTGAAGCCATAGAAGTTATCATAAAGTCTTCAATATTGCCAAAGATTTTTCTTATATTAGCCTCAGTGTCTTTTACAGAATCGCCGTTGCAAGAACTATCGGTAGTGAGATTGTGAAAATCAAGATCACCAGAGGCCACAGGGACGGACTTTCCTCGTTGGGTCTTATAAGATTTATTAAGATTCCTAGTGATTTGGAAATCTTGACCGTCTGCTTCGACCACCATCTTGATAGAGGCTTTAGTTTTATTTTGATTGACGAGGTGAACGTTTTTCTTCTCGGCTTTGCTGGTTCCGCCATAAATGCCATAAAGAGCAGAATCAATAACAGAAGACTTCCCACTGTAGTTCTTCCCAAAAATGCCAACGATTCCAGAGAGATTTGCAAAATCCAAAGTATTGTTTTGTCCATAATTAAATAAATTTGAGAACTCCATCTCTTTAATATTCCATTTGACGTTTCTTCGGACTTCTTCAACTTTTTCCACCTCTTTATTGTATTTAGTATTTAAATCTAGCACTTGACTCATCAAGTCCTCATTTAACTCATAATCTTCCAAATATTCTCGAATATACCTTTCTTGAACGGAAACATCGCGCATGTTTTCCATTTTATGCTCTTGTCCGTCCGAGGATGTAAAATTAGACGTTCCTTTGTTTAGGAAGGATAAAGACACCGGATTGTATTTAGAACGCGCTAAATCAGTAATCTTGCGGATAGAAGAGCTATCCATGTTTACAGTTGAGATCATCCGTAATCTACACCCATGCGGTATATGATAATGTGATGGAATTTGTCCTTGTTTGTCAAGATTGACTGTTATAAATGGTCGTGGGTTTGTAAAGATAACATGTTGAACATCAAAATCATCTTTAGATCTAATTGTCCAAAGTTTGTATCCTTTTCTTCCGTCCTCCGAAAAATTCTGTTGTATCGTAGACCCTGCATATTGTACACGACCTTCTGTGTCTAGAATTTGTGGTTTATGAATATCTCCAAGCATAACGTATTGATGATCTTTAAAGATTTCTATGTCATCGTCTCCGTGCTCCATAGCCCATCCTGATCCTGTTGTTGATCCCATAACAGCACCATGATAAAGAGCAATGTTTATATCTCCAGTTTTTGGTCGCATCCAAGCATCTCTATCAAAGATGGAGAGCACGTTGAACGATAGACCAGGTTGTGGTGAGACACGCCCCGAGTTCTTTAATAAGAATAACTGTGGGTGATTTAAGGCATTCACAATAGGAGACACAGCATCTTCTCTATCAGAGTTCTTTAGATTACCATCATGGTTCCCAAGAATAACGTAGGTTGGTGCTATATCTGCTAGGTTCTTTAAGAACTCTGAAGCCAAAGC
>Ga0209232_1000612_pt1 | contig 21464 bp, 17 predicted proteins | sample ETNvirenome_2_60_FD_184066 | JGI IMG/M metagenome (GOLD analysis project Ga0209232, IMG submission 184066) | Marine viral communities from the Pacific Ocean - ETNP_2_60 (SPAdes) (version 2) | ecosystem: Environmental > Aquatic > Marine > Oceanic | place: Pacific Ocean | collected 2013-06-22
CCAAGTAACACCTACTATCTTCGGTGTCGAGGACTTCGTTCCTCGTAAGGGTGTCATGACCCGTTATGCCAAGAAGATGGTTCGTCCTGACATGTACGGTCTTGTTATCGTTCGTGGATTACTTGGTGAGTCCGGTTCCTAGAAATTAATTTAGGAATTATAAGAGCCCTCGATGATTTATTCATCGGGGGTTTTCTTTTTTAAACTACTATTTACTATTGATTGTGAATGTCACAAAAACATTTTAGGAGATATAAAATATGTCAAAAGTTGCAAGAAGTGCAAGAGTTGCTAGCCGCCAACGGCCAGAGATCATCACAGCTAGTAAAACTATTCAAGCTGCTGAAACAGGTGAGCTTTTCCTGATTAATTATAATACTGGAGCAGAAATTACTCTAACTCTTCCACCAGTACAAGACGGAGCATACTTCAGATTTCAATTTATGCAAGCTTTGAGTGTTACAGATGGTTCTGTCAAAATTACCTCTGCTGATGGTGCTGGTACTATGAAAGGTACAATGTGGAACATTGTTTATGCTGGATCAAGTGCTAATACACCTTGTTCAACAAACAAAGATAGTTCTTCTACATCAATTCATTTTAGCGGTAGTGGAAACACTGATACTAAAACGACACATGTTGGTTCTTATGTTGATATCTTTTGCGACGGAACGAATTGGCACGCTTCTGGTGTGTGTATAGCAGGTCATTTATCTCAATCATTGTTCATATAGACAGTAAATTTTTATTGTATTTGAAAGCCCGTCTTATGATGGGTTTTTTCTTTTTTAATCTACTATTTATTATTGATCGCATTTATCGAATGTATATTTTAGGAGATATCAAACATGTCAAGAGTTGCAAGAAGTGCAAGAGTCGCAAGCCGACAAAGACCAGAGAGCATCACCGCCGCTAAAACAATCGCGGCAGCAGAAACCGGTGAGCTTTACTTTCTCAATTACAATACAGGGGCTACTATCACTATAACATTGCCCCCTATTCAAGAAGGAGCATACTTTAGATTTCAAATTCAGACTGCTCTCGCCGCATCCAGTGCACAAATAGATATTTCTGCTGGTACTGATGTAATTAAAGGGACACTCGTAGTTCTAGATTATCATGCTACCAACAATGTTGATATCGCAACAAATAAAGATGATGGCACTGATACAAAAATATCTTTAATCGGTAATGGGAACACCATGCATGTTGGGTCCTATGTTGACCTTTATTGCGATGGTACTTCTTGGCAAGCCAGTGGTGTTATCATTGCTGATGCAAAAACCCAAGCTGTGTTTGCATAGATAATATAATTCACTATGATTTGAAAGCCCACCTTATGGTGGGTTTTTTCTTTTTTAATCTACTATTTACTATTGATCGCATAGAGCAGATATTTTTTTTAGGAGATATATAATATGTCAAAGAGTGCAAGAAGTGCAAGAGTTGCAAGCCGCCAACGACCAGAGACACTAGGTTCTGGAACAAACCAGCCTACAAATAAAACAATCGCAGATGCCGAAAGTGGCGAGATTTTTTTAATTAACCACAATAGTGCTCACACTTTAGAGATTGTTCTTCCCGAAGCTAAAGAGGGAGCTTATTTCAGATTTCAATTTATTACATTAATGGATAATAACAGTGCAAAGGTTGAAATTCAAAAACCTTCAACAATGGCTGCTGGAACACTCAAAGGCACTATTGCTAATGTTGTGTATGCTGGTAGTTTCGCAGACACCACTTGTTCATCAAGAAAAGATGCTGGATCTGCAACACAGGTTGATATAGTTGATGATGTACATGTCGGCTCCTATGTTGAGTGCTACTCAGATGGAACAAACTGGCAGTTTAGTGGTGTTGTTATTGGCAGTGCCCTTGGAACAGCCACATTTGACGCATAATATATAACTTTTCCACTTATTAAGACTAAGCTCACTTCGGTGGGCTTTTTCTGTTAAAGACTAATTATTTTATATTTAAGGAGAATATTATGGGTAGAAGATCCAAAAGAAAAAAGTTAATTCTTAGAAAAGTAAAAGCTGGAGAACAAGTCCCAGATCAAGACCTTATTAGAAATGGCCTTGGTAGAATTGTAGAGGAAAACTCCGTAAGAATTCAAAAATTAAAAGAAGCACAAGAAGCAGAAGCCAAAGCAGCCAAACTTAAAGCTGAAGCAGAAGCTGCCGAACTCAGAGCCAAAGAAGAAGCAAAAAAAGAAGCCGAACTGAAAGCAAAGAAAGAAGCCGAAGCAAAAGCAAAAAAAGCAACCCCAGCTAAAAAAGCTCCTCGTAAGAGAGCACCAAAGACAACTAGAAAGAAGAGTTAGAAGCTTTCCCATTCTGGAAACTATTTAATCTTGATTGGGGGATTTATGTATGGCAATACCAACTTTAACACCAGCTTCTACTAAGAGCGCTATAGTATTACCGGAGTCAGTGGCCTTTACAGGTTTGGCTCCTCAAAGCACTGATGTGGCCGCTGCTTGTCCTATTGGTTTTTATACGGCATCCGCTGGCTTTATATCCGGCGCAGTCGCCCAAGTTGCCTATACTTATAAGAAATTAGGTGGAGATGTATTAGATATAGAAATGCCATCAGGAAGTGTTTATGCGAACTATGAAGAGGCAGTTCTTGAGTATTCATACTTAGTCAATCTACATCAATCTAAAAACACTCTAGGATCAATGCTAGGGGCCCAAACTGCAAGTTTCGATCATCGAGGCGATGTTACTGCTGGTCCAGAAGATGTAGCCCTTAAATACCCTAGATTCTCCTTTGAAACAGCATTTCGCATTGCAGATTCTTATTCCACTGAAGCGGTTGTTGGTGGTAGGCAGACAATTTATTCTGGCTCTATAACGACAGTAACAGATAAACAAGATTATGATTTGCAAACCATTGTATCTGAATCAGCCGCCACAGACTCAAATGTACCATATTATAACAAAGTTGGCAGCAGAAGAATTAAAATTCATCAGGTCTATTATGTAACACCACGTCAAATGTGGAGATTTTATGGATATTATGGTGGCTTGAATGTGGTCGGTGATTTTCAGAATTACGGTCAATATGCTGATGATTCAAGTTTTCAAGTTATCCCAGTTTGGCAAAATAAATTACAAGCCATTCAGTACGAAGATCATTTATATACCAGAACATCTCATTATTCTTATGAAATTATCAACAACCAATTGAGAATATACCCAACACCAGATGATGTTTCACCAATAAAGTTTTGGTTTAGATTTTCTATTGATGATGAAAAAGAACCATGGGAAGACAATATAGAATCAGGCCAAAATGGAATTAATAATATGAATACACTTCCATTTGAGAACCTTCCTTATGAAAACATCAACTCAATCGGTAAGCAGTGGATCCGCAGATTTGCTCTTGCTTTATCCAAGGAGACATTAGGACAAATTAGAGGAAAATTTGGAGGGTCTATACCCATTCCCGGTGACAATATTAACTTAAATGCTTCAGAATTACTATCACAAGCAAAAGAAGAACAAAATACCTTAAGAGAAGAGCTTAAAACACAATTGGATGAAATGACTTATCCAAAACTTCTTGCTACCGATGCAGAGATGACTGACAATGCACAAAATATTGTAGCAAAAACACCTTTGAAAATTTTTGTAGGATAACTAAATGTCTGATAAATGGAAAAAAGCTGCTCAACCTCCTCCTCCGATGTTTCTTGGAGAAAAAGAAAGAGATTTAGTTAAGCAAGTTAATGATGAAATCATTGAAAGAGTTATTGGACAACAAATTCTTTACTTCCCAATTGACATAGATCATACAAATTATCATCCACTTTATGGAGAGGCTATAGAAAAAACATTCTTACCACCAGTTAGAGTATTTGCATTAGTAGAATATGGTGGAGAAGAAACAAGTTACCTTTCCAATATAGCTGTCGATGAAATGGAGAAAATAACTGTTAAATTTCATAGAAGAAGATTAACAGAAGATCAAGACTTAGAAGTCAAAGTTGGTGACTTTGTTAGATACGGCGATATTTACTATGAAATCATGAAAAAATCTGAACCCAAGCATTTGTTTGGACAACCAGAGCATGAATTTGAAACAATAGCAGAGTGTATAAGAGCAAGAGACGGATTATTCAATGCCAAATAAAGTAATAACATTTGACCCTTCTACTATCGAAACAATCGACACTGGTCTTTATAATTGGGTTGATAAGGATCTTGAACTTCACTCTACAACCAACGAAGGCTATAAGAAAGTTCCAGTTATTTGGCTCGGTGCAGAGAGGGCTTTTCAGATCAAAAAAGACCAACTGCTGAGAGATAGTGACAACAGATTGAAACTCCCAATAATCGCAGTTAATAGAGTATCAATCACAAAAGACCCATCTTTTAAAGGAATCTTTCAAGCTCACTATGCAGAAAAGAACGACTACAAAGGCGGCACAGTTACAATCACACGCAGAGTACAACCAGATAAAACTAGAAATTTCGCCAATGCTGACATAGCAAGGTTGCTTAAAGATAGTCGCCAAACTGGACCGCAATTAAATAATAAACATAAAACTGTATACCAAGAAATAACAATACCAGTACCCTCTTACATCACTGTAATGTACAATATAACGATAAGATCAGAGTATCAGCAACAAATGAACGACTTAGTTGCCCCTTTTATCGCTAAAACGGGAAATATTAATGGCTTTTTGTTTGAACAAGAGGGTCACCAATATGAGGGCTTTATTCAGCCAGAATTCACAGAAGTAAAAAATGATACTGATATGGGCTCAGACGAGCGAATGTTTGAAACAAAAGTATCAATAAAGGTTTTAGGATATTTAATTGGTGAGGGTAAAAATCGACAACGACCAAAAGTGACGATTAGAGAGAACTATGTTAAAATTCGGGTATCTAGGGAGCGAGTTATCACCGGAGACAAGATTCCTTGGAAAGAAAAAGACAACGATTACAGAGAATAGGATTTTAGGTCAAAACAATACTATTTACTGTGAATATTACATTTAAAGGAGAGTATTTTAATGCCTAGAAAGTTTGATTTCGTTTCACCAGGAGTTCAGATCACAGAGATTGATCAAAGTAAAATTGAGACTCCACTGCAAGACGATGGTTTATTGGTTATCGGTCGAGCCACCACCGGCCCTGCTCTCAAGCCTGTTAAGATTAATAGCTTGGAGAACTTTATTGATGTGTTTGGAAAACCAATTAGTGGTAAAGGCACAGTCAACGCTGATGTTTGGCGAGATGGTAACAACCAAGGGCCTACATATGCTATGTATGCCGCTCAAGCTTGGCTTGCTTCTAACACCTCTCCTGTGACTTTTATTCGCTTGTTGGGTGAAGATTCACCAAGTGCTTCCGGCATTAAAGCTGGTTGGGACATGGGTGGCGCCGCCATCAGCAGCACTCCATCGGCCAATAGAGTTGCTTATGGCTTGTTTATTTGCCCTTCTGCATCGGCTGGAACACTATTGAATGGTACATTGGCAGCGGTCTTTTATACATCCGGTTCGGCTTTAACTTTGAGTGGAACCGTTGCTGGCGGTAAATACCCATCGGCAGAAAAAGTAACATCTTCTGCTGGTATGTTCATCAAGTCAATAGCAACCGGCGGCAAACCTAGTACTTTTAAATTAGAGGTCTCTGATGGTGCTGCTCAAAATGGTGGAGTAGCATGGACACCAAAGTCTTTTATATTTCATTTTGACCCAGATGAAAAGACAAGTTATATTAGAAACATTGTAAATACAAATCCACAAAAACTTTTTGGAACAAACGTCCCATCGGCACAACAAGAAAAATACTTTCTTGGAGAAACATATGAAGAAGCCGTTAATCGCATAATAACAAACACTGCTACTGCGGGTAATCAGTATGGAATTTTATTGCCCTTACAATCAGGTTCGGCAGCCGCTAATAGTTTGTTGTTTCATCAAGCACAAGCTACTACTTCAAAGACAGGTTGGGTAATTAATCGAAATCCAGACCCAATTAGCGGCAGAGCATCTTATCAAGCTGATAATATGAAAAAGCTTTTCCGTTTGGTTTCTTTAAGTGAAGGTGAATATTTTGAAAGAAATTATTATGTTTCGATTGAAGACATTCAACTTGGAACAGTTGCTAATCCAAATTCTTCTTTCACTGTCAAGATTCGAAACACTAACGATGATGTTGTAGAGCAATTCTCAAACTTGAATCTTGATGAATCATCTGAAAACTTCATTGGAAAAAGAATTGGAGATATGTTCCAAACATGGGATTCCAATAAGAAACGATATGAATTGTATGGAGAATACACAAATCAGTCAAATTATGTCCGTGTAGAGATGGCCGATGATTGGAAGAATAGCGGTGTTGATGATGTTTACATGCTTCCGTTTGGCTTCTTTGGGCCTGTTCAGCCAAAAGGCTTTATGGTGGTTTCTGGTAGCTCAACCGCTAAACCAATTCAAACCCCTTCTGGTGATTTCGTCGCTGCCGCTGGTACAATAAATACCTATGCTAGAGGAAATCTCAGTGCAATAACTTATGGTAATACAACCACAGAACACTTCGTTATGTTTCCATGGGCTGGCTCGGCTGCAAATGCATTGACACAAAGAATAACTGCTTCTTTGACATTCCCAAGATTAAAGCTCACAGAAAACAATACAGCGAAATCAGGTACAAACTATAATGCAAAAGATTTGTTTGGCTTGAATCACAAATTCGCTGGTAAAAATTCACGACATGTTTTGAGCGATAGAAGTTATATTGATTTACTTCGATACCAAGGCGGTGGAATCGACTTACATTCCGCGACTCATGCTACACAATATTCTTTTGTATTCTCATTAGACGATGTTAGAGAAGCAAGTGGCAAGTGGTATTGGCAATCAGGATCTATGAAAGCTGGTACTTCTTTTGCCTCAACACAAGGAACCCTAGGGTTGCTAACAAGCAGTGTAAAACAGTTTGCTCTTCCATTGTTTGGAGGTTTTGATGGTGTTGATGTAACTCAAATCGATCCTTTCTCAAGCAAAAATGTATTAGACAACTATGCTGAGACCACACACTATGCAAACTATTCGGTTCAAAAAGCAATCGACTCTATCTCAGATAGTGAAGTTGTCGCATATGATGTTGTTTCAATGCCGGGTTTAACAAACACTGGATTATCAAACAATTTAATAAATGCTGTGGAAGACCGTGGTGATGCTTTGGCAATTATTGATTTAGATGATCAATACAAAGAGACATACGAAAATTCTGGCACTAGAACTGGTGGTAGTATTGATGATGTTAAAGCAACCGCTAGAACTAGAGACCTCAATACAAGCTACGCCGCCGCTTATTACCCAAGAGTCAGATTAAGAGATACTCTCTCAGGTAATGGAGATGTGTTTATTGCTCCATCTTCTGTTGCTGCGATCGGTGCTTTGGCACATTCGGATGCTAATTCTGATGGTCCATGGTTTGCACCAGCGGGCTTCAATCGAGGTGGTATTTCAATCCTTGGTGGTAACCAAGGTCCACGTGTTGCTGGTACTTGGAAAAATCTTCCAAAATCAGATCGTGATGAATTGTATGAATTAAACATCAATCCAATCGCAAGATTCCCAGCAGTTGGAGAGATTGTAATCTTTGGACAAAAAACTCTTCAACAAACACCATCGGCTTTAGATAGAATTAATGTTAGAAGATTGATGGTCTATCTCAAGAAAAGAATTGGTAATATTGCTGATACTCTTTTGTTTGACCAGAATGTTGAAGCAACATGGTCTCGATTTAAGTCACGTGCAGATTTGGTTCTCTCTGATGTACAGGCGAGATTAGGTATATCTGAATACAAACTTGTTTTGGATACTACAACAACAACACCAGACTTAGTTGATCAAAATATCATGTATGCTAAGATTTTTGTGAAGCCAGCAAGAGCAATAGAATTTATTGCTATTGACTTCATTATCACAAAAACAGGTGTTGAATTCTAGAGCGAACACTATTTAAATTATATTAAGGAGAAAACAAGTAATGGCAGTTTTTTGGAGTGCGAACAATTCAGAGGCAAAAAGAAATTATAGATTTAAAGTCACAATGGAACCTTTTGGTGCCAACAATGTGGTTTGGTGGGCTAAAACAGTCACTTTGCCTTCATATGAAGTTTCAGAAGTTGAACACAATCATATGGACAATAAGTATTATTTCCCTGGTCGAGTTTCTTGGTCAACTGTAGCAATGACCCTTGTTGATCCTATCAGCCCTGATGCAACAGATATATTAAACAATATGCTTGAACAAACTGGTTACAAAGTACCAGCTACTTCGGCAGCAGCTAATGCTAAAGGTTTTCTTTCTAGAAAAAAAGCAGCTAACTTGGGTACATGTAAGATAGAAGTGCTTAATGACGAAGGAGTTTCTGTTGAGACTTGGGAATTACAAAATACTTTTATTCAAGCCGCTACATTCGGTTCTTTAGATTATTCAAATGATGATTTAAAAGAGCTTGAATTGACACTTAGATATGACTATGCTACTTGTGAAACCCTAACTGGTGGAGCGGTACGTTTTGAAAAATCCTCTTCTGGCGCCCCTCCTTCTGGGGCTCCTCCTACGACCACTTAATATTAAAATTATTTAGGAGTGCTAAATGTCTTTTTGGAGTGACAAAAGCATAAGCCCAGCAAGAAAATATAGATTCAAAGTGAGCCCCGCTGGCAAAGACTGGTGGTATGTGAACAGTGTTAATCTTCCTTCGTTTGAAGTGAATACTGGGGAGTACCAACTATTAAATCAAAAGTTTAAATATCCTGGCATTCCAACTTGGCAAGATGTGGTGATTGATCTTGTTGATGTAGGTTCTGCATTTAACGAGATTAAAACTTATTTAGCTTCCCAAGGATTTACTTCTCATCAAACACACGGACTTGCAAAAGGAATGTCTATCTCCGTTAGGCAGACGATAGCCACTCAAGGCTCTGGATCCACTACTACCGCTAATCCAAAAGTAGAACAAAAAAAAGCCCAAAACAACGGCGAAGAACAAAATTCAGAAAACTCTTGGTGGTCCGGTGCCAGTTCGTGGTGGAAAAAAGATAAAGACTTGAAAGAAGAGGAAAAAAAGCGAACACCAAATGAAGCTGCTGAAAAAGCTAAACAAGGCGTCACACAAGATGATGGTAATGATATGGTTATACAACAAATGACCGAAGACGGAAAGACCCTCAGAACTTGGACTCTTAGGAATTCTTTTATTAAAGCAGTTAATTATGGTGAGTTAGATTACAGTAGCGATGATTTACTTACAATGAAGATAACGATTGGCTATGATTATGCCACAGTATCATAAAATTTTAAAGAGGTGAAAATTGAGTAGAAATAATACGGAACGAATGGGTGCAGTTCCTCAAGCCGAAGCCCCAAGCCCAACAACAAACAATCAAGATCCTATGCACTTTGTTGCACCAACGGAATTTGTTGACTTGCCCTCAAAGGGACTTGGATATGGCGACAACCACCCAATGCGAGGCAAGGATACTATTGAAATTAGATTTATGACAGCGAAAGATGAAGATATTCTAACTTCTAAAACCCTTTTGAAAAAAGGTTTAGCACTTGAGAGGTTTTTAGACAATATTATTGTTGATAAAAATATTAAAGCTTCTTCATTGTTGGTTGGTGATAGAAATGCTATTATTATAGCTGCCCGAATATCAGGATATGGTCCACAATATACTACAAAAGTGACATGCCCAGCCTGTACGGAAACATCAGATTGTAATTTTGATCTTAACAAAGTTGTTGTCAATTATTCAGAAGTTGATGAAAAACTTGGTCTCTCACAAGATGAAAAAGGCAACTTTGCTGTTACAATGCCATTATCTAAATTTGAAGTTTCTTTTCGTCTTTTAACAGGTAAGGACGAATTGTACCTATCCCAGCTATCAACAAATAAAGCTAAAGGGAAAATGCTTGAAAGCGGTTTAACAGATCAGTATAAACGAATGATTGTTTCCGTTCAAGGGCACGAAAACCAACAAATTATTGATAAATTTGTTGATAATATGCCAACGAGAGACTCCAGATTTTTAAGAACCTGTTATAAAGCAGCCAACCCAGATATCAAAGTAATTGATGACTATTCTTGCAACGCGTGCGGTTTTGAGCAAGAATTGGAGGTGCCCTTTGGGGCTGACTTTTTTTGGCCTGACCGATAAATATATTGAAGCAATTTATGAACAGTTCTTTCTTTTAAAATACCATGGTGGTTGGTCCTTCATGGAGGCTTATAACTTACCAGTCGGCTTAAGATTGTGGTTTTTAAACAGACTACAAAAGCAATTTAAAGATGAAAAGAAAGAAATGGACAAGGCCGTGAAAAAAAGATAACAAATGCCCTTTGGGGCATTTTTTTATTAAAACTATTTATTTGTAAATGGGAGAAATTTTTATATGTTAGTGATTGATTTATCAGAAAGAAAACTGTTGAAAGAGACTTGGATGGAGATGATTGGCACTTGGTCAAAAGCTCTTTTGAAGATGATGTATGGCGATGATGTTAAAGTTGTTGCTAATGTAAATGAAGAAGACTCTGCGGGTCCAAAATTTATTATTCGTGGAAAACACAAAGATGTTAAATCTTATGCCATGGCAATTGTAGCAGAGAAAAACTATCTTGATTCATTTTCTCGGTATGGAAAAAATCATTTTCAAACCGTAAAAGCCCGCGAAGAACTAGATACAGCAGTACAGAATTTTGAAAACAACACAGGATTATTGTGGCCTTTCAAAGATGAGGGATAATGAATGGCTGAAGAAAAGACACCATTAACACCAGAAGAAATAGAGCAAATTACTAAACAATATGAAGAACTTAAAAAGCTTGATATTGCCCAACAAGATGCTACTAAATCTGCTATTGAACTCGCTGCCGCCGAAGCCAAATTCGCTGAAAAACAGAGAGATGTTATTGCTGCCTTGGATTCTCATAGAACCGTACTATCACAGTTTAAGAATTTAAATGAAAAGATTGCCAATATCAAAGAAAAAGATGACGAAGAAACAAAAAAACAAATAGCGAATTTAAAAGAACAGGCACTCGCTTTAAAAGATGCAGCAGCGGAAGCTGATGAGTATGTTAATAAAATAGAAAAACTCGGCCCGGGCTATGAAAATGCCCTTCGAAATGCTGGTCCTATGTTTGAGGACATTGCCACAACAATGGGTCTTGCATCAAAAAAAGGTAATGAACTTGCTGAAAGCATCGGCAGCATAGCATTCCAGAAAGGTGGTATTCGCGGCCTTGGAAAAGTGTTTGTTTCAAATTTCTTAAATCCGGTTTCTATAGGTATTTCTTTGCTAACTAAACTGGTAGAACAAACAATTTCTCAAGCTTTCGCTGTAGATAAAGCAGGTGCAGCATATACAAAAGCCACTGGAATGTCTCGACAATATGATGGAATGATAAACCAAATATCACAGAGTCAAAGGGAATTTGGAATTGAAGCCGAACAAGTTCAAAAATCATTGGTCTCTTTAAGTACCACATTGTCTCAATTTAATGATCTACCTAAAGAAACCGCACGAAACTTAGTAAAAGTAGTTTCTCAACTCGAAGGTATTGGTGTCGCTGCTGAAGATTCTGTTCAAATGATAACCAAATTAAACAAAGCATTTGGAACCTCAGAAGACGTTGCTGCAAATTTAACAAAAGAAATGGCATTATCAGGTGAAGCCATTGGCATGTCTTCTCAGCAAATCGTAAGAGAATTTAACTCGGCTTTGGGTACTCTTGCTATTTATGGACCAAGGTCAACTAAAATATTCAAAGATATTGCAACAATGGCAAAAGCTGCTGGTGTTGAGGTTAATGATATGTTGGGGATAGCAAACCAATTTGATACTTTCTCTTCATCGGCCAAAACAGCAGCCAAGATGAATGCTATATTGGGAACAAGCTTCTCTGGTGTAAATCTAATGATGATGGATCATGATGAGAAACTCAGACATATTATCGGAGGTATGCAAAGATCAGGTGTTGCATTTAAAAATCTTGATAAATTTACACAACAAGCAGTTGCAGCCCAACTGGGTATTAAAGATATGGGAAAAGCTAACCAAATGCTTGGAATGACTTTGGGTGAATATGATAGGATGAAATCAAAACAACAAGCAGTCAATAAAACACAAGAAGAATTAGAAAAGAGATTGAAAGCGACATTACCTGCAATGCAAAGAATGGAATTAGCTTTTAAAGAATTTGCTATTTCTATGGAACCATTGATACCGACTTTTATTAAAATAATTGAATTTTTAGCTGGTGTTGCAAAATATGCAGCAGACAACCCTTGGAAGTCTTTGGCTATGGGTGTCGGTGCTTTTATGTTAAAAGCAAAATTTGCAGCGGCTGCACAAGCTAAGGCTTTAGTCGCCGTTGGTCAGGGTGCCGGTGGTGCAGCCCCCGGTGTTTCAAAATTAGCAACCGCATCTAAAGGACTTTTGATAGGTTTTGTCCCAGCAACCCTTGCAATTGCTGGTCTAATTTATGCTCTGTCTAATTTTATGAAAGTGATGTTTGATAGTATTATTATTATGAAAATGTACGGTGTAGGATGGAAAGATATAGCTAAGGGCCTTGGGACTTTCGCTGCTTCTATAGTCGTTCTTACTGGTGTTTTGTGGGCTTTGGACAAAGTTGCTACCAAGCTAGCTAGAAATCCGCTCGGAATGGCTATAACAGGTATCGTCGCCGCCACTGCTGGTCTGGCAATGGGTATTGGTGCCTCTGGTTCGGCCCCAGTAGGTCCCGAATTAGATACCAATATGTTAATGGAAAATGCAGATGCTATTGATGGTTTGGCAACAAGAATGCAATCTCTGGTAAAATCTAAAGGAAATATAAAAGCAACTTTTGCTGCGATTGGTGAAGGCTTAGAACAAAGTAAAGAAGCTCTTAATGCTGACATACAATCGACTATAGCAAACATCGCATTAATAACAACTGGCAAAGCCGCAGGTGATATGAATATGACTGTAAGTGCACTTGCTTTATCAACAAATGAATTGATTGATACTATAGGTACTTATCTTGGTGCAACAAACGACAAAGAAAAGGTCACCTATCTAAAATTAGACAAGAAAGAGACAGCTAAACTCTGGAAAGGCGAAAAAGCCAAAGCAGAACAATCAAGTGATCGTTAGAGGAATTAAAAAATGTCAGTATCATCATTTTATCAACCAGAAATAATAGATTTAGCAGACCAAAAAGGTGCCAAATTATCAATAAAAAGCATGTTGACAGGTAAGATCTTAGAATTCCCAGCGTTTATAAAATCCTTTAGTCAAAGTTTTTCATCAACATGGAGTGAAGAGCAAGTTTATGGTCGAATGGATCCAATTGCTACTTTTCAAAACACTAAAAGAACAATTGCTTTATCTTTTGACTTGCCCGCACAAAATATAAGCACAGCCCAACTACACTTGTCTCAATGCGACGAGCTAGCTCAGTTTTTATATCCCGGTTATATAGATCAAACATCTAAAGGATCTAATACTCCTGATGGCAGAGTTATATCACGTCCCCCTTTGGTTTCTATTAAATATGCAAATTTAATTTCTACAGGCAAAGGTGGAAGACAATTAGGGTGGCTTTCTGGTTTAGAATGGGTGCCAGCTTTGGATATGGGTATGTTTGTTGATGGTAAAAATTTATATCCAAAAGTAATCTCGTTATCGTTTACTTTTAATGTCTTACATCAAAGCGATAAAGGCTTTGGCAAAAAAGATAAAAAAAGCACCGGCAATGATTGGTTGAGCGAAGATTTCTTTGGTGGCTCTGTAACATCCACTAAAAAATAACAAAAGAGTTAAAAAATGTCAAGATATAATAAAAGAACAAGAGCTATAAATGCAAACGATCAATATAAGAACATTTTTGATAAAAAAGGTGTTCAAAGGATTGAGCAATATAGAACTCTATCAAAAAGAGTCTATGAGGATCAAATTTATGATTCAATTGAGACTATAAATTATACTTGGAAATATGGTGATATGTATTGGCGCCTGTCTTCAAGGTATTACGGAGACCCAAAATATTGGTGGGTTATTGCTTCTTTTAATAAAAAGCCAACTGAGTCTCTTAATAAATTAGGAGATATTATTAAAATACCTATTAATTTGGCCGAGGCTTTACAGGTGGTAGAATAATGAGCGATTTTCAGTCAACTTTTTTTAGTGGCTTTCACCAATGGCTAGAGGCGGGTATAACAGATTTTAGTCTTACTCAATTTTGGTGGGATATCCCTGGTAGTGTGGGATCAGCAAGAAAGAAAACTCAAGCAAAGCAGATTTCAGACCGCTCACCGGACAGTGACGGAGACGATAATGAAGAAGTTATAAGAGAAGGACCAGAGCTTCTTTACGATTTGACTGTGGGACATCCCGACTACCCTGGCTCACTTACTGCTGTTTTTGCGTTGCTCGGCCAGGGTAAGAGATATATTGGAATGTCAACTAGTGCCCCCTCCGGTTACACATTCAATGGCGGTGATTACTACCAGAATATTTATGGGTCTTTCGGTGGTCGTCAATTTAGTGCCTATCTTCTTAATCAAGAAAGCTCTTGGGCAACCTTTTTTAATGATCCGTACTTTGTAAAGCTTTTATTGCAATCAACAACTGGAGATTATATTAAAGATGGGGTTGTGAAAAGTGGTTACTACATAAAGGACGGCGATACCCACAAAAAATGGTGGACCGACGATGAAGGTGGTGCAAAATATCCAGATGGTGACCTGTTCAAAGGTCTCCATGAAGAATTAGAATTGTTAAAAAATGGCTTGGACAGTAGTAGCGGCCTCATGAATCAAAATGCGACGATGCGCAATTATGCATTGAAAGGTGCATATCTTTCGAGCCCGGTTGGTACTATGTTCGATGAAACATACGGTACAGGGATAGATAGGGTATATCGCCACCGAATCCACCCAGCCATAGTTGGAGGTAGAGAGAAGAACCTAATTGAAGCATTTAGAGAGCACTTGGAGGGGAAAGGTTCCCCTCGTAACTGGACAGAAGACGAAGTGGATTTGTTTTATTTGTGGTCTGGTGGAGACAAGTATGGGTCGAATACTGTACCATACCTTAATGTTCTCGCCGCAGCCGAATCGGCAACGAACTCAAACTCCTCTATATACCGATACATCACTACAAAAACAAGAAATTTCTGGAAGGAAAATTATTCTAAAGCCAATGCCCAAGCTCTCGTTGGAACAAAGGCATATGATGTTTTGACAGATTTTTTAGGAGAAGAGCCAACTCCAGAATTATTTGCCAAACATGTTACACATGGAATCGCCGCCACTGATGGTCTTATAGCAGAACTAAAAGGCACCGCTGCTGATAATTCTTCCGGCATTGAAGGTTATATTTCGCGAGCAAAAGCAATGGGTGTATCAGGCGACATGACAACTATTAAGGCAACACCGTTTACTATGACAGGTTTTGTTAAAAATGTTGGTCTTTTTTATCCAAAAATCCCCACAGGAAAATATGGGCCCTATTATAATACAAGTGATCGATTCAATGCCACGGTCTTTCAAAAAGACTCTGATTTAAATTTTCAACATGGTTGGCTTGGTCGATACGGTGGGGCTGCCAATGATAGGGTAGAATTCCAACCCCTGGCTAAAGAAATTGCTCTCGGTAAAGCAGTAAAGGGTATTAGTCGGGAATGGTGGCCGGAGGAATCATCTTACCAAGGCAAAACAACTGGAATACCGGGACTACGACCAGCAACCGCTGGAGAACAAGTTGCAGAACCCAATGGCATCGGCACGTTTGGTCGCCGGATTAGTCAAGGCGACACCAACCCAGCAGTTCCAGCCGATCAAACCTTTGATTTCTCCGACGAAATGCCAGTTTCTTCACAGCAAATATACGATTACGAATTTAAAGGTGGGGCTATCGAACCATTCAGGATCAACAGTGGTGATACTATCTACACATATTCAACTCTAGACGATGATGCAGTGGAACAATTGAGCACAGCGATGAAAAATAAGATTTCTAATCTCCTCAGTGGTCGAAGTATTGAAATTGTATATCCAGAAAAATTCAAGACACCGTTCATTCCTTTAATTGAAGCCGCCGCAATGGTAAATCAGGAGTATACTTATCTCATGGACCCCGATGATGGGAGATTGGTACAATATCAAAAACAAGTGGAAGTAGTCGCTTCCTCTGGTGTTCTTCCAGCCGGAACCCAAGCAGAATCATACGGTGCCTCTGAATTTACCATTTTTCCATATGCAAACGATTCGAATTTAAATCTAGTGAACTATGGGACAATAACAGTCGATGGTGTGGAATGGCAAGATGCTGGCGATATAGCATCAGTTTTGCAAGATACAGACAATGACGGCTATGTCGATGGGTTCTACAATGACCTTCGTCAATGGGTTCCTACTGATACCTATGGTAACCCAGTCGATCCAACTCAGGGGAGGACTGGTGTTCCGGGTTTGGGTAGCTTCGGCGGTATCAGCGGGATAGATGCCAATGGCGATGGCGTTTTCGATGTGCTTGATGACCTCACCGGCACCTACCGCCCCATTCCTGTTTTCACTGGTGCAGAAATTCCACCCCAAAGGCTCCCACAGGGTAAAGTTGGTCGCGGCCTCGCGGTTCAAATGTGGATTGATGCTGTTAATGTGGCCTCTTCCAAACTAGCTCAGTGGATGGTCTATGCTAATGCAACAATTGATATCACAGCTAGATATTTTTCAGTTGTTAGTTTAGCAGCATCCAATTATAAAAAGGATCAAATTGCCGAGATATTTGCCGATGCGGGAATTGAAAAAGGCAAGCCAAACCCTAAACTTGGCAGTGGCTTAATTGTTGATTTAAAAGATGATCCAGAACCGGATAAAAAATTAACTAAACAACAAATAAAAGAAATTTTAGAACAAAGAACTAAAAATATAGATCAATGTTTATTGTTAACAAATATGGACTTCTTAAGACAAGAATACGATGGTTGGATACAATATTGTCTTACACATGATGGCTCCTACGGATGGTCTGAACATGCCTGGAATCACATGCATAGTGATGATTTTGGCCGCCCTTGTGCCTTTGGGGATAGATTTCACCGAATAACAGATTCAGAAGGGCAATATAATAAAACACCAAATTATTTTGGTGCAGCCAAAGGCGATCGTATAAGGCCCTTTTTTGAGATAACACCAGAAATCATGTCTTCTCTTACACCCAAGATTAGATTATTTAGGATATCAAATAATCCAGATGGCTCAGAAAAAGAAATAGAATTTACATTTGAAAATTACATTTCACAGGAAACAGTTAGCAGTTTAAACAATCCGCAATCTATTCAAAAAGGAACAGGCGGTGGAATAAAAAACTTTTCTTTTACATATGAGGGAGGATCACCAGCAACAGCCACAAAAGATATCAATGCAGAACTTACTTTGTTTTTTCAATCATTTAATGAATTAACAAAATTTAGAACATCAGGAAATAAAGAACGATATAAATATATTGATTTGTTGTTGTATCCTTCAAACAGAAAAAATACCAGCAATGGGAAAACCGAAGCCGAATCAAAAAATATACATCCTAATGAATATAATCCAACGAATTTTAGAATAAGAGCAGAAGTGGGTTGGAATATTAGAAACGACCAGTCTTTTAGGGATATGCTTTATAGTCGATTGTCGGATGATGAACATAGAAGATATGAGGTGAGTGCTAAAGCTGATCCAAGAAAAGTAGCAAAACAGATGTCTGTTACTGAAATTATTAAACATGATGTTTTGAAAGACTTCAATAATGCAATTAGAATGACAAATAAAACATTTCTTTTAAACATGGTTGATCACGATATTGATTTTAGAAATGATGGATCCGTTGAATTAAAAATTCAATATGCTGCTTATATGGATTCTAGAACAAGAGGTAGTGATGTAAATGCACTCTCCACACCACAGATAGAAGCCTATAAAGGCTATTTGCGAAATAAAATAGCCGAAAAACAAAAAGAACAGTCATGTACTTTACGTCAGCTTCAATCTTTAAACAGTTCTGTTATGACTGCCGAGGAAATATATGTTAAAGCTGCCCAAGGGTCTCTTGTTAAGAGATTGTTGCATAGAAAATTAAAGAGAAGTGTTGTCTTCAGTAAAGCACAGACAACAAATTATTCAAAAAGATATTCCACCGCTGCCCCGGCACCAATTCGTCCTTACATTAATGCCCGCGCGATGAACAATGAAGAACTGGAAGTTGAATTTTACTTTTTAGGAGATATATTACACACGGTTTTAGATTGTCTCTATTTGCCGCCCGGAGAATTCAATCCAGATAATGCTGCTTATGACCCACGAAATGATGAAATTACTAAATTTTCCAAAAGAAGAAAAGACATGCAAAACTACAAGATATTATTATCTACTTTTACATATACAGATCACACTACAAATTTTGCAGGTGCTAGAAAAGACCCATATTTTGTAGCAAATATAGCAGACATGCCTATATCGGCAAAATATTTAAATGATTGGCTTGTTGAGAATGTGACAAAACCAGAGAGAGTCGTGTATCCTGTTACAGATTTTGTCAAAGATTTGTTGAGATCAGTGGTTGATTTGTTGACAGATGCATGTCTTAATAGAAGAATGCAGCCTTCTCTTATGTTTCAAACTGGTCAGTTTATGGGAATTGGTGGAGAAAAAGAAGGACTTGCAAGACTTATTGAAAAAGGAGAAGGGTTTGTCAAAGGAGTTCTCAATAAGGCCCAAGCTGATCTTACGACTAGTCTGGATTGGGCTCTTGGCCGAAGGACTTCATTGGGAAGTTCTGGAACTGAACAGTCTGCCACAGAAAACCGTGCGGTAGCGAGAGGATATCCTGACCCCTTGAGTCTCGTTGGACTTTCGAATGAAAGCCTAAATCAACCAATTGCTGCTAATTTATGGCACCACAGGGGTATTTTGCCTTTAAGATCATTTGATCCATCGTTCGACGGGATTATTCCAACTGAAAGCCTTTATAAATACACGCTAATATATCCAGTTGCACCAGTTATGTCTGTCTCGCATAAAGGAGAGGGTGTAAGACATCTAGATGAAGAAAGAGGTACATATCATTTTCAAATAGGATCCAACAGAGGGTTGTTGAAAAATGTAAAATTCAACAAAACAGATATGGCTTATTTAAGAGAGGCAAGGTTCTATAATCAAGGTAATTACGGCTTGTTGCAACTTGGTGCTGTCTATAATGTTGAATTAGAATTGTTTGGTAATACTTTGTTTTATCCCGGTATGGAGATATTTATCGACCCACGTGGCTTCGGAGGTACTGACTGGGATCCAACATCCACAAGGACAGTTGCAAATGCACTTGGAATTGGTGGATATCATATTATAACAAAGGTCACTTCAGAAATCGCCCCAGATGGTTTTTCTACTTCAATAAGTGCTCTATGGCAGCATAGTGGTGCTCCTAGTGATAGAGCTAATTCTATCAATGGTAATACTTCCAATGAACCCGTTGCAGCACCAATCGAACAAGCTGGGCCTAATGAGCGGGAAAATCGAAAATGTGAAGAACTGTTGGATCAAATATTATCAAATAATTTAAGATCATACAGGGACTAATAGGGACAAACAATAATGACAAAATTCAAAGCATCAAACGATATGGGATCTCCGCGAACTGTTTTTTATTATAGGGCCCTTTATGATCAAGAGGCTCTTAGCAGTGTAACAGGAGGCCCCAGACCAGAAATAAGAGATTTTTCTTTTGCTGAAAATGTATTATATGGCCGAGTGGACACTCGTTTAAACACCGTTTATCCTGATGAAAGTACATTAAAAGTTATTTCATCTGAAACAGAAAGAGAAAATTCCTATCGTTTATTAAACTTTGCTGCTGATGCTTTTGAGGCTATTAGAGCTAAAATGTATCAAGCTAGAGATATTGGAGTGATTCCTGATGATGATCAAATTTTCTCAACTTTTAAAATAAAAAAAGCTTACGAATCACCAGTCAGCTTGTACAACAAATATATTGATGATTTGATGGAAGACTATATTATGAATTATTTGGCTATTGCTGGTCATAAACAAAAAGTTTTTAATTTAGAACATTTTATAAATGAATTTATAATATTCTTAAATAACAAAGCCCAACACACACCGTTTACTTTTACATCGTGGCAGAGATCAACTACATCAAATATTTTTACATCTGGAATAGCAGTTACTTTAGCAAATATGAGATTTGGAGAGGACCCGACAATAGAACAAAGAATTCTAAAAAGCAAAGCATTTAGATATTATTTAAATGTTTGTAGGCAAAATGGCTTTTTAGTGTCCGAAAAATCTCCTTTCATGTTGGTTGCTGATATAATGTCACCGGGTTTATTACAGTATTCTAAAAATAGCTCTATTTTTACAATAGAAGAGGTATTCTTAAGTTGTTACAACTATGCTTATATGGTAGATTACGACATATTGTTTACAAAAATGTTTGATGGATATAATCTATTTGCCGCTCGATTCCCACAGGAGAGAATAGTTAGCAAAAAATGCCATAGAAGTTATTCAACATTTTTTAGAACACCGCTTACACAGCAACAAATAAAAAGTAAATATTCTACTCCATTTTGGCTTGCAAAATATTCAACGATAAGAAATATTGAAGAAAATGGTGTTCTAAGTGGCAATATCTTTAAAAAAATGCAAAAGAAAATAAAATTATCAAATCATCTTGACAAAGAAGCTTCTATGAGATATATTAATAGTACTTTTCGTGAAACCTATAAATCAAAATATGGTGGTACAAATTATTTTGTTAAGAGAAAGGCTACAAGAAACAATGGACAAGAATCTTCAATTGTGTCAACAACGGGCGCCACAAAAATTGAAAATGAAATCACTTCACCAAATGATTTCACAACAAACATTCTCCCAAGCAGCGGAGGATCAAGCGGGGGGTATTAATGACATTTCAAATTCTTGATGACAGGAGAGAGTGCTATGGAATCTATTATAACGGAAGCTTTATTTACGACAATTTCCCAAGCAACCTTGATCGGACTTGGGAGTGGTGTCCTCATCTTCTTGGTCGGAACATCGATTATGGCTCTATCTTTTGCGGTGGTCGAGAGATTGGTAAAGTCGGCCCCGTCCACCTTCAAGACCGGTATGAAGTCTATTCTCGCAAGATTCGGAGCTTTTTAAGAGCAACAACAAATGCTAAGATAAAGTTTGATGATGTTTGCTTGTTCGAGATTGTCCCTCAACAGCACCTCCGACATTATTGTGAGATCAAGAATGATATAACCAATTGGGTATTCGAGAATCATGAGAAACCACAGAACCATCAGCACATGGTAGATGTAATGGAGTTGTGCGATGATATTTCACAAAAAATCCCCGTAATCGACCTAAATCG